>Ga0307511_10005332_pt1 | contig 13091 bp, 16 predicted proteins | sample 13_EM_MG_FD_200266 | JGI IMG/M metagenome (GOLD analysis project Ga0307511, IMG submission 200266) | Populus trichocarpa ectomycorrhiza microbial communities from riparian zone in the Pacific Northwest, United States - 13_EM | ecosystem: Host-associated > Plants > Roots > Unclassified | place...
CGTATTGGAAATCCTTATCTGACGACCGAGAGACCCATATACATCACGGGTTCTTCTCGTCCGGGGGGTGCCCTTGCGGGTCACCTGTATAGGTTTCATCACTGTTATGACACGAGTGGAGGTTTTGGGGACTCTTTTGGTACATGCTGCCGAATCGGTGAGTACGTCCTCGACTTGAAGCAGACATTGATTGAATGCTTGCAGCAACAGGTTGAGACTATAGGGTGACGGTTGCGTTCGGTTGCCACGGACGGTGACATGTCATCGCAAGAGAACCCCCAGAAAGTCGTTGCTCAACTTTTCCGGCCCGAGTCCTGGGTCTCCATGCGGCCGCAATCGGAGGAGCCACAAGAGTCTCTCCATAGTGACAGCGAAACCTTTCCCGCACCTCGACAAGGGTGTGCTGACTTGCCATCCCCGGTTTCTGTCATAATATCTCCCAAGTTTTGTTTCTTTCGTTCGCCCCATGGTGTATTTATCTGATCCACCTTCCACCCGATACACTTGTGTCCCGTTACTGTACATTTCTTTCCTTTCGACTCGGGCCATATAATATCTATAAGCAAAATAACGTTTAATATTAAAATGTTAAACATGAGAGGCATACAAGCCCCATCGGGCCGCGTCGCGATGCACAACTGGCGGTGCCATTTAGCAACGGGAGGCGACGATGGGTCGTACTTGCCGTAAAACGCGCCTCCCAGAATCGGATCAGGGCACGATCGATGTCTATCCGCTGCTGACGGGTCCCTTCTCCAATGGGTTGCCTGATGTTGGCATCGATACTGACGGGGGTCGGGTAGAAAGGTGGATAAATCGAAGTTTGTTGAAGATCTCGATGTTTAAGTGTGACAGTCTGGAGCGCCATATTGGTGATCCAATTGATGCTTCCTGAACTGTCCCGAAAAGGCGTATTTTTGAGTCCCTCGGGGTTCGAGAGGTCGACCGAAGCTGACCCTGGCCCGGCTGAAAAAAGGAGTAAGTTATCAATGCGGACGCAGAGCCGAATGGACGTACCAAGGAACTGTCAAGTAATAGAGAGATTAGTGGGTCTGATAGCATTCCACCATTTACCCCGTCCCCAACGAAAGATCTTCGGAGCGCAGCGTCAGAACTACTGGTTTTCGGAAGTAGATGCCACGGAGCAGGGACAACCGGCGTACGATAGGTCTCATTCTTTCCTGCTGAAAGAGTGTCGGAAACCCATTCATAGTTGGATCAAAGGGTGGACGGCGAGAGACATCGCTATTGTCGGTGAACGCTTCGTCGGTGACACAGTCAGGCCCTCGAGAAGTGGAAATGAAAGGACGAGGTCGGAAACCTGTGAGGAGGGGTGGGAACTTTCATGCAGAGGGATCAATGACGGGTGATTGAGACAGTTGCCTTCGACCGACGACTCATCATAACCTGTCGGGGTCGGGGTCTCAAGGAGGGGGAAGGAACAAATGACGTTGAAAACCTGCGGGTGTAGGTTCCGAGGCTCTGAGATGCCGAGTACCATTGTCCACGTGCAGGCTTGCGACAGTAGAAAACGCCCGGATTCGACTACCCTCTTCCGCGTCCGATGCCGTGACGAGCCAAGGGCAACCAACGAATAGGGTGTAAGCGTGATTTGCAGAGGAGTTAGGAACATCCGGGAACACCTTCCACCACTCGAGGTCACTTGGGGAACGGAACTTGATGTCAATGAACGGGTGTCTTCGGGTGCGTGGAACCCATGATTCGGGAGATAGGGCGGCACTGCTTAAGCGCCTTTGACTCGTCGTGCGGAAGGTCGGCGGTGCAGTTGAGCATCTTCAGGGGTGCAAGTTTAACATTGTGGCTTCGGTCAAGAGGCCAAAGCTTCCGTTTGACATGTTGCCCTTTTTTCCCTCTGCCCCAATCCATGACGTCCATCGAGGCCCTGCTTGGTCATCGTAGGCGCTGGTGTGAAAACTTCGGCTCCCGATGAGTTGGGGGCTGTTGGCGACCCCAGGCGAAACGTGGCGATTCTCTCCCGCGAGACGACAGGGGTTGAATTGAATAGGCAAGTGAGTGGTGTCTACGGCACCCAGTAAGATAAGTGAGATCAGGTCGAGCGAAGCCTTTGAGAAGAGGGGAAGAACGAATGAGGTTAACAATCCGTTGCAAAATCGCTGGAGTGGAGCAGCTGGGTGACTGTGTTTGGGCGGCCAACGTTGATACACACCCTCCTAACCCTCAAGAAGTGGTCCTGCCAGTGTGCAGTAACCCCAATGTCTTTATCGCAATGATGCGCCCCCTATATGTTCCGGACCTGAGATCTCAAAACTCACTGGAGGCGAGTAGCTCGTCCGAAACCTCGACCCTCCCCGCTATCCTCGTGTGATACGGCAGTAGTCCATAGCGTTCAGCGGGTCTCCTCAATGCGACGAACTCGGAAAGCCCGTTTGGTCACGGGTCCCAGAGAGGAGGTGGGGGAAGGAGGGTAAGGTTTGTGGGGGCACGTGGAAGGAGGGAGATTTACACATGTAGAAGGAGGGTGCTCCGACAAACATTGTTTGCCATATAGGGACCAATTCTGTAACGCCCAGGTTCCCCGGATGCCACTGATTACATTCAACCAGCCAGATGAATGGTGGCATCCATTGGGACACCATGTGCCTCGCCTTGCGATGGGCGGCAACCCAGTTGTTCGGTCCAAGCATTCCCAATCAACCCGTACACGTTTAACGCGACATTATGATCTTCTGCAGAGATTTCCCATCACATCGCCCCATTGCGATTTTGACGCCGTCCATCGCTTTGAACCGCCATGTCTTCTTTAATGCTCAAGGATCACTAATCACGCATCCTCCAGCCGGTGTGGGAAGTAGTACCAGCAGCACCAAGTTATAAAAAGCGACTGTCAACCACTCCTGTCCTCCTGCCCTCCCTCCTTCCGCCATACCTGCCTAGCACCTTCCCTTGACTGCGCAATTCTTCACCAGGGGAGTATGGCTAAAGATTACCGGCACCTGTGGAGGGGCGCAGTTAGTACAATGGACAAAGCCCAAGCCATCCAGACCCTGTCCAGTATTTTGGTCGATAAGGAAGGCAGGGTTTTCGTCTCGCATTTGGGCAGGAAAGATACGGAGTTATGTGCTGAGATCTTGGACAACGTAAGTCGTGATCTGCAATTACCACTTTCCCACCACCTCAGGCTCCTCGTCAGGGTATTGTAGGGGATAACCTCAAACCTATCGAGAAGCGGGCTTTCTCCGTCACCCTGAGGAGGCTCGCCGAGTGCCATAGGCTACTGCCAGACCGGATAAGGATAAAGGAAGAGATTGATGTTTTGGATGAAATACTTGGCTCGGGCGGATTCGCAGATGTCAGGTCGGGAATGTACAAAGGGCGCCCCGTTGCGGTCAAGATCATGAGGATTTCGGCGAAGGACAACTTCGTGAGGATAAGAAAGGTGAGCACCAACGTTGGTCACCCAGAACACGGTCTCAACCACCTTATCCCAGCAATTTTACAAGGAAGTCATCCTCTGGAGCACGCTATCCCACCCGAACGTCTTGGGACTTGTCGGAGCCCAGGAAGACGTGAAGAAATGGCAGCTTGTTACTGTGTCGGAGCGGATGGCAAATGGGAACATCATGAAATACATCAGCGAGAATCACACGAACAGACTGGAGTTGGTTCGTGAATTCGCTCTCATCACTGCTTCCCCCACTAGAATCCAATGGTAGTTGCATGGCGCAGCCCAAGGCCTGGAGTACCTACATAATGCGAATCTCACGCATGGGGACCTCAAAGGGGTTGGCATTTCTCCGTTTCACGACCGATCCGTTTTTGACATTTAATAGTCGAACATCCTTGTGTCCAACGACACTCCTCCTCGTGCCTGCCTCGCAGACTTCGATTTCATTACCACAGTCCCCGACCCTGTCCAGAAGTTGTCGACCAGTGCGCAAACGGACGGCGGCACGCCACTGTTCAAATCTCCGGAACGTCTGGTTCCAGAGGAGTTTGGTAAGAAAGATGCGCTGCCCACGCAGCAAGCGGACATCTACGCATTTGGATTAGTCATCTTCCAGGTACGCGAGCGGGATCATAGATATTGGCTGTCCTCATGCATAGTTCTACAGGTCCTCACGGGTGAAACCCCATTCCGCGGTGTGCAGATACCAGCCTTGGGATACTTTGTACTCCGCGGGAAGCGTCCGACCAAACCAGAGAACTCCTCAGCCATTGGGTTCTCCGATTCGCTATGGGCGTTCACCCAACAATGCTGGGATGGTAAGATGGAATTGCGACCGAAGGCCGGGGAAATTGTGGCGCGCCTTGGGGAAGCGGCGGCTGGCTGGGACGGTCTCATGCCACCTTCCTCCCAGGTCAGTGGTGTCACTTCCAACTGCGAAGAAACCTCAGATTCGAAAAAACACGGTCAGTTTGATTTTTTTTTTCCCTCCCCCAATGTTGACCATCAAACAACAGTCTTCCAGCCGTCTTTGGGTGTCACCAAATCGCAAGCCACCTCTGGGCCAGTCGCCTCGTTGTCTCAACCCCTCTGGAGGGGCCTAGGGCACTACACATGGAAGGTCCTCGGGTTATTTGGTTGTTGGCGCTGACTTCCCACACATATTTCTGTCGTAGTGTTTTTAATGTTTTGATTCGCTCGTTCCATGACATACCTATTTGATTTACTCCCTATCCGATACATTCGTGTCCCGTTACCACCCCATCCTCTCTCGGGGGAGTTCGTAACGTTCGAGAAGTCTTCTTCCACGATTCGAAGCCACTCGCGGAACAGAACTTGATACAGGCAACCGGGTGTATTCGGGTGTGAGGGACCCACGATTTGGGGACAAGGTGGCGCTGCTTGAGAGTCTCTGGTTCATCGTGCAGGGGGTCAATGGTGCAGTCGAGTATCTCCGGTGGGAGGTGTCGATAGAGATCTGTCATCGTGGCTTGCGACCAACTACCAAGTATAGAATCCACTCTGGCGCTGGTCTTGCCAGGGTCGTCTTGGGCCGTTTTGCGCCCACAACCCGATTATGACCCCACGCTCATCGACGTCCTGGGCGAGAATTGCCAGTTTCTCGGTAGTATACTCAGCTCGGACACATACCGAATTGAAACCCTCCCCAAATGCACCCACTTGTGAGCCTGCGCATTGGGCGTCACACTTAACCCCACCCAAAGAGCCGAATTCACCACTACCTGCGAGTTTAGGTTTGTAGGTCATGCAAGACCGTGCGGGCGCAAAGACCTATCCAGCACGATTCACCCTACGATACTAGCACTCTTCAACGTACCGTAACCGGCTTTGACAACCCCTAAATTGATCGGACAAAGTCTTGGTTGCGATAGAGTCGGGAGTACGTAGTCGAGGGGTCGGGCTGACGGCAGGAAGGGAGGACCGTGCCCTCCGGTCGGAGTATCTTCGCGTCCTGATGCCGGTGATTGCGGTCAGTACTGTCGTTGGTGCCAGAGTTGCAAGGTTGAAAACCTGATATGAGGAATGGAACGGGTCGGGTCTTGTTGTGGAGAGAAGCTGGGCAGAAGGGTAGGGATGGCATATATGTGATTCTCACCGCGCTCTCAGCCTCCCTCGATATCCTCCTGGGTGCTCGACAACATCAATATCGTTCGGTCTGGAGTAACCTTAGTTGTCTCCGTCTACTCAGCCCGACCGATCCCTGAGACACCCACGCTCAAGCTGTTTCCGGTGCAGGTGTAAAGACTCCGTTAGCCAACGCTCAGGTCATGTGTGGAACTCGGTGAGGTCCTTTAATTGAGCACTCTAGGGGATTTTGCTAGTAATGGAAAGGCCGTCCGTCCTCAGGGAGGAAGGGAGCACACAACAAACGACGTCTATCATATCTACCGAGGCCCATACTGTGTTAGACCGGGTCAAGTGTCCCTCTCTTCGTCTCCGTCTCCGACAACAAACACCCAATGCAGTATTCCATGTTTTTCCGTGCTCCCCCTCCTTCTCGCATCCCATCCTTGGGTGAACTGAACATGACTCCCGGAATTGGACGAGAGGGTGATCAATGTCCGACCATCTCCTAGGGGTCGCTTCTCCAAGGATTCGTCTGAAGTCAGCACCGACGCTGAAGGGGGTCAAGGGAGAAGGTAGATAGATGGATATTTGTCGAAGGTCCCGATGTTCGGGTGTAATGGTTTCGAGTGCCATGTTAATCTATTCGACGCTCGGCGATCCGAGTCGAAAATCGCATCACGAAGTTTCGTTGCTTTCGAGAGGTCGGACGAGGCTGGCTCCAACCCAACTGGGTAACAGAATTGAGTTATCAGTGCGGACTAGGTACAGATGGACGTACGACGGAAGGTGTGTTGGATATCAAGGGACTCGAGGGTATGAGAACATCTTGCCAAGAACTCCGTTATCCGCCAAATGTCTTCTACGCAATCACGAGGCCGTTCTGCAGGTCCAGTAGTGGGCGTGCAGCACCTCTCGCCCCTCCAAGTATATGAAAGTCAAGAGAGCCGGTGAACACGGGTGATATCGACGGGATGACCGCCTGTGGCCCATGGGATCCTCATTGAGCCACGACTCATCGTGACCCGTCGGGGCCAGGGCCTTCGAGAAGGGGGAAGGAAAAAAAGAGGTCAAAAACCTCTGGGAGTGGAATGAAGATAGGAGAAATGCGGAGTGACTTGAGGATGGGTGAGAATCCGCGAAACGGGATGAGGGCGGCATCGCCAGTGAAATATCCTCGTGACCTTCCCGAGTATATCACGTGTGAGGTTCATAGGGGTGAGAACAAGTGCTTCTGGGAACGAGTTAAGCAGATGATCGTTCGTTTCGCTTCTCTGCTGTTGGGTTGGATGTAGTGCTGAGGCTTTCCGGTAGCGTGGGCAGAGTGGGATGTACCGGCAATCACGACACGTGGATGTCTAGTGTTCGTACATGGGGGATGGGCTCTTCTACATTTGGGGTGTAACTTGCACGACAATGAATCTCGTTCGAGGTTCTCTTCCATCGGATTCTCCGGTCGAGAATCGATACTGGGTAAGGATTCGGGCTGCTTTAAACGACCTTCTAGTACACCATCAGGGTCAACATACGGAAAGAGAAAAAGTGGGACGCAACAGATAGATTCAACAGCTGAAACGGTCCCCATTCGCTGTGCAGTCGCCGATGCGAACTCACGAAACGTGATCCAATCCTGTTTCCATCTTAAATCGCGCCCCGACCCAACATGCGTTGCCCTGAGAGAGAGTTGACATGTTCCGTGTTGTCCAAGAGTACAACCAGCGACTAACACGTCAACATCAGCGCGAAAGCATATACTGACGAACATTGCGTATCACCGAGCCTGGTCTGGCAGTGGGTTTCGTACGTAGCGACAAGTTTAAGCTTTGCATTGAACTCGTAAGAGAGGCAGGTTGAGTAATCGATTGGTGTCGTAGCGGTCGAGGCGGAAGAGATCGGTGCCAAAGCGGGAGCTTTACCACCCTTACCCAAAACCACGATGCTAAATCCTTACCTCCCGCAAGAAATTCTCGACCATATCGTTGGCTTCCTACATGACAAACCGGAGGCACTCAAGGCATGTTGCCTTGCCTCTAAATTGTGGGTTCCGCGCACCCGGATACACCTATCTGCCAATATCGAGTCCAATTCCGCAAGTGATCTCGAGTCGTGGGGGGAGACATTCCCAGACATTACGAACTCCCTCGCGTGTCAAACTCGCACCTTGTTCGTTGGTTGCTCTCAATTCGTCGTGGCGACGGATGCGGAAGAGGGTGGATGGATTCGAGCCTTCTCCAGAGTAGAACGCTTGAACTTGGACAACGGCGATCAGTGCGTCGAATTTTCGGGATCCCCCTTTGTCGGGTGGCTCTTATTGGCCGCGTTGTCACCCTCCGCGAGATTCTGTTTGGCTTCGGATATTTCCTCTTGGCCGGGGAGATCGGGTGAACTTCAAGGAGCAGCGACGACGGTAGCTAAAGGTGCCCCGTCTGTGTCCCGACCGCAGGAGGCTAAGATCATACCCCACATCGGTTTCGTCAGTTGCTGGAGAACGTTCTGAACAGCAGGCGGAAACAATCTCACTTACATGAGACAGCCATCGAAGATGCGTACTGAGAGATAACAGAACCGCAATCACAAAGGTTCGACCGAGGGACCGGGAACCCCTCGGACGTGTGGTTGGTTTTACCCTCACCGGCGATCTCGCAGAATTTCCTCAAAGCCCCAGCCGCGGTTGGTCTGGCCGTCCTACCCTCCTTCCAACAGTCTCTCACGAGGTCCCATACAATCTCCGTCATCCCGATCTCCTCCGCATTCTCCGGGTTCGCCCGAGATCACAACATGTATGACATCCTCTATCCTCCTCGGAAAGAAAGGCTGTTTACCTGTCAACACCTGGTACACCGTCATGCCTAGAGTATAGATATCCGCCTCTTTGGATGGAAACTCTTTGTATAGACCGAATTTTCCCGGGAGGAGGAGGAGCTCTGGATCCATGAAGGACGTCGTGCCGTGTTCTTTGCTCGACATTTTCACCGAGTACGTCATAACGCGAGTAAGACTGAAGTCTGCGAGCACGGCGCGGGGTGGAGTGGAGTCCGAAATGAGGATGTTTGACTGAGGAACGAGGTGAGTTCACATTCAAATCCTTCGCAAGAGCTAGCGGCTTACTCCTTCGACGCCACCATGCGCAATGTTGCAGTTGTGGAGGTATACCACTCCTTCTAAAAGCTACGTGGTGAAGAAGTTTGAAGTGAGCTGAACCTTGGCGCTTGGGGTGTAGGCTTTAGTGTTGGTGGCAGAACTCTCTGGGGTTGGGTTCTGCCTGGCAGGTAGCAGAACTGGCAATTGCTAGGTCGGCACAAGGTGGCAGGGCCAATACACCAAATTCTCATGTTACCCCAGTCTAGCTCGACCCTGGTCAATGTTAATATACTCTTAACGCTCCAGTCTATTCTTCCCACCCCGATCCAATGTGTGAACGATTATCACGCACCTATGGCGCTTGCGATCTGATACTGCATCAGTTCATCGAACGTGGTGCCGATCATAGTAGTTGGCAGTTTCGTTTGTTCCGTGATCAAAGCAACGGAATACGGTGCTTCTCCGTCGCGGGTCTAGACCTGAGGGGACGAGTCGGACTTTTGTCGGAGCTCTCCGTAAGGTGTCCACCTCGGGGACTCGAGAATCTACGAGGGGAGTGACAGGGGTGAACTTTGAAAGAGAAGCCCGTGTATAAAAAGCAGTTGCGCCATTATCATACACGGTAGTATGCTATTCACTGGTCACTCTTCCCTCCACGGACGGAAGTAACGCGAGGATATGAGCAAAATAGGAACCTGCTCATAGGGTCCCTAACCTTTGGACGAGGCGGAAGTTGGTGATGGGCGAACCGGGCCGAGTTCCATTGCGGAACAGTGAACGTGATATCCATTGTCCCGGCCGCCTTCCGGGTGGCTGTGCTTAGCCTTCTCAGACCCTATAAATAGGGGGCGACATCTCCCTCCCCAAGAGCCCGCAGCCCACCACGCTCACCCAGACCACCCCCGAGGCCTTCTTTGCGCCCTGACTTGTTCCCTCGAGGATCCCCGGCCGGTATGCTAGGTTCTACCGCAACAGGTTGTTTTACAACAACGGGTGGAGCGATGGAACCCCACCAACAAACAATCGCCGACATGGACACAGACAACTTTCAAGAGACGACCCGACGCCCCAGTCCACAGTTACCATAACCTACTGCGTCTATAGACCGCCCACTAGTGGGAGGATAGGAGTCGAGCCCCCTCAATCCGACTGGGCGAAAGGAGAACTGCGTCTGAAAGTTGACGCTACCCGATGGTTCGTCCCACTTCTGCAGTCCGTCTAGGTACCCCCTCCTCCACACCTCCAGCTTGTCCTGCAATCTTCCAGCTGGAATCGTCTTGACCCGAGTCTGAGCTTGAAGTCCCAACGCACCACTTAGGCGAATATAGGTAGATCCAGTATTCGGTGGCCCGACGGATCGAGCAACAGCCGACCTACACCCATAGCCACCAATCGAACACTCAATTCAGAACTACCCCCTCTGAACCCCTGGATTTTGGTCTAGACCCGAGCGGCTGCAGCTGGATACTGGTGGCTGGGGCTTGAATACCTGAGTGTTGGTACATTCCCGCGGCGGCCCCCGGTCAGTTCCGCAGACCCCAAACCTTCACGTGGGGCGGGCGTGGGTTTCGGAGATCCGCGGGACTGACCGGGCTCAAGTTCTTGCCCAAGAAAACGAGGTAAGCTTACGGTGATGTCATTCTGATCAATTGACCACGTTCGGAGGAGACTAATCCGGTGGTACGTGTACTACACATCCCATTGAGATGCCCGCCCCTATGAGCGCTCCCTTTTTGGGATACAACCTAACCCTTGTTACCATACAGGAGTTTACAGAATCCCGAATCTCAGATCGCCGTAAATCGCCGAAATGTTACAGGGAAATTACGTCCGCCAATACAAGTCTACGTCCACACGGTTTGTGCCACTTCCGACATCTTTCCAAGCGAGGTTTGGTGACCAGTGCCCTGCACGAGCTTCGAACGTGCGGCGAGACGTTCAACTAGTATCGCCATTTTCACTCATGGTAAGGCACCCTGATATATGGAAGACTATCTCCAAACGCTCCCAACTGTAACTACGATCCGGTCAACCGCGAGGTTCGGGGTCCTGTGTCGGACCACGACGGGTTTGAGCCCGCGAGAGGTCATGGAGTGACGCATCACAAATTCGTAGGGGCAGATGTGTGTGTTTGGTATGAGCCAGGCCGTGGGACTTTCGATGGTACGCGAACAGACGGAAGCCAAATCTATCGATGAGGTGAGTCTTGGTTACAGTCCCAGGACAGGGACAGTTCTCGGAGATTTTGCTGGTGGGGAACAAGAGATGGTTCGTCACGACCTTCGTTGTGGCTGACCGTCGACAAGGTGAACGTACAGGAACAAATAGGTGACATGCAGAACAGAGAGGTGGTTCCCCGAGAAACCTCGAGCCTCGGTGATGGTCTACGATCAACGTTCGAGCGTGGTCGGGGCGACCCGGGAACGCCTTCCGCCGGGTCATCGACATTGAAGCTAACGGTGAGGAGAATGTATTTTCAGTCTCACGGGTTCCACAATTTAGAGATAGCGGAGAACGCCACGAGCGCATTTGGTTCGTCGTGGAGCTGGCAGATGTTATCGCAACAAACTATCTGCCCAACTGCACCAATTCTCCAATGGTTGTGCGTAGCACGTAACCTTCGGACGAATCGAGTGCGGCTCCCAGAGTTGGACGAGAAGCTGGTCAAACTCCAGCCACTGGCTATACACGTCAATGGGTATGTCGGGGAGGTGAAGTGAGATCGATTGGAGATCCCCTCGGTTGTGTGTGGCAATTCAGAGCGCCATAACAACCCACTCGACGCGTTGCCTTCTACACTGGAACGCCACGTCTTCGAGTTCTCTCGCCTTGGAGAGGTCGATGGAGGCCGAGCACTCCAACCGCCTAGGAACAGCAGTAAGTCGGTGGTGATAGCGGGAGCTTCAAGGGTGTGGGCACGCCCATCCACCAACTTCACTATCAACAGGGGATCTTCCTCTTTGGTCCACGTCGAGCTGAGTTTCCGGAAATGGATGCCGCCCAATAAAGATAATGGTCCACGTATCCCCTGGAAAGACTCGGTGAGTATGGTTGGCAATGGGGTCGAAGGCTGGACCATGGTTGGCAGCCCTACGGGACCATCGCCTTCGTCAATCGAGGTATAACTGATCACGGTCAGGTCCTTGAGATGAGGGAATGATAGGATGAGGTCGAAAAACTGGGAGGACAGAAGAACGAGAAAGTCCACATGGAGAGACTTGATGACGGGTGAGAATCCGTAGAATGGGCGAAGAGGGATCCCGGACTCGTTGGCGTGCATCTGCCGGACGCTCACTTCCAAGTACACAATGTTAGAGAAACCTGTGATCCGTCCACCGGCTTTTCCATCCGCCCTGCGACGACGACGTAGGGGCAATCAACGATTAGAATTTTGGCGTAACGGGCAGGGGCCGTTGAAGGATCTGGAAATATCTCCCACGATTCCAGCTCTGTCTCGGTCTGAAACTTGATACTGGAGAAAAGGTGCTCCCGCGCGCGCGGGATCCACGATTTAGAGACGAGGCAATAGCTCTCCAGCGCATACTTTGTGTCATGTAAGAGTTTAACGACATGGTCTAGAATTTTCTGGCGGGAGGTGGGGGTTGGCCATGGTGGTTTCCGCAGAGAGAACCTCTGAAAATCAAGGGGTCACTTCATCGGTTTTGACGCCCGGACGACCACCTTGCTCACAGCTTCGCTGTGGGTGTGGCGCTTCTATGAATTCGGTTTTGTGTGTAGAACTGTGCGAGGGTGGAGATTCTGGTGTAACAACGAAATACAGGTTATAGAGTACGAATCGGTAAGAACTAAGTGCTCGGCGACGTATCGTGTTTCGACGTTCCCACCGTCTCTATCGTGTTGTTCCAATCCGGTACCTGGGGAGCCCAAACGGTGTGCGTGTGTAGGTTCCAGTTACCATGATGCGCGACATTCGGTCCCTGGTCCTTGGAGACATGACGGTAATTGCAACTTTCCTCAGTGTCTTGCAAATTGGCCGAGAAACGACGTAAGGAACGCGTTCGTCGCAATTTTTTTTCCGACCGTCGCCCCCGCCGTCGTTGCTATGGTGTGGCTCACTAAGTGTAAGAAACGCGTGTGTCTTTCGACCTTCGCACCGAAACAGTGGTTGGAATCGTCGTGTGTGTTGCTCGCGCTGTTGTGTGGGACACGGGTCCGGAAAAGGTTGCGACTAAAGTTACTTGAGTTTCTAACTTGGCTCATACCAAGTTAACTTTTGTAACTTAAGTTAACTTGTCCTTCCCAATACAAAGTTATCTTACAGACTCCGTGTGGACCCGAAGTTACTTTTACTTTTCTCATGTTCGGGCATCCGCGCGGGTTCAACGAGGTTCGATCACCGGTATTTGGGTAATGAGCACCAGCAGTGTACGTACATATGTAGATTAGTTCAATTGTAGGCCGGCGTGTACTCGCGTCCAACCGCGTACGCTTGACACGCTCTCGCGTCGTCCCTTTGCCTCCTCGAGTGTGAGTGTGG
>Ga0307511_10005333_pt1 | contig 13089 bp, 6 predicted proteins | sample 13_EM_MG_FD_200266 | JGI IMG/M metagenome (GOLD analysis project Ga0307511, IMG submission 200266) | Populus trichocarpa ectomycorrhiza microbial communities from riparian zone in the Pacific Northwest, United States - 13_EM | ecosystem: Host-associated > Plants > Roots > Unclassified | place...
TAAAATAAGTTGGTCCTGGAGGTGAGACAAACATGTAGTTTTGGTTGTAAAACTAGTGGAACAGAGCTGACGCGGGTGATCCCATATCCCGAAGTTGAAGTTTACTAGTTCCGAAGCACCTGGATTTCAATAGTCCAGAGCTAATGCCCCACCCCCCGCCATCTCTACAGGATTCTTCTACAAGAAATGAAGGATTTTTGCAATCCAAGGAGCGGAATGAGAAATCCCCTAACAATCTATGAGACTGTTCAGATATGACGCTGAATCATTTCCAACGCATGAGGACCAGCTGCATATACATCGATAAGATTTGAGCGTTTTTCTAGGCATCTCTTGGGAGCGTTGACGTTAGCAAGAACGACAGCGGGAGAAGGATGCTGGAAGACCTAGTTACATACTTATTAAAGACAGTTAATTAATTTACCTTAATATACTCCGATATACCAAGATATCAAATCATCATAACCGATGAACAACTATACTGCTATGTTCTGTACGTATACAATACTAACCAGCTATAGGCTTGAAACCTTAGTATTTGGGGAATATTGAATACCTAACTTTATTTTCTATATTTATTGATATATCATGTGATATATCTTCTCCCCTGTTGATCTACGAACATATCCATCATACCGTAGGCGCAGGCCTCGAACGCCAAATAGACGCAATAATTCCTCCGATCATTAATCTGTTAGTACTCTTCTAGGCGCATATCTTCCTGTGAATCTGGGGCCCTCGGGCCTCCTGCGCCAGAAAGAAAACTTTATACAGACGTTATGCACAGAAAGAACCCTCTGGGCGATTGAATCCGTTGGGGAAGGCGACCATATTGAGTTCCTGAGGCCATTAGCTTGAACAAATGTGAGGAAAATTAATTGGATAGGCTAACATTAGTAGCTTTTCAGGACTTCATGGTAGACTTAGACCAATACTTGCCGGCGAATATGCACGAGGTACTCTATTGCGTTAAAAATGCATGCGGTAAGGCAAGTTCGACTATATGAAAACAAAGTATAAGGACCGGACACAACGTTGGTGGCACAATCGGAAATCATCACGGAAGCCACTATTGAGTGGGTTGGTCATAATCATATCGAATCCTGGAGAAGCTATCGCCATCTAGATGATGGGAGCTGGACTCACTGATATTTCTATCCTTGTCAGATTGCTATCTAGAAAGGGTGCTTAATACAAGACTCCGGAGGCAGTGAGAGAACGCTAAATAGATACGAGGTACCGAACAGTCGGACGGTGTGAGAGCTGAAAGCCGCATAGTGTGCCTCTGGGCTGTGGCAGGGAAACGGAAAACGAGAGTTTTTTAAAAATGGGATAGGAAGTTCAGAATTCAAAAACAAAAAATGGTAGGGAGAATACAGGTGACAATTAATACGACCTTCTCCAAGACCCACACCTGACCCATAATCCATGCCTAGCACCCGAGGTCTATAACATCTATGTTAGCATCGGTAACTACTAACTTGGTCACAAATGGGATACATGAAGGATACGATTTTGTACCTGCTAAGGCGCCAGACATATGCTAAGCTCCAAAGTGAATGAATGGTGCCCAGTACTTCGGTTGCGAAGGTTTCTGTTTCATCAACTCCACAATAGCAGTATGGTATGAGAGTGCGACATTATCCGTCTTACTTAAACTTCGCTGCCATTTTGAAACAAGCATCATATTCTGATGGCCATAATGTCCCAATGACATGGGCAAACCCGGCGATATGAAAGGAGCTCACAATATGAGGTTAGTTCATCAACCAGGTCTGACGAAGTACTGTGAGCGGTACTGCATGCAGAGAGGTACGCTAGCCTCGCTGCTGGTAAATTCAGTGCTGCAATATCTTTAGCACGAAGCTTGTCAACCTCCTCTGCATGCTCCTTAAGAAGCAAAAGATGACTGTCCCCTGGATTGATTTGGGAAACCCCATGACAAGCAAAGTGAGCAATACAGTCGAACCTGTGACATTGCATCCGGTCTAAGCGCATATTCGGCGATAGCGCATAGCAAGTCGGGGACCAGTTTTTTTGTTAGGAGAAATTTACAATATCATAAAGAAAGTCTGCATACTTGTTGTATTGCATGCATCAGCCACGGCTTATTCCCAAAACCCAGAATTAGTATGTACAAGTACTCTAATAAAGCATAACTAGGGTGTGGGATTAGGCTAAAATTTCGGATATTTTGTAGAACCTCTGCCTGAGAAGCTAAGTGGATTTACGGTCCGAAAATGTACTTAGTTTCTGTACCTATCTGCTAACTTATTATAAGGTGCCGTTCCAGCGTGTATCCGATTAATTTTTCTACCACGTGATACAACCTCGCATCTGCAATCTTGTGATCAAGGAATCATTGCAACTTCCTAAAGGCATACTGCCGGCAGTTTTGCTGTCAAGGTCTGGTTAGAAGCTCACCCAAATCCGGAATCCCGACTTACTACCTCCTCCTGGCCGACAAAAAACTCTTCAATACAATCCTATATCCTTACTGAAATTCAAACGGTTTTGCAAATATGGTCTAAAGTATCTGCAGGGACAATAGGTCGTTGTTGGAATAAGGCACAGCTACGTTTGGAGGGTGGTAGAGCCCTTTCGTCTTGCAAATGGAAATTCACACTATGAGCTAGGTCAAGTCCATGAGTCTATCCGAGTCCAACTGCGTGCTATGCCATCCATTCCATTCCTCAATCAACAGGACTTACAACATTATTTAGCTCCTCCGGATGAATATATTCCAGAACATCAAGCCAAAATCACTATTGAAGAAATTTCTGCAGCTTACGCACCTCCGGTACCATCAAACCACGATAAAGCATCTACCACTATCAGCCATTCTGCAAGTCTTGATGACGCCCGTTGATCGCCAGGACCGAGCTCAACCAAGCATTAGAGGTTCTACAACTCTACATAATTCAGACCGTACCCCAGAGTGCCACTCTACAAGATACGGCATCCCTCATGGACTCTATCACTACTTTAACGAACCGGATGTGGGACTTGAGTATTAAGTGCAAGCAGCAATCGCACCTTCAGAAATGGTTTGGAGATATTTGGGTGGAGTAGGGTCGGGGTATCATATATCTAGTTGAATATACGCTATTTCTCAGATTTTCGCCAGTACCGCATAACCTCCCTTACTGCATCAAAAGCCCCCAGACGGGCGTCATGCAGTAAGACAGGTTCGACTGTACTATAGCCTGGAAGGGCCTGAAGAACATGCCCGGCAGTTGGCCGTTCGAGTATTTTCACTGTACTGAAAACTTGAAGGCTGTCTTTGATTTCACTCGCCTCTTCGGTAACACCTAAAGAGCCTTCCTCTGGTGTTGTCGGCATGGTTACTATTAGCATCGATGAATTCTGCTGATGTTGTCGGCACCGTGAATATTGAAGTGCCCTGATAAGAGGTGTTAGGATTGGCTACAGGATTGCTGGGGCATGGGAGGCTAGCTACCTGATAGTAGATGTGTATGGTGGTAGGCAATACTGAATGGTTGTCATCTGAACTCGCCCGTTTTTAAACTTTGCAGGAGCATGAATCGGTGCCTTTGCCATTAGGCCGACTCCAATCCACCAGATCCGAGGCAAGGGGTGTACTTGCTTGGGGTAAAAACCTAGCTCCCGTAGTAAAAAATGTACAGCAGCCTTCCATAGCCATTTCAGGAACTCTCTCTTGGCTTCGTTGTCATCCGTGCTTGAGCTGCAATGCTTAGCCATTTCAGCATGAGAAAGGCGGGGCAAAGCAATAGTTTTCACTCTTGTTTTCATCACAAGGATGGCATCACTACGGAGCTCTGTGACATTCAGCACGATAATTGGCCCTTCTTGAGCGGCTGATAATAAATACGCCTCGGATTCTGCACGCAAGAAATTAATGAATCCTGGTTTCTGACGCATTTGTACAAGAATATTATCAAGGTCTTCCACAACCTTAGTCGTCCGGCGAATTGCAACTTGCTGAGCTTGCAGGCGTTGATTGACGGTCATATTCGAGAGTTCTAAAGACAGAAAAGGTGAGTCCAGTTCTTGACGTAATAAATTAAACTCATCAGCCAACGTGATGCTCCATCAGACCCCGTATATCACTCTGATAGTCAAGAAAGTTGGCCATTTGTAACACTGCGGCCCAATTCTTGTAACCTCAAAACCTGTAATGGCGACTCTCCGGCTTTCAGTGATACAGAAGCGGCAATACAGGCTAGACCGTTTTCCTAGAATATGTTGTTGATCTTCTCGCTCCAAAGATCTCGAACGGCATTGCGCACGAGTGAGCACGTTTGTGAGACCTCTTTGCCTAACGGGCTATATATCAACAGTTGTGCAGCAGCTAAGGCTCCGTATATTCGCATCAATATCGGGGCAGTCAACATGCTGCAGGCGCCACAGTGGGCAGCATAGACAACGAGCGCTTGGTTGGAACTCAACAACCAGAGCAACTACAGACTGTAAGATTACGAGGTTACGAGCGGAGGAACCTTGAGAGAGGGATATAGATATACTCGTCAGGGCTATGCAGAGATCGCTATTGTCTTAATGCTATGGTTCTACTGCCCTTATCTTTTTCAACTAACGGGAGAATTCCAGCTCTTTTATCCTTTCCGACCTTATTCCAATTGCCCTGATTAGGGACCCCGGTTTCGTCCCGCATATTCCAATTATCCTATTCTGGGTTCCTGCGTTCCCCGTGATATCGCTATACGTGAGAGTAATTCCTACACAGACAAGCGGACGACACCACGGGATACCCCTTGCCGACCTCAACACGTATATCTACTCAGATCCAGGATAGCAACTATCGCGACCCTTTCCCCCTCGTCTGAAGCCTTTTTATTTCTTCTTCCTCGCTCTTTTCTCCCCTTTCTCACGAAAAACGCCCTCAAAGAGCATTGGTCCACGAGCTCACCCACACCTCGGGGCAGCACCCACACCCGGTCACCCAGCCAATAAGGGATTTTGTAACTCCCACACCGACTCCCAGCCAACGTGAACACGAGGTTACGACACACACCCACGGCCCAGACAGACATCGGTTACCCAATCAGCATCTCCCACACCGGCCCGGTACATCAACAAAGAGCAACCCCGGAAGTCAGATCGGCTTTGCCCACCACTCAAGACGCGGCTGCCGGTCACCGGCTACCCAGCACCACCGCCTCTACCACTCACAGCCCCAGCGCCAGCGCCACCAGACGAACCAGATGACGACGTGAGCGCGGACGACATCGGGGAGGCGTTTCGTACTCTAGCTATGGGGATCTGCGGCAGGTCCAAAAATGTCACGGGGCACGAGATCGGTCAATACGAAGGCTGAGTATGCACGAGGTTTCTTAGGTTAGACGGGCTGAGCTGATAAGCATGCATGGGATCGAGGGCTGAGTACTGTGTTCACGGATTTATTCTATTGGCTAGTGGGAACAGTGGAATCTCTAGAAAACCCTGCTGTATTTCCTTACTCTCCTACTCTCTTTCCCTCCTCACGCAACGTCTTGTATCTACTCTCAATACATACGTTCCTTCTTGAACCCATAATCATAGACCCCGAGCATTCCCTAGCCCACTCCATAGTCTACGAGTCCTTGCCTCGTCACAAAAAACGAAAATCAGCAGAATCGTCTGGTGCCTACGTCAAATAAGGACCTTTTTACCAATTGACACCCGGGTTCGACGATTTCTTCGAGTTCGCCCAGGGGCACAGGGACGTTTTGGCACAACAAGACGCACGGGAAGCGGGGATGAAGAAACTGGGGGAAAAGACAGTGGTTGGAGGAGGATTTAATCCGGAGGGGGAAAAGAGGAGCGGATATGGAAGAACGCAATGATGAGATAAGAAAGCTAAAGTACCACCTCCCCTACCGCTACCGACCGCTCACGCATCTACAGACTCCTCCACCGCCCCCCACGTTCAACGGCGAAACTCAGACCATCCCTCCCCCACCCCCGACACCGACAGGACCCACGAACAGTGTCACAACGCAGACCGCTGCAACCCCACCTCCACCACGCCTCCCAACGGCACCCACATACGCGGAGGCGGCAACCCAAGGCACCTCCCCCAAGACCGCATCGAACAAAGGGAAAGGGAGAGAGAGGCAGAACACACACACACCCCAACCAAAGACACCATCAACACCCCCGAAGGGATCACGTCACCACCACCCCCGAGATCCACACCACAAGCCGTTGTCCTACATGTGGCACCCACAAAATACAAGCCTGGACAGATGAAGCGCTGGATTGAGGAGGACAATAAGGGATTCGGCGCCCAGATCTTGGGCATTCGATGGTTGAAGGCCTGGTGACGCCGTAAGGGCTAGCCTAAAGACGGCCACAGTTGTTAGGGCGGTACGTGGTGGTAACATCACGTTGGCCGGGTGCCACACATAGTGCGGCAGTGCTGCCGAGGAGAAGGAGACGTGCAAGGTGGCAGATGTTGGCCGTAGCGTCTCGCGAGAGGGGGGCTTGTGCGAGGGGTCATGTCATAGACTCCTAAGACCATGAGCGATGGGCACTGATGCGACACGAAGTGACTGACAGGGGAAAAGTTCCCTAACGCTGCAACCTGAAAACCATCCGATACGTAATCCTACCAAGATAAAGCCAGGACGAGCAACCCCTAGCGGGGGAGAAGCCGTGGGCATTGGCTCCCTAGGATAGTTGAGGACACCCCTGGCGACATGCCCACCTTAAAGGCGGTAGGGTAGGGATCGTTGGTTAGTGAACCGTATAGCTTTCTCTATGCGGGGAGCAAGACGTGGTCGGCCGGTCGTCGGAAACCCGTACCGGTATCGCGAAGTGACGGTGAAACGTCATGAGGCGAGGTGCTGTTCCACCTTTCATATCATTTCGGTGACGTATCTGTGTGGCCAGTAGCCCGAGAGGACAGTATGCGCACGTCGGTCCATTTCCGGGACAAGGGAACCTGCGGGTGGCCTGCGTCCGATGGGCTTAAGGAGTAAACAATAGTATATAACACGGCTGTACTGGAACAGCAGTTATACTAGTCTGCGAGGTCTAGTGTATAGATGCTTTAATTGAAGCACAATACCACAGCCTACTCATAATCTACATGGTAGGGTTCAATCAGGAGGCTCCCGTGGCATGGGACGGAGTCTTAAAGGGTGCTACCCCCACCTGGCCTCCATAGCAGGAGAGTTAACATGTGGTGTGGGACGATTACTGCGGGCAACCTCTAGATGAGTGCGATAGTATGATTGCCAGTGGGGTTACGCTCGAGCTTAGTCCGCAGAAGGAAATGGCTGTGGGTTCACAACTAATGCTGACGTGTTGAATGGATAGCGAGGCGGTCACGCGCCCTTGTCCTGGGGGAAGGTGTAGTAATACACCCAGTTAGCCACTGTCCTCAGCTTGAAATATACACTCTACGGTTTGCCCTGGAGAGGGTTTCCCCCCTATTGTGACACAAGAGCAGAGGAGGGCCGGGAAATCGGCGTCGTCTCTGGTTATCTACATGAAAGGAAAGATCGACGTCAACCGGGGGCTGCGCATGGGGAGGAAGATCTTCCGCACTACGGAATATGATTGGAGCGGATGAGGCGGCGGGTGAGGTTCGGAACACGAGTATGAGGAAAGGGCTGGAAAGGGCGTGGCGGAGGAGGTTTACGAGTCTCTTTGGTTCTCAACTTGATTTGCTTATATGTGTATATACTGCGCAGGTGCAACCAGATTAACTTGGCCCTCTTGAATCCTCCCAGGTTTCCAGGAGGCTCACCATGGCCCTCCAGGAAGGACCGCATGTGAGTACTGAATATGTAAAAAAAAAAAAAATCTACTGCTTCCGGTGATCGGGCGAAGGCGGCGTCCAAGTCCTGGAGATTTCCAGTTCGATAATACCTGCTAGTCAATCGGTTCCCAAGAGTGCTCAACCAGACTCCCCTGTTAGGATCATCTTGTGGTGATGCCTCCACTGCTGCCTCGCAATGGCGGCCTCTAAATCCTGTAGATTTCCACTGCATTCATATCGGCTGCCCAAATTGTTCCCAAGAGTGCATAACACAACTGCTCGGGCAGGGTCATCCACTCGTGCTGCCTCCACTGCTTCCTCTGACTGGGCGATAGCGGCCTCTAAGTTCTGCAGATTTTTAGTTCGTTCATACCGTCTGCTCAAACAGTTCCCAAGATCATTCAACAATGCTGCTGGGCTTGGGTGGTCATCTGGTATTACCCTCACTGCTGCCTCTAATCTAGCAATGCTTGCCTCTAAGTCCTGCAGATTCCCAAGCCGTTCATATCTTCGGCTCAAATAATTCCCAAGATTGCCTAACCCGGCTAATCGGTCAGGATGTTTCTGTGGTGTTGCCTCCACTCCTTCCTCTGATCCGGCGATAGCGGCCTCCAGGTCTTGTAGATCTCCATTGCGTTCATATCTGGCTCGCAAGTGACTCTCCAGATCACTCAATGTTGCTCCTCGGTCAGAGCGGCCCTCTGGTATTGCCCCCACTGCTCTGGCAGGATTCCAGTGCGTTGATATCTCATACTCAAATGGTTCCCCAGATTGTACAGCCGTTCTGCTCGGTCGCGATGATCCTCGGTTGTTGCCTCCACTGCTGCTTCAAATTTAGCAATGCCTGCGTCCAAGCCCTGCAGATTCCAAGTTCGTTCAAATTTTGTGCTCAAATAGTCCCCAAAGTCGTCCAACACGTGTGCTCGGGCAGGGTGACCTTCTGGTGTTGCTTTCACCCTTCTCTGCAATCTCTTAAGCGTGGTCTACATCCTCTGTCGTCTCATATTCCCAGCTTCATTCGGATTCGAGTAAGCCATGGATGACTAATATAGAGAACCTGTACCTACATACATATGATAGGCTACGATGGAAGTAGGCCTAGTGGATCGGAGGCAACATCGCCCGATTGCGAGCGGCTCAATATGTCAATTCTCAGAAAGAATTCCAATGTCAGTCCAGCAAAATATATAAGCATCCGGAAGATGCAGAGATTCATTGACATGTGGTGGGAATGCGTCGGGAATGCCTAGTGGCAATTTACGGGGTGATCATTGTGTGGCATTGAGTTGAAAGGGGCATAGAAGCGACAAGTAACTGGCCTCAGTACTGGTCGAGTCTTGAGAATATATGTTCTGACCCATTCACCAATCTGCATAATATTCTAGTATTATTACTTTATACGAAACTCTTCTACTGTATTTCACATTCGGCCTCATAGTACATTGCATTCTATGGTGTTGCGGAAAAGGACTTGGTTTCTAGCATTTTATTTGTTATATTTTATTTGTTATATTTTTCATACCTCTGGGTGGTTCTATTTCTCGTATTTTATTTATGTTATATTTCTTTATGTTATATTTTTGTATACCTCTGGGCAATTTAATTTCTCGTATTTTATTTATTTTATATTTTTTCATACCTCTACTTGTCTGGCTTAATTTTCGTATGATGTAATAATACTAGAATATTATGCAGATTGGTGAATGGGCTGGGCCCATTGCTCAATGGGTGATTGTAGATTTATTACGCTACGATAACTTTTGTGGTATGCTACACATAGTCCTACCCGCAGCGGATTACATAACCCGTAATCAGGATGATTGTAGATTTATTACGCTACGATAACTTTGTACCAGCAATAGCGTCCCATTGATCAATGGGCCGCATTGCTGAATGGGTCAGAACATATACATCAATTGAGAGTTGAATGGCGTATTCTACTAGTGCCTATAGATGCGTTATAAGTTGTGTGAAAGTTATAAGGCCCCTAGCATAGAGCAGGGAGTTCATGGGGACTTGGTGCACTTTTCCGGAGGTTTTTTTTTTTTTTTGGAGTCTATACGCCTAATCAGCCTAAGGCTATGCGGCGCCCCCGTTCCCTCCCCTTCAAAGGTTCGGTACACCCACGGGAAAACGGGCTACATAAACGTCCTGCCTTCCAAGCCAATGAAATATCCAAGGAAATACCCCTCTTCCACCTCCACACCCACTACCGGTCCATCCCCGAATAAGTGTATGCCTCCGCCTCCACGCCCCTTCCGGCCCTCCCCATACATATATGAATCTTCCACCTCCACGCCCCTTCCGGCCCTCCCCTTAATCGAACAAACAAAACAGATCACAAGTAACAAACATGATGGTAGGAAATCAGCGCAAGTCAATTTTAGAGAAAAAAGTCTCCACCAAATCAACCATGTAAAATCCCTTCTCGTCCTTTTCCTTCCTGGCCCACCTCGCCCTATCATCCATATCTTCCCATGTACTCCACCTCCGCCCTATATCCTCTCCATGCGTACAGACCAGGGCTACGTGCTTGCCTGTCTCCGCATATCTCCCGCACTTCCGGCATTCTGAGTTTTCTGCTTTTCCGATCTTGTGGCGCCAGGCTTGTAGATTGCCTTTTCCAGTGCGACATTGAACGTATGCGACTCTTGCCTTTCTGTTCCATTTTACCACTCTCCCCATTCCCACTCCCTTCACTCTTCTTTCTTCTTCTCTCATTTTCCTCCACGCCTGCTTTAACCCTCCCTCTGTAATCTGGGGGTCTTCCGGATATAAGTTTGTAGCTTCTTTGGCCAGTCGATCGGCTTCTTCATTGCCGTGAAGTTCATTGTGGGCCTTGACCCATCCGAATGATACCGCATTGGGGCCTAGCCTAGATTGCCTTTCTCTTATTCCTTCCATCACAAACTTGAGGTCACGAGTCCTTGCTCTTCCTGTACGACCTGCCTTCTTCACTGCCGCAATTGCTGCTTGTGAGTCTGAAAGGATTAGTACATTAGAATTACTTGGTGCATCCTCAAGTGCCCCTCTTACTCCGCATACTTCTCCGTCCCACACCGTTGCCAGCTTGCCTAGTGTGACCCCTCCAAGTCTCTTTCCTCCCTCCACATACCAACCCCCCCCCACCATACCATCCTCATTCATACTTCCATCAGTGTATACTCCCATAGCTTCGTAGTGTTCTCTGGCTTGGTTGATAGCTTCCGTCCATACTTCTGCCTTAGAGTCTGCTTGAGCCTGGAGTTTAACCTCTGGAACTTCCACCTTCTCTACTTTTCCCCCGTAACTCATCTTCTCGTGTCCCTCCTCTTTCAATACTCTTGCCTTGCTTTGGATCGCTGTTAAGACGGAGGTGAATCCGTCTGGGCTGACAGTGTATTCTTGTCCGAAATCGTCCCACTCTCTCCCTTCTTCCTCATTCCTTCCTGTCCCATCGTCGAAAATCAAGTCTCCCAGCGCGGTAGTGTCCCGCATGATTTTTCCCATGAGTCTGGCTTGTGCTGTGTTCAACGCCATCCTCGGAGACTCCACCCTTGCAATCTGACTGACCAGCTCTGTCTTGGATCCATGTGTCGTGTTGACACATTTCTTCAAGGCCTGGTATTGTAGTTGCTCGAATTCTTTTTCCCAATCTCTCTGCCCCCTCCATCCCAGTTCTGACCCCCATAAGGCTATTGCTCGGATCATCCCTGTGTAGATCTGCCTCCAGCTGGTGGCACTGATCCCCCACTGAGAATTTCCTAACCCATTGAATTGTGTGAGTATGGCTTGTGCCTTCTTAATTCGGGCTTTCCAATGTTCCTTGAATGTCAGGCTTTCGTCCATAATAATCCCCAGCCACTTCACCCACTTCACGTCTTTATTCTTTTTCCTCCTCTTTTTTTGTAGGACTAGCCTTTCGTGCTTCGAGTCTTCCAGGGGGAGGTGATTCTCCGCTGCTATCCTATTTACTATTTTATCCGCTTCGTCCAGCACCTCATCCATTTTTATCCCCCGTGCCATAATTCTTTCCCATATTGACACCCCTAGATGTAGGTCATCCACATATGATGGGAGTTCGAGATCGAATGTAGGCCATCGGTTTTTTAAAGCTTCCTCCATTTTCGTGATTATTGGAGCCATCCAGATGAGAAAGATCACCGGTTTTCCGGAGGTTGTATATAGGGTAACCTAGGTCAGTATGGACCACTCCGAACTCAACTAGCCGCCGAGGCCAGCTTAATGTACCTGAGCCCGCCTGGGTCTGCCTGAGCCACTCTGTAGGTGTTGCACCAGCCTGCACCAGCTCTGCACCAAGTCGGTGCAGCTCGGTCTTGATGATGCACTACCCGGTGATGGATGGTAACCTGCAGCGAGGGATATGCCTATCTGAGTGGAGAGACCTGGGAAGGGGGGATAGATATACGTGTGGCCACGCATGTGTAGATCGTCTGTCTTTGAAGTACAGTGTTTTGTCGACGCGCAAGGCGGAGTCAAGGTTATACTTGTCATTCTTCTCACAGGGTTGGGAACCAAACTTGAATACCTTACAGATTTTATTTCGCAGGTGAGCACAGAGTTTCATTGTGTATGGTTTTGATTAAGCATACCACGCCAGAATACATCGCTCATCTAGAAAGCATGTCACTGTTTGTTACACAGACAAAAGGTTTTAAAATTTGAGAACCGCTCGGGTTAAAGTACATACGTTAAAAGAAAACAAAGCAGGCCATACAAGTAGTTTGTAGCGCAAGTGCACGTGGATCCATTCACCCTAGATAACGTAGTCGACCGGAGTAGTTGACTTGTTCAGTTTGCTAGACTACAACTCATTCTGTGTGCGCAGTACCGTACACCGTAGTAGTGTAATTGTGCTTGTAGGCCTTGATTATGATGTGGATAGGTGAATCCAGCTCACCACACTGTCAGAGAATTCAACCAGATTACCAGAGTATAGTATTCTCCCAGAAAAAAAAAGTAGTTGTTATACCTTGTAGGTTTAGGGTTAATTGCTATCCTGATTCACGAGAGACATTTTAATTACGATATCCCATGGGTTACCTCCGATAGATACATATATCTCACAGACCTCGGTTGAATATTTTGAACATGAACATTGCCAATCATAAATATGACTATGAAACTACAGCAGCATACACGGACTATAGACCTATGTTAAAGCTTGAGCAATGGTAAGCACTCAATAGATATGCGTATTTACAGAAGTGTATAATGGAGACATAATACGTGGACCTTTGTGCAGAAATCTGTTGAGTATTTCTCTACCTTGAAGATCAGCAATTTTGTCGGCCGCATTTCTTACACTGTCATCAACTACGGACCCTAGATCTTGCTTGGGG
>Ga0307511_10005334_pt1 | contig 13087 bp, 6 predicted proteins | sample 13_EM_MG_FD_200266 | JGI IMG/M metagenome (GOLD analysis project Ga0307511, IMG submission 200266) | Populus trichocarpa ectomycorrhiza microbial communities from riparian zone in the Pacific Northwest, United States - 13_EM | ecosystem: Host-associated > Plants > Roots > Unclassified | place...
TGCTCAAACAGTTCCAGCAGGCACAGCGCATCCGCGATGTGTATTTCAAGCCCGGCTCGCAGCAACCCGAAGCTCGCTTCAATCTGACGCCGGATACGTTAGACGTCAGTACGACACGCTTTGCGCTCGACTTGGATGGCCAGCCACTCGAGTATCGGCACGGCCCCCAGCAAAGCAAGGCGATGGTTTGGCCTGGTGGAGGCGGAGTGGGGGTGGCCACCGTCGTGTTTGAGGAGCGCAGCGGCGGCGGCCCGAATTTCTCGCGGCAAGGTCCTTGGGCATGGTTCCGCACGCTCGATGCCGCGCAGGTCACGCGAGACTCTGATACGCGAATGGGAGTCACTTTCGCCGCTGGAGGTCACTCCATGCGCGTGGTGCTCGACGCTGCCTCTAGCCGCAACCCCTTCGTGCGCGACGAACTCGCTGGCTTTCGTTGTGGGATAGCGCCGTGAACAGAGCACTTACCGAAGTGGGGTTCTACGGCAAGCTGCCGTGTCGCGGCGACTTCCTTCAACGGCGAGCGCCGCAGGACTTCGTGGATGTGTGGGACGCTTGGTTGCAGGAGTGCCTCCACGAGGCGCGCCAGAGGCTGCAGGACGCGTGGTTGAACACCTATTTGACGGGTCCCGTCTGGCGCTTCGTTGTTTCAACTGGTGTGTGTGGTGACGGCGCCTACGCCGGTATTCTAGTACCGAGCGTTGATCGTGTCGGACGCTATTTCCCGCTGACTGTAGTCGCTCAGCTACAGAAGGATGACTGTCCGCTGGCCATTGCTTGCAGCAGCCATAGTTGGTTCGAGGCTGCTGAGTCGCTGGTGATCGATGCGCTCGAGGCTCCTGCACTCGACTTCGACACGTTCGATGAACAGATCGCGTTGCTCCGAGACCGAATTGACGCTGCCAGCGCCACTGAGGCTTCGAATGTACTGAAGCTGCTGCAGAAGTCCGAGTTCCCAGCGGATTCCGCGCTCCCTGCTGATTCTCCGCGATGGCAGCTACCGCTCACGTCTGTGGAGTCGCTGCAAAGCGCTGTGAATGCTTTCGCGTATCGCGAAGCTAGTCGTGCGATGCAACCGCTTGCGCTTTGGTGGACTCAGGGGTCGAGCGCACTCACGGCGAGTTGGCTTTTTACTCGCGGCTTGCCCGACGCGCGTGCATCCGTCGCGATGCTGACGGGCGATTGGTCTGGCGACGATTGGGCGACTGCGCATGTAGACGGGCAAAGCTGATGTTGCTCGCGCTCAGTATCGTAAGTGAGCAAGGCGGGGAGCTCGGCTCCGCCGCTTACAAGGTGTTTGATGAGCGCGGTGGCTCGATCGGGCGCGTTGCCGGCAATGACTGGGTTCTTCCGGATGCGCAGAACTTTGTGTCGAGCCGGCATGCGCGGGTTAGCGGTGCCAACGGCACGTTTTATCTGGAAGACACGAGCTCGAATGGCACATTCATTAATGCGCCGGATCAGGCGACGTCGCGTGGGCGTCCACAGGCGTTGAATGATGGCGATCGGCTGTACATTGGCGACTATGAGATTGTTGTGCAGGTTATTGGTGACGAGCCTGCGGTGGTTGCCCAGGCGGCGTACGGGCCGGCGTCGGCACCCACGCTTGTGCTGGGTGCAGCGCCGGCGTCTACGTCGGGCGCGGCGTCGGCGCCATTGCCGGCGCTTGGGTCAACGTCAGGCGGGGCGCCGGCATCATCGTCCGCGCCGGCACTCGCATCTCGCGCGGCCTTGCCATCCGCGCTTGGGCTCGGCACGGTTGACCCGCTGGCGGCGTTTGCGGACACGGCTTCTGTGCCCATTGCTGGCAGCGCCGCCGCCAAACCTCTTGATGACGTCGCCTTTCATCAGGCCGCGGTTCAGGCGGCCATTCGCGCAGGCTTCAACGCCATGCTTGCGAAGTTGCATCCACAGAAGCTCGAAGAAATCTACGAGCGCAAGCTAAAACGAACCGCCGTGCTGGGCATCGGAAACAAGGCGAAATACTGGGATTTGTTGTGCGCCCAATTCGAGGAGATTGACCGCGATCGCGAGGCGCACTTCCAAATCCTGTTCGGCGAGGAGTTCTCTGTGGCCTACAACGAACACCTGCAGAAGCTCGTGGCCGATGCGCGTCTGCGAAGGTCACGGTGACTTCCATGGCAGTCAAGGCCCAAAACCGTGTTGGCTTCTCCTGGCGCTCTGCCGCGGCAACCTCCAAGGGAAATGTGCGTGGTCAGAACGAAGACGCTTTGCTCGACAGACCTGAATCAGGTCTCTGGGTCGTGGCCGATGGCATGGGTGGACACAACGCCGGCGACGTCGCGAGCAACATGATTGTGGACGCGCTAAGAGATCTCACGCGGCATGCATCGCCCAGCGCACAGGTCGATGAAGTCGAGAACCGTCTGCGCGAGGTTAACAGGCGTCTGTACGAAAGCTCACTCGACAACCAAGCCGGGATGAGTGGTAGCACCATCGTTGCCCTGCTTGCTCTCGAACGACACTGCCTCAGCATCTGGGCCGGAGATAGCCGTGTGTACCGCAGTCGCGAGGGCTCACTCGAGCAGATTACGCGCGATCACAGCGAGGCGCAGGAAATGCGTGACGGCGGTGCAGAAGACTCGCCCGAGGCCGCGACATCAAACGTTATTACGCGCGCTGTCGGTGGATCGCATGACCTGTTCCTCGACATCGAGTTGCGGGAGCTGCGTAACCACGATCGCTATCTGTTGTGCAGCGATGGTTTGTACAGGGAGCTCTCGGATGCGGATATGGCCCATCATTTGACCGGTAACGATCCCGAGGGCGCCTGCAAAGCTCTCATGAAGCAGGCTTTGAGCGGCACTTGCAGCGACAACGTGTCAGTCATCGTCGTGCAGTTCGTGGGCCAATGAACGAGTTCAGACAAGCGCTTGAGGCGCACACGGCGGGGAAGCTCGCGCTCAGCGGCCTCGAGCGTGAGCTCAATTTAATTTTGACGCGCCGGCCAGAGCTCGCGCCTGCCCACGGGGCGTTGGTGGAAGCGCTGTATCGCAGCGGGCGCATTACAGGCGAAACCTATCTCGCGCTGAATACGGCAATACGCGCTTTCCAAAAGAGTCAGCCGCGCGTCGATGTGAAGATTGTTCCGCCAACACCGCCGTCGGCACCAGCGGGAGCAGGGGACAAAACACAGTTTCGTGCTCCGAAGCCGGCTTCGCAGGTTACGGGCGCGCCAGTGAGCTCTGATGGAGAGAAGACGCAGTTTCGGCCGCCGCGCGCGAGTACAACGGCTTCAGGTTCGGGTGGCGCTGGCGCCGCCAGCACGCCCGGTGGCGGCGCTGCGTATGGGGCCGGTGCTACGCCCGGTGGCGGCGCTGCGTATGGTGCCGGTGCTACGCCCGGTGGCGGCGCTGCGTATGGTGCCGGTGCTACGCCCGGTGGTGGCGCTGCGCACGGTGCCGGTGCTGCGTACAGTGGCGGCGCTGCGCATGGTGCCGGGCCTGCGCACGGTGGCGGCCCAACACCAACTGCCAACGGCCTGCCCACCGGCACAGGTGGCGCTGGCTTCCCCACCGGCACGGGTGGTGCCGGCCTGCCCACCGGTTCACGCCCCACCAGCTCAGGTTGGACGGATCTCGGTCGCTCCGTTGCGGACGGACCGCCGTTGGGACCCGGCAGTGTCGTCAAAGAGCGCTTCGTGCTCGAGGAAGAACTCGGGCGTGGAGGCATGGGCATCGTCTTCAAGGCGCGCGATCTTCGGAAAGAGGAAGCTCAGGACCGCAATCCATGGGTTGCGCTGAAGTTGTTGAACGACGAGTTCCGGCGCCATCCGGAGTCGCTGAAGGCGCTCCAGCGCGAGAGTCGAAAGGCTCAGCAGTTGGCGCATGCCAATGTCGTTACTGTGTATGACTTCGATCGTGACGGCGGCAACGTCTTCATGGTCATGGAGCTGCTGGAAGGGCATTCGGTAGACCGGATCATCCGTGATAACGAAGGGTCTGGTGTTGGCATTGACGAGGCACTGCGCCTCACACGCGATATGTGCCGTGCCATGGCGTACGCGCATGAGCACGGCGTAGTGCATTCGGACTTCAAGCCGGCAAATGCGTTCGTCACCAAAGAAAATGGGGTGAAGGTATTCGACTTTGGCATCGCTCGCGCCGCCAAGCGCGCCGACAATGTCTCGGGTTCCGTCACCCTGTTCGATCCGGCCACACTGGGAGCGCTGACTCCCACTTATGCCAGTTGTGAAATGCTCGAGGGGCTCGAGCCTGATCCTCGCGATGACGTGTACGCCATTGCGTGTGTTGCGTATGAGCTGATTACCGGCAAGCATCCGTTCAATCGGGTCTCCGCCGTGGAAGCACGGAACAAGGGGCTGATCGCGAAACGCCCACGGGGGTTGAAGCGACAGCAGTGGCGCGCCATTCAACACGGCCTGGAATTCGGCCGCGAGGGCCGCACGGCCTCTGCGCAGCAGTTCCTGAACGAGTTGCTACCGCGCAAGGGGCGACCAACGGTGGGCATCGGAATCGCTGCCGTTGTTGTCGTCTGCATCGTCGTCGCCGGCTTCCTCGTCCCGACAAACCTCGCGAAGCGCCGTGAGCGCGCGGTTATAGATGGGCTGGCGACGGCGGACACGGCTCGGCTCGATGCGTTGGTCCAGAAATTGCGTGAACTCAGCCCCGAGCAGCGCGCAACGATTCTGCTCAACGAGGGCGCGCGAGCAGGGCTGATCAAGGCATTCGAAGCGCGCATCAATGCCGCGACCGAGCCGACGCAGGCCAATGCCGATTATCCCGGAGCACACGCACTGCTCGGAGAGCTACAGGCATTCCTTCCGGATTCGCTTGCGGTGCGGGACTTGGCGGATCGACTCGTTGCGCGCGAGAACGACGAGGTGAAACGCCTCAGCGACCGTTTCGACGACGATCTGAAGCGAGGGCTCCTGATCGATCGGCAGGGGTTGCAGAACATAGGGACCACGCTTGCCGCAATCCGCAAGATCGATGAGCAGAACCGTCTTCTCCATGATCCCCGGCTACCAGGTGCCTTCGCCGAACAGACTGCCCGCGCGCTCCAGGCGGGCAATGCAACACTTGCGCAAGCACTGGTCGCGGCAGGATTGGCCTTTGATCCGAACGACACCACGCTTGCGGACCTGCGCGATCAGGTTCAGCGCGCGATGGGGGCGCAGCAGCTGCTTGCCCGTCGGCAGGCCTTGGAAATCTCTCTGGCGTCACTGGCGGGCGCGCAGGCGACGTTTCCCGACATCGATGGCAAGCGCGCCGAATTGGAGGAATTGCGCGGGATTGCTCCAGACAGTGCAGTACTCGCGAGCGTGCAGCAACTGGCACAACGTGGCGTGAGCGCGCGAGCCACTCAACTCGCGAGTACGGGTCAACACGCGCAAGCGATCGAGCTCATTGCTCGCTATGCGGATCTGCTGCCGTCTTCGTTCATCGACCAGCAGCGGCAGAAGCTCGTGTCTGCGCGCGGAGCATTCGAGGCAGAGCAGTCAGCCGTTGCGCAGATCAAAACGCGCATCGACGCATTGCTACAGGATCAAAAATCCGATGCAGCTTGGGGTACGCAATTCGATCGAGAGTTGCGGCAGCTCGCAGCCTACGTCTCCGCCGCCGATCCGTACGTCGTAAAGATCAAAGCACGTGCTGCGGAGGAATATCTCGCGCAGGCGCGGGTATTGCGCGGCTCGCAACGTCTGACAGAAGCAGGACGGATGCTCGACCAGGCGCGGGGCTATGCGCCTCAACTGGTTGAGGCCGAAGCCAAGTTGCTTGCGGACGCGCGTGCGGCGCAGGAAACAGCGAGTCAGGAGAAGAATCGGCTCGCGCAGGTGGATGCGCTGAAGACAAAGCTGCTCGTACAGGCGCGCGCGAACGAGGTGAACGAGGCGCTCGCTTCGCTGCACGAATTGCGCGCGAATCTACCGGCTGACGATGGCTATCTCGTGCTGCAGGCCCCGGAGGCAATCGGTAATGCATATCTGCGTCTTGCGTCGAACGCGGCGAGGGATGGCCGTTTCGCAAATGCGGTCAGTCTCACGGCGCGGGCGAAGGAGGTCGCGCCGACACTGCAGGATGTGGCGCCGGCAACCGAGCGCTACGGCCGCTATCAGTCTATTGAGGAGACACTGAAGTCCTCAAATGCTGTCGACGCCACCGCTACCCGGAGCGAGTTGGAACGGCTAGGTCGCCAAGACGCGCGCGAATCAGCTGCAGTCAACCAACGGCTGGCAAATGAATTCGCTGCGCGCATCCATTTGGTGACTGATCCGGTGGAGGCCAAGCGTCTGACAACTCTCGCGCAACAGATATTCGGGGCGCAGGTTGCAGCTGCCGCAGGCTTAACGAGTCCAGGCGCTACCAGTACTGGCGCTAACACCGCGGGTGGTGCCGCGGCGGCTACCACTGGTGCGGTTGGCGCCGCCAATGCGGGTGGCACGGCGAGTGTGTATGGGGCTGCGGGTGCAAATTGCGCTGCGGGTGCCGCGGGTGTCGCGGGTGGCGGGGGTGCCGCGGGAAGCGGAGGTGCCGCAGGAAGCGGAGGTGCCGGATGTGCCGCAGGTAGCGGGGCCGCCGCCGCCGCAGCTGGCGCCACCGCCGGTGGAAGTGGAACGAACGGTGCCGCTAGCGGAATCAATGGTGCCGGCAGCGGAGCCAGCAGTGGTGCCGCTGGCCAGGTTTCCGGTGAAGGGGCCAACACTCTATCCGGCGCAACGACGCACTCCGGAATGCAAGGCGGCGCGCGGACCGGGATGGGGCGAGCGGGTCAGGGCGCGGCAGAGCAAGCCGGAACCGGAGCGTCGAGGCTCCCGCCGGATATCGCGTGTTCCGATCGACTGGCGGGTTACGGAAGGCGCAAGCAAGCTGTTTGCTACGACACTTTCGACGGCGGGGGCCGAGGACCAGATCTCGTCGTGATTCCCGCGGGAGGGGCCATCGCAAAAGCGTTTGCGCTGGGACGTACCGAAATCAGCAACGCGGACTATACGGCTTATTGCACGCGTACCGGTCATTGCAAGCCGGTCGAAGGACAAGCCGAATATCCGGTCACTAACATCTCAATCGCGGATGTCCGAGCTTATGTGACGTGGCTTTCAAAGGTGACTGGCGCGCAATACCGGATACCCACCGACATTGAATGGACTTACGCAGTCACCGCCCAGGGCGGCAATCCAGACCTCGGTTCGGTGAACTGCCTGGTGGAGATCGGTGGCAAGAAATTGCGGGGTGACGCGCCGGAACCCGTGCAGTCTGGCGGCGCGAACGGCTGGGGATTGTACAACTCGCTCGGCAACGTCCAGGAATGGGTCCTTTCCGGGTCGTCCATTTTCGCGCGCGGCGGTGCGTTCAGCGACAACCTGTCGTCGTGTACCCCTGACTTCAAGCGTTCGCACGCAGATGCCGGAGACGCGATCACCGGCCTGCGCGTGGCTCGCGAGATCCCATGAGCGCGGATATCGCAGCCCGTCTCCGCTCCCTGGCGCAGGAGCATCACGATGGTCGGCTCGACCTAGCTGCCTATCGTTCGCTGCGGGGCCCGCTGTTGGATTCGCTTGCTACGAGCGGTGCATCTCCACCAGCAATGGAGGTCACGCAGCCACGTGTAGCGCATCGGCAGATGCAACGTGACGCAATAACACGGCCCGGAAAACCACGGGTAGTCTCGGCCTTAGCGCCGGATTCGCCGTCCAGCGCCGCCCGATCAGCAGGCTTCGGTCAGGCGGGAGCGCAGTTGGTCAGCTCGAGGCGACTGCAGCAGATTGCGATTGCCATCGCAATTGTCATTGTTGTCGCGGGCGTCCTGTGGGTGTGGTTTGTCCGTAGCCCTGCGAGCCGCCAGGGCGGCGACGGAATCGGTTCCAGTTCAAACGCGGGAGTGCCAGCGCCGGGTGCTACGCGGGACGCAATTGAGCAATTCATGGGCGGTGGCGACTGGGGGGACGGTCGTCTGACGACGCTCAATGCAACTCTCATGGAGCTCGGTGGTGAGCAAATCGCGTCATTGGCTCACGAACCTGGGTTTCAACGGTTCGTCGATGAGTTGCGCCGGCGTCTCAAGGAGCAGCAGGCGCTCTCGCCAACGACGCTGACGGTCGACAACAGTCCGCTGGCCGCGCTGGCGGTCACCGTAGGCGTGGACCTGAATTCACCGGACTCGGCGCTTCACATTTCTGCGGCTCCCCCGACTCACGTGGCCGAGAGTAGTACGGCGACTCGCCCAAATGATCCCACTAACCAGACCAACTCCGCCACGGCTCAGCGTCGTAGTGCGGAGCATTCGAGCGGCGCGAAGGAGGCGATGCTTGGCGCTGATTCGACCCCTAGCGCCAGTTCACTGCCGCAGGTCGCAGCGACACAAGCGATCGGCACGGGTGCAGGTGAGGCCAATGGGGACGCAAGTGGCGGCGTGGACACGCGCGCCACCGCCGCCACTAACGTGGGCGGTGATACCAGCGCAAAGAACGGCGTAGATCCGCGCAACGCTCTGCGCGCCCCCGCGATCGCGAATGTCGCCCCAAGTACCGATGTGGCCTCCGGCGCTGATGCCTGTCGCCCCGAGCTAGTCCACTCCCGCCGCCCGCTGTGTCACGACCCGTTACCGGCCGGCGCGGAAGGGCCCTTGATGGCCCTGATACCCGCAGGTGCGTTCGACATGGGCAGCACCGCAGGACCAGAAGAGCAACCGGTGCATCACGTCACCATAGCCGACGCGTTCGCTGTGTCAGTTTACGAAGTCTCGCAGGGCGAGTTCAAGCAGTATTGCGAATCGACCCATCGCCAATGTGCATCCCAGCCCTGGCTGGGTGACGACTACCCGGTAGTCAACGTGAGTTGGGATGACGCCCGCGGTTATGCGGATTGGCTATCCGGCATCACCCATCACCATTACAGCTTGCCGACCGAAGCACAGTGGGAGTACGCGGCTCGTGCGGGGAGTACCGGATTGTTTCCGAGCGGCACGTCTCTGTCGCCGACAGATGCCAACTTCTCAATGCAGAAAAAGCAGACTGCCGCCGCTCGCCGCAGTCAGAAGTTCAATGCCAACGCATTTCGGCTCGTACACACCGTAGGCAACGTGCGGGAGTGGGTGGAAGACCCCTGGTCACCGAGTTTCGCGGGTGCGCCGAATGACGGCAGCGCAGTGAAGTCGACAAAGCCCGCAAAGCGTATCGCGCGCGGAGGTTCTTATACGGATGGATCAGTGCGTTTGCGGCTTTCGATGCGTGAAGGTCTCGCGCCCGACACGCGGGACGCGACGACAGGATTCCGGATCGTTCGCGAGTTGCCGTGACAGGGGGATTAGTGCGTATTTTGAACCGTGCCGATCGGACTTTGTTTGTGCTCATTGGCTGTTGGGTATTGCCGCTTGCTGCGCAAATACCTCCCGGGGCAACACCCGGCGGCGCGCTTCCCCGGTTGGAACCCGCCGTACCGGCCGTCCCGCGCGAAGGTGAGTTGTTTGAAGTCCCGCGTGTCTATGACCGCCCCCTCGGGATAGACGAGGGGCCACGTATTGTGGTGAAGACGTTCAAGTTAAAGGGTGTGTCGGATCGACCGAAACGTCGATTGAGTGTGGCGGCAGCCCAAGCAATCCTCGACGCTGCCCGCACAACTCAGCCACCACAGGGCTATTCGATCAATCAGCTCCAGCAGGTCGCTGACAAGGTGGCCGTGTACTACCGCGACCACGGTTACATCCTCGCGCAGGCGTTTGTGCCGGCGCAGAAGATAGTTAACGGGGAGGTGGTCGTGCAGGTGCTGGAAGGGAAGCTTGCCGGTGTCACTGTGGAGGGTAACAAGAAATACCCGGTGGCGACGCTGGTGCGGCCTTTCAAGAATTTGATTGGACAGCCGCTGGACAAGGACTCCATCGAGTCGGCACTCCTGACCCTCACCAACTATCCGGGCATTACCGCATTCGGCGTGCTGGGCGCAGGGCATGATGTCGGTACCACAAATCTGACGCTGCGTGTACAGAGCGAGGATCGATTCCACATCGAAAGCGTGCTCGACAACTACGGCACGCAGTACGCAGGTGAGTACCGCGAACAGGTCACACTCACCATTGATGACCCCTTGCATTGGGCGGACCGGCTGAAACTGACGGGCCTGTATGCGAATTCGTTCAACGGCTCCGCGCACGGCGCATATGGCGGCCTGGACTACGAGATTCCGCTCTTCAGTCCGAACGATTCACTACATGTGTCTCATTTGACCAATGGCTACAATGTCGGTGCGGCGGCTTCGGGTGTGTCAACTGCGGATAGCGAAGGCAAGACACGCGTAGATGAGCTGGGCTTCAGGCACGACTTCTCTCGCACGCGCCTCGGTTCCGCGAGCATCGGTGTAGCGTTCAATGTGAAGGCCGCAACGTTCGATTCGCCGCCCACGACGATCTATGATGACCGGTTGACCACGGCGCGCATCGATGCCCAATGGGAGCGAATAGACACGCGCTTTCGTGGGGTAGATCGAGTCGCGCTGTCGTACACACACGGCTTTAACGATCTTCTGGGAGCGCTCGGCCCTTACGATCCGAACGAGCCAGCCGCTGGATTGCACACCAGCAGGCTCGGCGCATCAGGTGAGTTCAACAAAGTAAATATACAGCTACAGCGTCTGCAGCGCTTGACGCAATACACCTCGCTCGTGTTGCGAGTGGACGGGCAGTACACGAAGAATCCGCTGGTCTCGCTCGAGCAGTTCTCGATGGGTGGACCTGACAGCGTACGAGCCTATCCAGTTGCACAAGCGCTGGCGGAGAAGGGCGGTGTCGCTTCTCTCGAGTTGACGAGCGGGCCGCCGGGTTTCGCAAGCCGTCCCGCTTTCGGCAATAACACCTGGGGTCAGCTTCTGCAACTCTCTTTGTTCGTGGACTACGCGGCGGGTTGGCTGAACCCGCCACTGGCCTCTTCGCAGGATGGCACCGTCCATCTGGCAGGAGCGGGAGGCGCAGTGCAATTCAGCCTGCCCGGCCGGCTCTTCGCACGGCTGGACCTGGCAACACCGCTGACGGGCCTCGATCCGAGTAATGGCCGCCGTCTGCAGTACTACTTCCGCCTCGGAACGACTTTCTAAGCAGACCTATCTGCACTACGCGGCGTCTCGCCGTCGAGGGCTTTGATCATGCACACACGGACGACATTGCAACCCTGCAAGACCGAGCGTCGCCTCGTACGGTCCCAGCGGTCGCGATCACGCGCGGCGGCATCTGGTCCCGCGGCACTGACGTTTGCAGTCTCGCTCAGCCTCGGAGCGGTGCATCCCGCCATGGCGGGCCCAAAGGGAGGCGTTGTGGTTGGCGGGCAGGGAACGATTTACACGCCCACCGCCAACACTACAGTAATCAATCAAACCTCCAACCAGCTACAGCTCAATTGGAGCTCGTTCAATGTCGGCGCGAGTGAAAGTGTGCTGTTCCAACAGCCCGCATCTACCGCTGTCGCGTTCAACCGCATCCTCGACCAGAGCCCCAGCCAGATCTTTGGCCACATCCAGGGTAACGGGCAGGTCGTGCTCATCAACCCGAACGGCTTTCTGATCGGCCGCACCGCGCAGCTCAACGTGAATTCGCTGGTCGTGAGCTCACTCGATGCGATCGACTTTGACGCCAGCAGCGGGCGCTACCGGTTCTCCTCGGTCTCGAATCCAGGCGCGGTGATCAACGAAGGCAGTATCACCGCCGGGCATGGCGGCTCGGTCACGTTGTTGGGCGGCCAAGTCAGCAATTCCGGCAGCATTGTTGCTGATTTCGGCACGGTGAACCTCGCTGCGGGTCGTGCGGCGACGCTCGATCTTGCGGGCGACGGACTGCTGCGGCTCGAAGTGGATTCGCAGTTGCTCACGAACAGCAGCGGTGCAGCCTCGGCGGTCGAGAATAGCGGCTCCATCCAGGCCGCCAGCGGTCGAGTACTGCTGAGTGCAAGCGCCGTCCACGATGTGTTTTCCAATCTGATTAACAACACAGGTGTCGTGCGCGCGAACCGAATCGACAACTCGGGAGGTGTCATCCAACTGCTCGGGCCAGGGGGCGAAGTGATTTCGAGCGGCACGCTGGATGCATCCGCGGGTGACGATAAGAGCACCGGCGGCTCGGTTTCCGTGCTCGGTGAGCACGTGGGCCTCTTTGGAAATGCAGTTGTCGACGTCTCAGGTGCAACAGGTGGCGGCACTGCACTCATCGGCGGCGACTACCATGGTAGCAATCCTGACGTTTTGAATGCCCAGCAGACGTTCGTCAGCTCAGGAGCGACGATCGATGCGGACGCCGGTGCCACGGGTAACGGCGGTCATGTCGTCGTGTGGGCGGATGAATTCACTCTTTTCGGCGGCAACATCCGCGCGCGTGGCGGCGTGCTATCCGGCGACGGCGGCTATGTGGAGGTATCCGGCAAGCAATCGCTCGCATTTTCAGGCAGTGCGGAATTGACGGCCGCGCACGGAACAGTGGGCACTCTGCTTCTCGACCCGCTTTCTCTCACAATAGACGGGACTAACAATGACCCGTCCAACGCCGACGACGGGACCTACTCATTCACGGAAGACTTCTTTTCGAGCGCAACAATAGGCGCTTCTGTGGTGGACACGTTGCTAACGACGAGCAACGTGGTTTTGCAGGGAGTGACCTTTCTCAATCAAACCGCCGCAATCGACGCGTATAACTCTGGGAATGGGCCCGGCCACTATTCGCTCACACTCGAGACTGACGGGTCAATGAATCTGGCCGGCGGTATCGCCACCAATGGTGGCGCAATCGATCTGCATGCTGATGGCAACATTACACTCGGCGGTAATTTGGCGACGCACGGTGGCGACGTGTCAGTCAGTTGGCTCCATCCCGGTAACGGCGGCACGCTGCACATGCAGAGCGGATCTTCGATCGATGCTCAAACCGGCAACATCACTCTGGCGGATCTGGGAACCGTGGATATCGGCACGCTCCGGGGGAACGCGATCTCCGTCACCTCAACCAATGGAGACATTACGAACGCGAGCCAGGGCGGAAATCCTATTGTAGCGAACACGCTGAGCTTGAGCGCCGGGGGATTTGTCGGCTACGGGATCACCAACGGGGCAATCCTGATGCAAGTTGGAAAACT
>Ga0307511_10005335_pt1 | contig 13086 bp, 6 predicted proteins | sample 13_EM_MG_FD_200266 | JGI IMG/M metagenome (GOLD analysis project Ga0307511, IMG submission 200266) | Populus trichocarpa ectomycorrhiza microbial communities from riparian zone in the Pacific Northwest, United States - 13_EM | ecosystem: Host-associated > Plants > Roots > Unclassified | place...
AAAAAAGATTTAATATTAATGAAATAAATTGAAAAAAAGATTAATTAAAAAGGAAAAAGCAAAGAGAAAAAAAACCTACAGGAAGAAAAAAACTAATGAAGAAAAAGAAAAAAATCCAAATTAACTGGGTTAATCCGTCAAATCTGAGATCCGTGTTATGAAAGTCTGATAATTAAACATAAAAAATTTAATATTAAGAAACTAAATTAAAAAAAAAATTAATTAAAAGATAAAAAAAAATAAAAAAAAATTAAAGGCATCAGTTTTTTTTTTTGTGTTATGGACATTTATAATTTTATTTAATTTAACGACACTTGTCTAACAAGGGATTTTGCAGAGTATAATACACGGCCAGGCTGTCTCATCAGTCTTCAAAAGTAAAACCACTTGATTTTAGCCTTCGTACAACCTCAGATCATTAATATTACAGTCTCATTTTTTGTTTGTTTTTATAATTCAAGAATATATATATTTTTAATCCGTTCGATAGTTAAATATTTTTATTTGATTTGTACATATTTGTTTAATGATTTCATCCAAAGAACAAAAATAAGCATTAATATGACTTAAACAATTTAATCGTCCAACCATTATAATTTTTTATTAATTTTTTCAATTTGCAAATTTTTAGGGATTAGTGTATTGTTCTATAACCTAACGTTAATCTAAAAGAAAAAAAAAAAAGAAAAGAAGATTAGTGTATTGTTCGTTCCCAGATCAGATCAGTAGTTGGTCCCATTTACTTTGGGACATTATGATCGAATGCAGCGCACCTCTATTTGTTTTTATTCGTGGAGAAAAATTATTTTTTTTTATTTGTTTTAAATTAATTTTTTTTGATATTTTTATATTATTTTGATAATATACTGATATCAAAAATAATTTTTTAAAAATAAAAAAAATATTATTTTAATATATTTTTAAATAAAAAAACTTTAAAAAATAATCACAATATTTAACATAAAATCAGATTGCCTGCAACAAAGCAAACATCAACTACTAAACTAGAAAAGACTCCCAAAGGTCATTTTCACTTCTCTTTGTATTTCAAACAAGTCAATCAATACAGGATTATAGAAGTCTCTCTGCTTTTCCTTTTTTCTTCTTCTTCAATAAACGAATCCACTTTATGTCAAACCTATATATTAAAGTGCCACCGAAAGTCAAGCGTATTGATCAAACAAGTGAAATTAAAAAAAAAATAAAATTGCCAGCTAAATTTCATGGGATCCATCATTTTCGAAATACACTTGCTTTTTTAGGTGTTTGTTTACCTGAAAAGTTATCTTCTAAAAATTAATTTTTTAATTTTTTTGTGTTTATTTACTATTAGAAAAGTTGGTTAACAAAAAACACTTTCTAGTCAAATGAGAAAATTTAGCTTGATTTTCAGGAAAGTGTTTTCCTTTTATTTTAGACGGAAAACATTTTTCAGAATTTGTGAAAAATTTAGAAATATCATATTATTAGCTGATTATATCAAATTTGATCCTCAAACTTTTGATTGATATATATTTTGTTTGAATCTTTTTTTTTTCAATTTCATCCCTTAAAATTTGATTTAATTTTATTTTTATATTAACTTTGATCCTTATTTTTATGATTGTTATTTGCTTTTCTCTTATATTTTTTTAATTGAAATTTTTTATCTATCAAATTTGATTCTCATTCTTTTGATTTTGATTGTTACTTATTTTATTTGAAATAATTTATGAAATTACAATTATTATTATTTTAATTTCATTATCTTTCAATTTTTTTATTTGTTAGATTCGATCTCCATTATTTTCATTATTATTTATTTTATTTGAGATAATTTATGAAATTAAATTTTTTTCAATTTTATTCTCATTCAACTTTTTAATTTATAAGATTTGTTCCTTATTATTTTAATAAACTTGAAGAAAAAATAAAACATTAATAAACTATTTTTCAGCTCATTTTCCATAACATAACCAAATACTGGAAAATATTTTCCAACTTATTTTCCATGACACTACCAAATATCAAAAAATAATTCACTTTCCAGGAATTCACTTTCCAAAGAAATTATTTTCCAAATAAAAAACTACTTTTCAGCAAAAAAACAGGGCCTAGTTCCTATAAACCAACTGCTATAAAGTGGCCTGCAGAGCACATAACAACTGCTTGATTGCCTTGAAGCACATTGCTTGCACGATTCACTTGCAGAAAACTGCTAAATCAAGTGCAAACTCACTTATGATGCATTTCATGCATATGATGAGCTTATACCACCAAGCAGTTTTTGATGCCTGAACTGCAGATTTCAACAATGCAATGAAATGAACTTCTTAAAACAACACTGAATTCCTACCAAATCTATGTAATAATTACAATAGACAATGATAATATATACCTTTGTACAACATTGCATCTATAAACAAATAAAGAATCCCAATCCTAACTGAAAGTGTGGTGTGAACCAAAATGTGAAAATCACTACGTCTTGAATTTACCTCCAAATGCCCGCAGCCCATATCAACATAAATTTTTAGCTTTGCCTGCAACTCCTTGCACTGGCTAGTTCTGCAAAGCTGGCAACAGTGCTCCTCACTGTTTATAGACAGCCAAAAGAATAAATCAACCACCTCCTTCACTTGCTATTTTGAACACAGAGCATTGAGCAGCACATGAGCCAACATGAGGTCGACAAAATACTGGTGGCCAATTACACCATCCCTCCACTTCATCTTTGCTGGACCTCTGCCATAGTGTACTCCGTCATTGCACCGATTGTCAAAATGCCATGGAAAAGTCATATCAAAGTCATCTATCACACCAGTAACCAACCCAGCTTGCCTAAATTTCTCTAAAGCAACCCAATTATATACCTCCATCTTGTTCGGATTAAATTGCAGTGTCCTTGCATACCCACCGGTGGCTACCGTTGTCCGGTAAAAGATGAGTGGAACTGCCAATCCTCTCCGCCTCACCGAATCCATAACTTCTTTCCAGAATGATGCTGCATAGTCAGCTCCCGCCGTATATGATCTCAAATTTCGCCAATGCACACCATCATGTAAACCTGAATTCATGATTATAGTGTCTGGCAACGTGTCCTCTGAGAAGTACTTCTTCAACAAATTCCTAAATCCTTCATCCGCCAAGGAATTAAATCCTTCATAATTCAGTGTTTCATTCCAATGACCATTGAAAATGCTAGTAATCCGAACAGTCTGAGAAGCATCGTTCGGGTTTGAAAAGTTCATATCAAACCGTCTAGGAACTGATGGTATTTGAGGCAAATCCAACACAAAATTGAGCATGTTTCTTATAGTATCAACATGATTTGAATCACCCCAAAAGAAAATCCACCGATTCTTCAAGCAATTCCAAGAAGAATCAGCTGAAAACAGCCTAAATGAACAATGACTAGAATACACCCAGCCATTACTCTCTAACATCCCTAAAGAACCACTACACCAAGGACTTTGGCATGGAAAATCTGGCGCGAGACAGCGGTACCGGCCATCATTACTAATTTGACAGCCATCATTTTTACCATACCTAGTCCACCTTCCTAACCAAAGATCTCTAATGAAATCAGATTTTTGACAAGTTTTAATCTTTGGCAATTGAGTGTGACCTTTAACAAACTTGATTTGAAACTTACGCAATTGTTTATCAAACGCAAATCTCCACGGTGAAAATTTAAGACCTTCAAAATGCCTATAGAGCAAAATAACAGTAAGATTATAATCACCAGCAAAATCAGGATGAACTTGAAGCGAAATAGAGTAAGACCCATTTCCAAAATCTCTGACTAAAGGCCTTGATTTCCATGTCTCCCCTGAAAGATCGGTCTCAAAATAATCTCCACCTAAACAAACAAGATTATTGGACTCATCCAGTGCTTGAAAACCAAATTCATGACGATCACCAGCTGTCAACTCAATCAAATCTTTATCATCCAATCCAGGAATCACGATCTCCACTGTACGTGACTCTCTACAAGGCTCCCCTCCGGAGGCTAACCACCTTGAAAGAAGATATGCAGTCAAGTTTGGCTCCAATTCAGTTAATACCCACTTCACATTACCACCTGATTGATGCCTTCCTGGGGCTGGATTCTCCAAAACTCCATCTGAATGATTCTGAGGAAAAGAAACACTCTTGTCGTTGTTTAGTACCATGTTAAATCTAGGAGGGGCACTGGTATTATTGTTGTTGGTCTCTTGGGCTAATGGGGTGTCTGCTGTGACGTTCTTTGTGATTGTAGAGAAGTTTTGAAGGGTTTGTTGCTGCTGCTGCTGCTGCTGCTGCTGCTTCTGCTCGGTTAGATTTGTGAGAAGGTGTTGTGTGTGAGGGTTAATGGTCAAATATTGCTTGGCGAACCTTCTTGATTCTACAACGCTTTTAATGGTACCGCCATCCATGCTCCAAACAACAACCATGACAAAGAAAACAAAAGCTGTGAGCATGTGAAGACGCCATTGAAGCACAAAGTTTGAACGGTAAAAAAGCCATGATTGGTTCTCTCCCTTTTCAGGCATATCTGCTAAGAAAAAACACAAGAAAAGAAACAAAAGAAAGAGAAATTTGACAAAAACAAGAAGTAGTATGCAAGTAAAGAGTTTTGTCTGGGAGACAATTATTTGACGACAAGAAGTCTAAATTGCACAACACACCAATAAAGATTTAATCTTCTTCTAAAAAAACAATAAGCCTCGATTTTCTCGAGATGATAAACAAGGGAGGAGGTGTTGTAGGCTTACCTATTATTATTATTATTATTATTAGAAGCCCTTTTGAGAGCTGAAAATTTCTCTGTCAACCGAAAACGAAGGCAATGCTGTTATTATTAGTAGCAAGTTCAGCAGTAGATTTTGCCTTTCCTTTCCTTTCCTTTCCTTTCTTTTATTAGTTCTATCTGCCTGTCCGTTGTTACAATTGTCAAGGTAAAAAAAGAGAATAACACGGGGTTCGTTGTTAAACTGGGAAAGCCGTGTAGTTTGTAGACAGATAAATTCCCTTCAAGTGGCAATCAATTCGGTTAACAATTATATCACAATCTTTTTCATGCTAGAGGTACTGACCCAATATCAACGTTAATCGAAAAATTATATCACAATCTTATGAGATAGAGACATGTTAAACAACATTTGACAAAATTATTGAAAAACTCAAATTAATTATTTATGATTTTAAAGGTAAATCTTACACTTACTCTAAACGAACTCGTGATGTAAAGTGTTATAAATGTTAAGAGAACAAATATTATGTTTTAGGGTATCCAAACAAGAGAATAATAGTGATGAGAGACAATGGAGAGGTATAATCTGAAAGTGACAAATTTGAATATGAAAACATGTCATCATTGGATGATAGTGAAGAAGATGAGTTAGAATTTTCAGTTAGGAAGTCTATAGTTATAGGGTGTACACTTCAGGTTTAGATAAGGAAGATGAAAGTGATCGGAAAGGAAAAACATCTTCCATACGCGATACTATATACAAAACAAGGTGTGCAATTTAATTATACTAATGTGGCTAGTACTACCCTTATTAGTAAACTGAATTTGTGTATTGTTAAGCATATTAGACCTTATAGATTGCAATGGTTGAATGATAGTGGTAAAGTGAAGTGACTAAGCAGGTTGTGGTTTCATTTTCGATTAGAAAGTATGTTGATAAAGTTATGTGTGATATGGTATCAATGCAAGCAAGTTACATCTTATTGGGGAGACCATGATAATATGATAGGAAAGCAATTCATGATGGGGTTAAAAATAGACATACTATTGTAAAAGATGGTAAAACCATCACTCTTATACCTTTTTCACCCAAACAGGTGTATGGTGATCAAATAAAGCTAAAAGGTGAGCATGAGACTATAGGGAAAGAAAATCAAGGTGAGGAACAAGGGGATAGAAGACCATCAGATTCGGCTAAAACCCAAAGCACTACTATAACCCATTAAGCCACCCATCCAAACACAAACAAACTTTCAACCAACACTAAAAGAAATCAGACCACTCAGGGATTACCCAAAAACATCCAAATCTGGCCAAGAGTGAAGGTAAGACATGAGGAGTTGATGCGACCTTGTGATCACGCAACCTACAATCAAGATTGAGATCTGATCTCGGAAACCCAAAATAGGTCTGATAGGAGTGTGACACAATGAAAACCTGCCCCAAGGCACCAACACTATTGAAATGAAGTAGAATGACGCCATAAAGCCAGTTAATCTTCGATAAGTCAGATTCAGTTCGTTCAAGAACTGAAGAATGCAAGAATCACTCTCACACGTTAAAACTGAAGAATTCAAGAATCACACTCCCCAAAATTCTGGTTACATGTGTTTAAATAGTTCTTAAAAATTAACCCTAATGGATCTACCCTAGTTGGCTGAATTGACCCACATACAAAACTAACCAAAAAACCCTAAATTAAAAAGCCTATAGCCTGATCCAAACAAGCCTTGGATCCTAGCTGAAAAATAAAGTATTACTTAAGCCCAAATATGAAAGAAAATAATAAAAATAACAAATCTTTCATTAAATACCACAACCCTTCTTTTCTTGTGTAGCTAGGATGAATAATGAATCCTTATAAAAAAAGGATTCTAAAACATTAATGAATTCTCGCTTGTGAAACCTAAGAACAAATTATACCAAAAAAAAGAGAGGGGGATTTATAATAATTTAAATTTTTATAATACAAAAATAGTGTAACTACAAAAAATAATAATGATAATAATTATGGTGATAAAATTTAATAGTTTTGGAGAAACAAAAAGGGGCTTGATTGAAAAAAATGGAGAAAGATGGGGCCAAAATAGAATTAAGAAGAAATAAGACTATAAATATCCCATTCCTTCTCTCTCCCATGACCAGCTGGACAACATCAAGAAAGGAAAAAAATTTCAGATTTTCCTTCATCAAGCCTAGGAGAAAACACCTAAGTTAGTATACCTACATTAAGTGGAGAAAACACACCTGGGCAGAGGATTTACAAGAAGAAAAATGAAGAATTTATGAAGAAAAAAGGGGGAAGGGAGGGTCGGCTGCAGGTGAAGAAAAATGAGTTGAGAAACCTTAATCAAACTAGAAATTAAACCTAAATTTCCCTCAAGTATGTAGTTCTAAGCAAATTGTGAAAGCCAATTTAAATTCAATTAAGAATTGTGTAGTAATTTGAAGTTGAAAAATTAGGGTTCTTGAGTAAAAAAATTGGGGGAATGCAGAAATGAATGGAATTAAGTGGATGGGAGTTGCATAAGTTACCTAAAAGGATGAAATTATACAAAGAAGATTAAAACAAAACCCATAGACAAATGAGCAAGAGTGGCCGACCAAGGTGGGTTAGAGAGGAAGGGGAGAAATTCTGATTTTTCCTTGTTGTTCCATAAGAACATTGAAACATATTGTCATGGGGTAAACAATGATGAAATGTTGTGGATGAGTGTCTAAAAAGAGGAAGGGAACTCTTAATTCCCTTAAGCCAAATTCGACCAAGAGCCAAATGAGGGAGAGAAGAAAAAAAAACTCTGGTATGTTGTGTGTTCATGATGCATAAATTAGGGATAGTGGAAAGCTCAATTGAAAATAATCAACGAATCTTGTCAGATTCATCACCTCCTTTCCAGAGGAGATTCGGGCCCCATAAAAACAAAATTTAGGGACAATCTCTCATAAGAGTTGTAGCTGGGAGTGTTAGCTTTTCAACGAATCCAACCCTGTCTAATTTAGAGTTTTGGAACTCCAAATACAAATAAAAATCTGAGGGGAGGTCAAGCTGTCACCCTTGTTGGCAGATTCAGCCAAGTCGATAAAACGGCAAAATAGCCATATTAAAGGTAGAATTCGTTTTCTTACCCTTCGTAAAGTGTAACATCTCCCGTTTCGGGATAAAAACAACAATCTCATGTCAACCGAAAGACAGAGTATATATATATATATATATTCATGGTGTTCGTATTAAGTCTACCGAAATTTTGACGGAGTCTCCCCTATACCAGAAGGTCCCAAGTTATCGACATTTAACCTGTTTACACTTCTAATAACCCGAATCTCCTAACCCAATCCCGACCCAATCATCTTGGTCTCAATTCCTCAAACATCATCATACATATCAACCCTATATTTATGATATACATTATATAACAAATATCATTATGGATGGATAAAAATATAAATACGCATACATGAAACATGATTATATGAACGGCAGAGTTAAGTTCGTTTAATCAAGTTTTAACATTAATTATACAAATTAAGTTATACAAACATTTCCATGTTTACAAAAATACAATGGTATACTCCCTAGAACCTAGATTACAAGAAGTGAACATAAGCTAGGATCTACTCTTGTCGTGTATGCGATGGTCCTGAAACAAAATATATATTATTAAAAACATGAATATCACAATAAATATAACAACACAAATATCTAACAATTTAAAAAGGGCAATATGCATTCATATTTTGTTCACTTCTCCCTTCTGGTTTTCATTAGAATCTCTTTCTTGTTCAACTACTAAAAACCGTTTCCCCTCTCATTATCAACCTCCATTCTTGATTTTATAAGATCAATCATGATTATTTCTGCTTAATACATTACCAATACCAATTTCACTGGTATCATCATCATCACCCGTAGGAGTCGATGCAAGGTGATCCCCTTACCCGGGATCCTAACATACATTAAATGTATGCTAGCCAATACATGATAATCCCCTTAACCGGGATCTTAACATACATAAATGTATGTTAGCCAATACATGGTTGATTCCATTACCCGAGATCCTAACATACCCTAAGTATATGCTAGCCAATACATGGTTGATCCCCTTACCCGGGATCCTAACATACACTAAATGTATGCTAGTTCACGCCCCAAATCACACATCTCATATTTCCTTTGTCAGCGATAATTTCATCACTTGACAATTCACACAATAACTTTTCACTTTAAATACACATACATTCAGAATATTATCCAAAATATCAACATCATTACACAAACTTTCCTCCTTTCACCTAATATTCAACATTCGGTAATTCACATTTCATATCGGTAACATATTAAATCATGATATTTAACTAGAAAGTATAGGTGTGATTCACCTACCTGCAATGGGATGCTCTACTCATGCTCCCTGCTGCTATTGTTGCACCACGCCTGTAGTCTCTCCTGCAAATCACAGGTTTTACTCATAAATTTTCCTCACTCAAGGATATGTTTTATAATAACCATATCAACAACCAATAAGTCTTTCTTTCAGTCATTTCTTTATATTTTATGTTTTTCTCATTACACTCATTAATACTGTTGTTCTTTGTCCAACCATAGTTATCATTCTTTTCTTTATATTTGAACTGTAACTGTTTAAATCTCGAACTGTTACTGTCCAACTATTACTGTCTAGACATTGGATTGTTACTGTCCAATTGTTACTGTTTAGACATTGGACTGTTACTGTCCGATCTCTCCTCAGATTTTTAACTATATATAGAGTTATAGAACTCTGTTTCAAGCGAAATTGGTCTTGTTAGAAAGTTAAGCCACAAGGCTACAAGTTTTTGAAGGAAGGAGAACCCAGTTGTGCCCAAAGACAGTTAAAATTGTTTATCAACAAACCAGACCTACTACCCTATAAGGTCTGTCATGACCCAGTCTCGGTTGGTGACCCATAGCTGGAGTTCTATAACTTCAAATTGAGCAAGACCAATTTTAATAGTTAGTCAACATCCAAAACTACATTTTCTATGAAGGAACCTGATCTTAATTCCTTCATCCTCCTACCCAAAATCTCTCTGAAAGTCAGTCAAGAGATGCAATTGTCCAGATTCGTTAACCTTTCCATTTACACACAACACATGAAGTTATTTAATTTTAGCAAGTAATACTTTTTCCTCAATTCAAGTCTAAGAATCCTAATCTATAATTCAACATCCAGACATCAATTGATAATCAACTTTGAAATGACTCATAAAATCATGTTTAGAACACCTTCTGGTACGAGTTAATGTTTCGATCTTCAACTCCCTCCTTTTCTTCCTAATGACAGCCGACCCTCCCCTATTCTCCTTTTCTTCATATTTTCTTGTTAATCCCTTGCCCACAAGTGTTTATTCTACCTATAACCCTTAATCTTAGATGAGTTCTTGAAATTTTGGTGTTTCTCTCTTGATTTGCAAAAATAAATACAAAAACTCCCTCTTTTCTTTCCTTATGATTGCTGCAAATTTTTGGTGAGAAGAGGAGTATTTATGCTCTATAATTTTTCTTATTTGCATTTAGGCCCCATTTTCTTTAAGTGTATTATTTTTTCCCCCACATCTTTTTTTCTTCTTATAATTAAATTATACCTCTTTTCTTTTCTTATAATTCACCCGCAACTTTTAGCTTGATTTATTTTCTTTAATTTAATCCAGCCTTGATTTTTCCCAGGGTTTATATAAAGTGTGTAACATCGTGTCTTGATCTTAAAAATATAATAAACTGTGATCAAAATTGAATTCATGATGTCCACTTGAGCTGCTATTAAGCTGAAAATGTTAAAGGATAATAATAAGGAATGTAGGTGAGAAATAAAAGAATGGTAAAAGAGAAATGAATATTATTCCCATTGTTGTTGTTGTGTTGTGATATGTGGACTAATATGGAATAATGATGGGTGTTTGTGGTTTCAGGAGGAACCGGGGGAGGAGTGCAACAACAACAGGGGAACGCAAGTCGAGCGTCTACAGTAGGTAGGTACTCGATACCTATATCTCCTCTAGTTAATAATTATTTTAACTAATTATTGAATTATAAATTTTGGTGCTTATTGATGAGGAAAATAAAAGGGGAAAAGGAAAGGTTAAACGATGGGAAAATGGAAACGGAGAACTAGATTTAATTTATGGGTCCTTTTGGAGGAAATGGACAGTAAAAATGAACTTTAGGAATGACTGTTCCTCGAATTTGATTAGCCTGTCCCAGATACGGGAGGCTAATGATGTTAGCAAAGTTGGCTAACATCGGCATGACCGGTACATGGGAGGAGGAATATAGAACTTGATTAACTATTCAGGTTTAGAATAGTTAATGATATCGACGGGTGCTGTCGATATCGACAAAATTTATGGGACTTGATTAGCTTTCCGAGGTGAAAGCTAATGATGTCAAGAATCCTTGACATCGGCATACTCGAGGACCTCCCAAGGTAACATGGAACACTGATTAACTATTTCAGCCCGAAAATAGTTAATGACACCAACGAACGTGTTAGTGTCGGCATTTTCATGAATTTGATTAGTTGACCCTAGGACGGGCAACTAAAGACACTAATGGGGGTCATTAGTATCGATAGTAGTCTTCCTAGTGTGGGGAGAAGTGGCAGGGTGGATACCATCAATCAAAGCTTAGATTACAAAAAAATAAAAGGGGCATAGTTAAAGGAAACATATTTGCTAATCCTTAAAAAGGGCTAGTTGTGATGTATAGAATTGCATATGACTTAAGTAAGTAGATGTGTTGTATAATTTTTCTTCCGTGAAATTGTTTGTATTTTTTTTAATTATATGGAAAATTTATGTTTTGCATGTCCCTCCCATTCACGTCAGGAGTAGAATTTAGGTTATTTGATCCCTTTTTGTATAAGTTAGGAACTTAGGGATTATTCATGTAATGTTGTTATGCAGTAAACATGTAACCTAAATATAATAGTATACTCCTTGTATTATTTTATGTTTGGAATATTAAATGTACCAATATATGTTTGGAATATTATAATGTACTAGTTTATGTTTTGAATATTAAACTGTGTTGTGTTTATATATGAAATTTCAGCGCTTGGATGGTTCTCTTAATTACTAATTTATGCATGTGATATGAGATGGAGATTGAGTATGAAGTTTTGTCATGAGTATATTCTCGAACGAATTAAATGGTTGAATTGGACCAATTATGGATGTGTTTATGGGTGGGATGTGATTATAAATGTGTGCACAGTAAATTATTGATAACTTGGGACCTCCCGGTATAGGCGAGACTCTGCTAAAATTTCGTTAGAAATTTTGGTGATCTCAATGTAAAAATAAATAATAAAAAATTATGCTTCATTTACCCTTTACATGGAAGTTAAACGGATAAACTGATTTAATGAACGAGGCTGTTACAGTTGGTATTAGAGCCTCTAGTTGAAGTTTCAGGGATTGAAATAATGATGTGATTTTGGAAACATGTTGCAGGATGGCTCGTACACGACAGGAAGCAAGAGTAGACTCGTCCCCTGTGTAGTGGAGAGAGTATAACTCACTATATAGGAATTAAAATGAAAGGGATCCACTATTGGACACAGCCTCCCACCAACCTGCAATGTCGACCCATTTAGAGAGGGGAGAATTATAGGGGCATTAGGATGACCCTGCCTCTCATCGGGCAGAATTGTTAATACCTGAAGTAGCGAATGGCCAAGGACCAAAAGACAGGCCACCGCAAGTGGCATTGACGGTCACCCCGAATCCATATTCGAACCCTATATTTTTTGAGCAATTGGCAGCAGGGGATGGCCGCAGGTGCATCCAATTCCACTCCTCGAGCAGAAAGAGAGTCACCCTGGTTCAATGGGTGAAGGGCATGCGGGAAATGGGTTGCACGACCTATTCAGGGGAAGAAGACACCGAAGTAGCAGGACATTGGTTGAGGAAGGTAGAAAGGGTCATAGATCAGATGCAAATTGTTAGGATGTCGCGTTTGCACAAATTAGTTACCCTAGCTTAAAACACACAATATAGTATAGAGCAAGCAAGGGGTCGATCCCACGAGGAAGTTTCAAGTCAGATTTTTATGTTGTACGTTATGTAATTGGGGGGGATTTGGTTTGTGATTATATAAACTATGACAACAATTAAACTAGCAAACAAAATCAATTAAAACCGAAACTTATCAAGAAAACAAATCTTGGTCGCAAGCACACATTAACCTACGGAAATTAGAACCGATCCTTGAAATGAAAATTGCAATTTATGTTCTGAAATTTTATCTTTTCTTAACGTTGATTAATTAACGGATCCACCGTATAACTAATCCTAACCAACAAACAATCAAAGTGTCCGCACTAATGATTCAATTT
>Ga0307511_10005336_pt1 | contig 13083 bp, 11 predicted proteins | sample 13_EM_MG_FD_200266 | JGI IMG/M metagenome (GOLD analysis project Ga0307511, IMG submission 200266) | Populus trichocarpa ectomycorrhiza microbial communities from riparian zone in the Pacific Northwest, United States - 13_EM | ecosystem: Host-associated > Plants > Roots > Unclassified | place...
CGCCGCGGCGGCCAGGAAGGCGGGCGTCGAGGTGCGGCCTTTGCCGCCGAACGCGCCGCCGACGAACGGGTTCAGCGCGCGCACCGCACCGGGTTCCAGGCCCAGCGCAAACGCGATCTCGGCGGACTGGGAGTGCGACGCCTGGTTTCCACTGTAGATGGTCAGCTCGGCGCCGTCCCACACCGCGACGGCCGAATGCGGCTCTATGGCGGCGTGGTTCTGCGTTGCCGTGCGGTAGGTCGCCTCGATCACCACCGGGCTGGCCGCGATCGCGTCCTCAATGGACTCGACGCCGTCGGCGAGCACGGACAGCGATGACGGGTCACCGACGGGCGCGTCCTCGGCGCTGGCGAGGCCCGCGTCGAGGGAGGTCAGCGCGGGACGTTGCCGGTAGGTGACCTCGATGAGCATGGCCGCGTCCCTGGCCTGCTCGAAGGTCTCGGCCACCACGAAGCCGATCGGCTGGCCGTAGTAGGCGACCTCGCGGTTCTGCAACGGAACCCAGGTATCGCCGAACCCCGGCAGCGTGGGCGTGGCCAGTGCGAGCGGGTCGAACGGCGAGTACACGCTGATCACGCCGGGCGCGCGCTCGGCTGTGGTGGTGTCCATGGCCTCGATCTCGCCGTTGGCGATGGCGCTGACCAGCACGTATCCGTAGATCGTGCCGGGAAAGTTGTGATCGGCCCCGTAACGGGCCTGCCCGGTGACCTTCAGCGGGGCATCCACCCGGTTGGTCATGCTCGGCTCCTCTCGGTCAGCTCCAGCAGCGCGCGCACGATTGTTCGTTTGAGCAGGGGCACCTTGAAAGCATTGGCGGACAACGGCTTGACCCCGTCGGCGGAGACCGACGCGGCCGCCTGGAACGCGGCCTCGGTCAGTGGCGCGCCGCGCAGTTCCCGTTCCACCGAGGGCAACCGCCACGGCACGGTGCCGACCCCGCCGACCGCGACCCGCGCGTCGGCGGTGTGCTCGTCGCGAATGTCCAGCGCGATCGCGGCCGAGCACAGCGCGAACTCGTAGGACTGCCGGTCGCGGACCTTCACATAGGTGGAGTTGCGCGCCCAGTCCAGGCGCGGGACGTGCACCTCGGTGATCAGTTCGCCCTCGGCGAGGGTGTGCTCGATCTGCGGGGCGTCGCCGGGTTCGCGGTACAGCTCGGTCAGCGCGATGGTGCGCTCGCCCGCCGGACCGACCAGCCGAACCCGCGCGTCCAGCGCGACCAGGGCGACCGCGAGGTCGGACGCGTGCGTGGCCACGCACGCGTCGCTGGTGCCGAGGATGGCGTGCATCCGGTTGGCGCCTTCGATCGCGGCACAGCCACTGCCCGGGTCGCGCCGGTTGCAGGGCATGGCCACGTCGCGGAAGTAGCCGCAGCGGGTGCGCTGCAGCAGGTTGCCGCCGATGCTGGCCATGTTGCGCAGTTGCTGGGAGGCGGATTGCAGCAGCGCGCGGGAGATCATCGGGTAGACGCCGGGATAGGCGGCCACGTCGCTCATCCGTTCCAGCGCGCCGACGCGTAGCCCGTCGGTGTTGTCGATCCCGCGTAACGGCAACTGGTTGATGTCCGCGACGTGCGCGGGGGTGAGCACGTTGAGCTTCATCAGGTCGACGAGGGTGGTGCCGCCGGCCAGGAAGGCGCCGCCACCGGCGACGGCCGAGGAGATGGTGGTGGGAGCGGTCAGTTCAAACGGTCGCATCGGCCTGCCTCGCCTGTTCAGCCATGACCGTCTGCACCGCTGCGACGATGTTCGGGTACGCCGAGCACCGGCAGATGTTGCCGGACATGAACTCGCGCACGTCCTCGGTGTCCTGCTCGACGGCCGCGACCGCCGACATGATCTGCCCGGGGGTGCAGAAACCGCACTGCAACGCGTCCTGCGCCATGAACGCCCGCTGCACCGGGTGCAGGTTCTCGCCATCGGCCAGCCCCTCCACGGTCGTCACCGGCTCGCGCACGGTGGCCGCGAGGGTCAGGCAGGACAGCACCGGCCGTCCGCCGACGTTGACGGTGCAGGCGCCGCACTGGCCGCGGTCGCAGCCCTTCTTCGGGTCGGTGATGTCGAGCCGTTCGCGCAACGCGTCGAGGAGGGTGACTCCGGGATCGACGTCGAGCGGCTCGGTCCGGCCGTTGACTTCGATGGAGATGTTCACTGGATCTCTTTCCCGACGGGGAGATCCACGAGGACGTCGGCCATGCCGCTCTCGGTGCGCCACCGCTGTAGCAGTTCGTGGAACTCGACGGCGGTGCCGACGTAGCGGACGTTGGGGCCGCCGCGGGGCTTGCCCTCGTTGTTGTAGTAGCCCGGCGTGCACTCGGCGGCCAGGGCCGCCGCGGGATGCGCCGAGCCCTCGATCTCCGCGACCCACAAGGCCTCGGCCTGGGCACTGGGCTCCACATAGCGGGCCCGCGCGGTCTCGGCCTCGCCGATCATCGCGGCGATGTGGCCAGCCTGTTCGTCGAGGACGTGCACGAAGTTGACGGCGACGCCGTTCTGACCCAGGCCCATCCGGAACAGGTTGGGGAAGCCGTGGCTGGACATGCCGTGCAAGGTCCTGAGGCCGGCCTTCCAGTGCTCGGCGAGCGTCTGGCCGTCGCGGCCGGCGATGGCCGGGCCGGCCAGAGCCGAGAGCGGGCCCCCGGTCTCGTATCCGGTGGCGAAGATGATGCAGTCCACCTCGAACTCCACGCCACGGCAGACCAGCCCGTGTTCGGTGATCCGCTCGATGCCCAGTCCGTCGGTGTCGAGCAGGGTCACGTTCGGCCGGTTGAAGGCAGGCAGATACTCGTCGCTGAACGTCGGGCGCTTGCAGCCGTGTCGATACCAGGGCTTGAGAGCCTCGGCGGTGGCCTTGTCGTCGACGATCGCGTCCACCCGCGCGCGAAGCTCGTTCATCTTCTTGAAGTCGGCCAGTTCGCCACGCCGGTCGATCTCCGCCGCGGCAAGGGCGGCCGGATCCGTTCCGGCGAACTCGGCGGCGGTCATCGCGACCAGGCTGGTCCACTGGTCGCCGACCAGGTTCTCGTCCTGGGGCACGCCGCTGATCAGGTTGAGGAAGTTCTCCCGCCTGCGCTGATGCCAGCCGGGGGTCAGGCCGGCCGCCCACACCGGGTCAGTCGGCCGGTTGTCGCGGGTGTCGACCGTGGACGGCGTGCGCTGGACGACGTAGAGCCGCTCAGCGTGCTCGGCGAGGATCGGCACGCACTGGATGGCGGTCGCGCCGGTGCCGACCAGCGCGACTCGCTTGTCGGCCAGCCGGTGCAGGTTCCCGGTCGCGTCCCCGCCGGTGTACTCGTAGTCCCACCTGCTGGTGTGGAAGGTGTGTCCGGCGAACGTGTCCATCCCGGGCAGGCCGGGCAGCTTCGGCCGCCCGAACGGGCCCGCCGTGCAGATCACGTAGCGGGCCGTGATGACGTCGTCCCGGTCGGTCCGGACGGTCCACCGCCGCGTGGACTCTTCCCAGCGCAGCCCGGTGGCCTCGGTCTGGAAGCAGGCGTCGCGGTAGAGGTCGAAATGCCGGGCGATGGCCACGGCGTGGTCGCGGATCTCCTCGCCGCGCGTGTACTTCTCGCTGGGTATGGAGCCGACCTCCTCGAGCAGCGGCAGATAGACGTAGGACTCGATGTCACACCGGATGCCGGGGTAGCGGTTCCAGTACCAGGTCCCGCCGACATCGCCGCCCTTCTCGATGATCCGGATGCGCTCGATGCCGGCCTGGCGCAGCCGGGCGCCGGCCAGCAGGCCGCCGAATCCGCCGCCGATGACCACGGCATCGACCTCGTCGCGTAGTGCGGGTCGGGTCGCCTCGCGCTCTGTGTAGGGATCTTCGACGAAGTATCCGAAGTCCGCGGTCGGCTCGACGTACTGCGCGGTGCCCTCCGGGCGCAGACGGCGGTCGCGTTCGTAGCGGTATCGGGCGCGGAGCTCGGCGGGGTCGAAATCGAGCCCGGCCGCTCCAGGTTGATCAATGGAAGCCACATGGGCACCGTACGCCTATATGGCACGTCGTGCCAAATGAGCACGGCGTGCCATCCAGTGCGGTGTGCGCTGATTGCGCTGGTCGGGACCTGATATGTTGATGTAGGGAGCTGGTTTCTGATCTGCGGCGAGGTAGCGTTGGCGCCCCCGGCGTCGGTGCGGGGAGGAAGACTGAGGTCACGTGGGTGGGTAAGGCGGGCGAGCCGGTCGCGTCGATATCGCAGGGGCGACCGACCCTGGCAGAGCGGCGCAAGGAGCAGTTGCGGCAGGACGTCGCGACCGAGGCGCTGCGGCTGTTCGCGGCCAACGGCGTCGCCGCCACCTCCGCGGAGGACATCGCAGCGGCAGCCGGTGTTTCCTTGCGGACCTTCTGGCGTCACTTCCCCTCGAAGGAGAGCTGCGTCGAACCGCTGCTCACGGCGGCCATCAGCACCTTCACCGAGTGGCTGCGCAACTGGCAGCCCGAGACCCCGCTCACGACCGCGCTAGGCCAGGCGTTCACCCAGCCCGGCGACGAATCCGCCATAGAAGTGGCGCTGACCGTCCTTCGCCTCGCCGAGTCCGAGCGAGCTATTCGCGAAGTGTGGTTGCAGGCCTCCTACCAGTCTTGGTCGCTCAACGCCGAAATCTTCGCGGGGCACTTCGGTCTCCCCGCCACCTCGCTCGAGGTGCACGTGTGGGCCGCGATGGTCAGTTCGGCGGTGCTCACGGCGATGCAACGCTACGCCGCGACCACCGTGGACAGCCGTACATATGATGCGGCTGAGCTGATGGCCCTCATCCGGCGCGCCGTTGAGACGGCGTCCGAGGGCATCCCGACCAAGAGCTGACCCGCTCGCCTGCGGCGCGCCCTGTTGGCCGGTTCGGTCGGCGCGCCTGGCGCGGCGTGCAAGGCAGTGCCGACGGCAGGTGAAGACTGGTTCTGGCATCCGTTCACGCCACCGAGCCTCCGGAGCCGCCGCCGACGCGAAGGACGCGGGGCCGGCGCAATGGACACGGTGGTGGTCATCGCGCTCACCTGTACGCCCGGCGACTCCTAGCTTGGTTGCCGGATCGGCAGTCCGGCCGAGCTGTAGATCGAGTCGATGACCGTCATATTGGCGATCGAGTCGACAGGCGGTGTGAGGACGGGTTCGCCGCGCAGCACCGCTGCGGCGAACGCCTCCAGTTGATACGCGTAGGTGGCCCGTTTGCTGAGGCGCTCGACCCGTTTGCCTTCCCTGGTGCGCACCGAAAGCCGGTGCCCCGTGAGCGGATTGAAAACCGACAGCTCGCCGCGCTCGCCGACAGCGCGCGCGCTGATCTTGAGCACGTCTGACGACCACATCGAGCAGAGAATGCGTCCGGTGTGCCCGGCGGGAAAGCGCAGGTCCGCGCGCATGGCGCGGTCGATGTTCGGTCCACGTAGTTTCGCGTCGGCCCGCAGCACCTCCGGCTCGCCGTTGGCTGCGGCGCCGCCCAGTAGGCGGATCATGTGCACTGCGTAGCAGCCAGCGTCCATCAGGGCACCACCGGCAAGGTCGAAGTTGTAGCGGATGTCGTTGAACTTGGGCAGCGGGAAGCAGAAGCTCGCCTCGACCAGTTGAAGCCTGCCCAACTCGCCGGAGTCGACGATCTCCTTCATCCGCCGCGCCAGCGGGTGGTACCGGTAGTGGAAGGCCTCCATCACGACCAGTCCGGACTTCTCGGCGGCATCGGCGACCGTGCGGGCCTCGTCGGCGTTCGCGGTGAACGGCTTCTCGCACAGCACGTGCTTGCCCGCGGCGAGCGCAGCCAATGTCCACCGGCCGTGCAGTCCGTTGGGCAGCGGGTTGTAGATCGCGTCGATCTGCGGGTCGGCGACCAGTTCCTCGTAGCTCGCGGCGACCCTCGGGATGCCGTGCTTGACCGCGTACTCCCTGGCCCGTCGCGGATCACGCGCGGCGACCGTGGTGACCTCAACGTCGCTGTTGGTCGAGGCCGGGGTGAGGAGGGCGTTCGCCGAGATCCGTGCCGCGCCGACAATGCCGATTCGTAGCTGGTCGCTCATTGATCCGTCCTGGCAAGAGGTCCGAGGTGGTAGCCCGCAGGCCCTGCTAGATACCGTGTCCATCGTGGACGCGACCAGCGTCAGACTGCGCTGAGCGCGTGACCATCAGGTTGTGGCGGCCCGAGGCGAGTTCGGCCGGAGCGTTCACGGAGTCCTCAGTGATGTGGGGTGTCGAGGTGCTCTGGTGCGGCGAACGGCGTGACGAGCGGTTCGAGTATCCCTACCCAGGCCCGGTAGCCGAGCCCGTTGAGATGCAGCCGGTCGCGGGTGAATTCCGGGTTGAGCACGTCGTCCGCGGTCGCGAGGGCGGGCCAGAGGTCGACATAGCGAACGTGATCGGGCCGGTGGGCGACGAGTTCGGCGTAGCGGCGGTTGAGTGCGTGCACCTCGTCGCGGTAGGCCGCGCCGCGTGGCATGACGCTCTGCACGAAAACGGGCGTGCCGGGTGCGCGTTGCTCGATGCCAACGAGGATCGCCGCCACGTTCCGCGCGATCTCATCGAGCGGCGTGAGTGCCATCACGTCGTTCGTGCCGATGAGCAGGAACACCGCGGTGGGCTCGTTGATGGCCGTGTCGAGGCGGCGCAGCACGTCAGCTGTTCGCTCGCCGCCGATGCCGCGGTTGAGCACGGCGACGTCCGGGAACCACTCGTCCCACAGGCCGCCCTGGGTGATGCTGTCGCCGAGGAAGACGACGCGGCCAGGCGCAGCACCGAGCGCGGCGAACTGAGACGCCCGATGCTGTTGATCTGCCACGAGCAGGCGATTGACGATGGCGAGCAACGGCCGCGTGAGTATGCGCCGCCCCAGGGAGGGTTTCGGCTGATCACGGTGTGGCTGGTCCACTGTGGATTCCCCCTTGTGCACGGGTCTGGCGACGGTACCCAGCTGACGGCCGCTCCGCCTGTCGAGAGCGAGGTGGCTGGCCACGCCCAGTCGATCTTCACCGCGATGTGGTCGTGGGGCCGGCGGCCGCGTAGGTCAAGAATCCGAGGTGCTTCGCGAACGGCCGGACTCGCGAATGGCGTCGATGATGCGCAGGGCCGCAACGGTGTCGCCTGGGCTCATGATGTCGCTTTCGGCCTCGCCTTGGGCGATTCGCTCGGCGACATGGATGGCTTGATAGGCCAGCGGGTCGATGCTGGGTTCGGCGTCGACGAGCTCGACCGAGAAGGGGTGGGCGGCGTCGCCGTCCAGGGTGTGGATTTCGAAGCGGCGAGCCGCGTGGAAGACCGCCGGCACATGAATGATTCCAAAGGTGCCACTGATAGTTGCCGAGCACGGCAGCAGCTGCGTCATGGACGACTGCATGGACGCGACTTTGTCGCCGAAGGTCAGCGCTGCCGCGACGCTGAGGTCGACTCCCGTCTCGGACTCGATGACTGCGGCTGCGACCGCAGTTGGCGTTCCCAGGTAGCCCTGGAGAAACTGGGCAGGGTAGACGCCGACCTCCAGAAGACTTCCGCCGCCCTTTGCTGGATCGAGGAGAAAGTTGTCACGCGCGCCCCCGACTATCGGGAAACCGAGACTGGCCGACGCACCGCGGATCTCGCCGATGCGTCCGGCGTCGACCAGAGCCCGGATCTGTTGCCACGCGGGGAGGAACCGGGTCCACATCGCTTCCATGAGGAAGACCTCGTGCCGCTTCGCGGTCGCGAACATCGCCTCGGCCTCCGCCGCGCAGGTCGCGAACGGCTTCTCGATGAGAACGGCTTTTCCCGCCGCGGCAATGACTTCGAGCGCGGCGGCATGGGCGTGCACCGGTGAGCAGACGTACACGCCGTCAACCTCGTGCGACGCGACCAGGTCCTCCAGCGAGCCGAAAGCCGAGCCGACGTCATGCTTGTCGGCGAACGCCCTGGCCCGGCCGAGGTCACGGGAGGCGACAGCGACGACCTCGGCCGAGGGGGAGGTGCGAATCGCGCGGGTGAACTCCGCGGCGATGGAGGCGGGGCTGGACAGTCCCCACCGGAATACCTTGCTGCTCATCGCTTGAGCCTCTCGACGTTTGCTGTTCGGGAACGGGCAGGAAGGCGTTCATCGGCGTCTGAGCCATCCCCACGGCATTCACGTCGACGCGCGAACGACAAGCGAGAGCACGCCATCCAGGTCAGGAGGGGGCGCGACCTCGACGACGCCCAGTGCCGCGAGCACGGCGGGGGCGAGTAGGTTGCCGAGCCGTTCGAAATCGACCTTCAAGGTTGTCAGCGGCGGGAAGGCCACGCTGCCGGCGAACGTGTCATCGGCGCCGATCACGGCGAGGTCCTGGGGGCACCGCACGCCGAGGTCGGCCGCGGCACGGATCGTGGCCAAGGCGGTGTCGTCGTTGAAGGCGCAGGCGGCGGTGAATCCGGCATCCACGATCCGCCGCACCTGGATGGCCGCACTCGCACCATCGTGGAAGGTCGCGACCATGGGGTCGGGAAGTCCAAGCTGTGACGCCGTTGCCAACGTTGCCTGCCGTCGAGCCTCGATGGCCGGCGTCAGTCCCGGCACTTCGCGCTCGACGATCGCGATTCGGCTGTGCCCGCGCTGACGAAGGTGCTCCAGGCGGATCTCCGCGGCCAGTCCCTCCACGTCATCGAGCACTGCCGTGGGAGCCTCGACGACCTCGACGCCCGCGTCGTCGAGGTCGGCTCGCTCCTGCGGACTCAACTGTCGGCCCGGCAGCACAAATCGGGGGCGGATGCGCAGTGCCGTCGCGACCAGGGAGTGCCGATCGGGTGCGTCGAGATGGACTGCGGCCACGAGTCCCTGCTCGGCCAGGGTCGTGGCCAACTCGGCGAGGACGTGCACCGCCGGTCCGTCCCGCGACGGGACACTCAGGTCGAAAAGAATGACGCGGCTTGATCGTTCGGCGAGAGCCTTGGCCGAGAGGTTGGGCCGGTAGTTCAGCAGCCGAGCCGCTCGCAGGACGTTCTCACGGGTTTTCGGAGCAATCGCCTGCGGTGCGTTGTTCAGGACGAAGCTGACCGTGGCTCGAGAGACTCCAGCCAGGTTGGCGACGTCCGCGCTGGTCGCCGCCTTCGGCGCTCGACCTTCGGCGCTCTCGCCCATGCCACACCCTCATCACGCGCAACTCCGCCAGCTGACACATCCGACGCTACCGGTGCCACTAACGCGCGTCAACTGCGCCGCTCGGCATGCCGGTCCCTGGGGCCGCCATCGGGCCCGATACCTCGTGAACTTGGCTTCCATGTAGGGAGTTTTGACTGCCGCGCTGTGGCGGCGCACAATGGCCACCGGAGCTAACGCGCGTTAGCGAGGAGAGGCGCACATGATCCCCACGTCCTTCAACCACGGCTGGGGAGTGCGCCGCCTCGGCTCGACCTTCTTCGCGATGGGAGGCGCCCCGTATGAGGCCGTGACGTTGCCGCATGACGCGCTGATCTCAGGTCTTCGCGACGCCGACGCCGTCGATGGCGCGAACACCGGCTTCTTTCCCGCCGTCGACGTCGAGTACGAAAAGACCTTCGAGGTCGCGGACAACGCCGCGGACCAGCGTCATGTGCTTGAGTTCGAAGGCGTGTATCGAGATGCTCGCGTCTACCTGAACGGAGCTCTCGCGGCGCATCGCCCGTACGGCTACTCGCGCTTCTTCGTGCCTGCTGACCGCTTCCTTCGCTACGACGCCGTCAACACGATCCGCGTTGAGGCGACATCCGACCAGGATTCGCGGTGGTACTCCGGCGCAGGCATCATTCGACCCGTCACCCTGCATCGAGCAGGGCTGCTGCACATCGCGCCCGAGGGGCCCCGGTTCTCCACGCCTCAGGTCGGGGACGATGTGGCGGTGGTGCAGGTGGAGGCGCGCATCCAGAACGAATCGCCCGTCAGGCGGACTGTCCGCATGCGGATCGAGATCGCTGACGAGGCCGCAGGACGGACGGTCGCGGCCACGTCCGCACCGGTCACGGTCTTTCCTGGCGAGTCGGCAGAGGTAACCCGCCGAATGTTCGTTCGCGACCCCGAGCTGTGGAGCCCGGACTCGCCGACGCTGTACCGCGGGCACGTGGCGCTCGTCGACGACGGCGGTGACCTCGACGAGGCGAGCGACACCTTTGGTATTCGCAGGATCGAGCTCGATCCAGTGCATGGCCTGCGAGTCAACGGGACCACGGTCAAGCTACGGGGTGCGTGCGTGCACCACGACAACGGCCCGATCGGGGCGGCAACCATCGGCGCGGCCGACGAGCGGCGGGTGCGGCTGCTGCGCGAGGCGGGCTTCAACGCGATCCGGAGTGCGCACAACCCGGCCAGCACCGCGTTGCTGCGCGCCTGCGACAAGTACGGAGTTCTCGTGATGGACGAGACCTTCGACGTGTGGACCGCACGCAAGGCCCGCTTCGACTACGCGCAGGATTTCGTCGACTGGTGGGAGCGGGACGTCGAGTCAATGGTCCGGAAGGACTTCAACCGCCCCAGCGTGGTGCTCTACTCGATCGGCAACGAGATCCCTGAGGTCGGAAACCCGCTCGGCGCCCGGGTCGGCCGCGACCTCGCGAACACACTGAAGCGGCTCGATCCGACGCGCTTCACCGTCAGTGCTGGGCAGGTCCTCATGGCCGTCGGCGACGACGCTGCCGAAGTCATGGCGGACCAGAACGTCGGCGTCAACGACGTACTCGCCTCGATGGACGACGTCCTGGTGAAGTTCTGGCAGTCCCCGGTCGCGGCACGGGTGATGGAGGAGGGGTACTCGCAGGTCGACGTCGCCGGCTACAACTACGGTGACGCACGGTACGCCCTCGACCCTGATGAGTTCCCTGATCGGATCAGCGTCGGCAGCGAAACCTCTCGGCGGTCGATCGCCGAGAACTGGGCGACCATCCTCCGAGCCCCCCAGGTGCTAGGGGACTTCTGCTGGACCGGTTGGGACTACCTGGGCGAAGCCGGCGTCGGGCGCGTGCGCCCGGCCGTGCAGGCGGCGTTGGCCGGGTTCCTCGGACCGTTCCCCTACCTCACCGCGGAGGCCGGAGACTTCGACATCACGGGCATCCGGCGGCCGGCGTCCTACTTCCGCGAGACGGTCTTCGGCCTCCGCGACACCCCGTACATCGCAGTGCAGAAGCCCTCGCTGTTCGGCGTCGAACTGGCCGTCAACTCGTTTGCGTGGCGGGGCATGGAGGGGCGGTGGACCTGGCCCGGCGACGAGGGGCACTCGGTTCACATCGAGGTGTACTCCTCGGCCGACGAGGTCGAGCTTCTCGTCAACGGCCGCTCGGTCGGCAAAGCGGCGGCCGGAGCGGCAGCCGGCTTTGTCGCGACCTTCACCGCCAGGTACGAGCCGGGTACGGTCACGGCCGTCGCGTACGACAACGGCGTCGAGTCCGGTCGAAGCGAACTCAGCACGGCCGGGCCGGCCGAAGCCCTGCGCCTGGCGCCCGAGCTCGACCACATCGAGCTCACTGACGAGTCGCTGGCGTTCGTGCGCATCGCGCTCGTCGACCGAGGCGGTCGAGTGAACCCCTCCGCGACGAAGACCGTCACGGTCACCGTGGAGGGTCCGGCTGTCCTACAGGGACTGGGTTCGAGCGATCCGCGACCCGACGAGGCGATCACGGGGCCGACGCGGACAACTCAGGCCGGGGAGCTCCTGGCCGTGGTCCGCCCCACCGGCGCCGGCAGCATCGTCATCGAGGCAGCCGCCGCCGACCTTCCCGAAGCTTCTGTCTTGGTGACCGTTGGAGGTTTGCTGTGAACCGCACTCGACCGCGCAGCGCGGTGTCCCGCCAATTCACGGGTCTGCTCAACCGCCGGTTGCTCGGGCCGATAGTCGGCTACCTGCAACGGGCGCGGCTCGACCAGTTCGAGACCACCGGAGTGCCGCCGCGGCGAATCGTCCTGCTCGGCGAGCGCCTCACCGAGGCCGGCAACTGGGATGAATGGTTCCCGGGCCACCCGGTGCTCAACCGGGGCAACGGCGGCGACCACTCGGCGGATGTCCTCTCCCGCCTGGACTCCGCCATCAACGACCCGCTCGGAGTGCTGCTCCTGATCGGCACCAACGACATCGCGGCCGCGCAGGCACGCGACGAGACGCTGGCGAACCTGCGTGAGATCCTCAGCGAGATCGAGACTCGTGCCCCTGGCACTCCGGTGGTCGTGCAGAGCGTCATGCCCCGTGGCGCGTCCTATGCGGACGAGGTGCGCGCACTCAACCGCGGTTACCAGCAGGTGGTGGCGGAAGCGACCACGTCGGCAAGGTATCTCGACCTCTGGCCGACGCTCGCGTCCGCCGACGGGTCGCTGCGCGCGGAGCTCACGCCCGACAAGGTGCACCTCAACGGTCGTGGCTACCGCGAGTGGGCCGCGGTCCTTCGGCCGATCATTGAGGAATGGAGCAAGACATGCCTCGAGTCAACGTCGTGACCGGTGCCGCGTCCGGTATCGGTCTCGCCATGAAACAGGTACTGGAGGAGCGCGGCGAGACGGTCATCGGCGTCGACATCCGCGATGCCGATGTGCTCGTCGACCTGACTTCACCCCACGATCGCGAGCGTATGGTGAAGGAGGTCGAGGCAAGGTCCGGCGGCTCGATCGACACCATCATCGCGGTCGCGGGGCTCGCGGCGCCGGCCAGGTGGTCTTTGTGGACGGCGGCAGCGAGGCATCCGTTCGGGGCGACTCGGTCTGGTAGCTGTTCACGGCACAAGCACGATCCGGCCGCGCCGGACGCCCCGGGCTAGCTGGGCGTGGGCTTCGGCCGCCTGCGACAGGGGGTAGATCTGGGCGACCCGTGGCGTCAGCAGGCCAACCTCGGCGAGCGCGGAGAGATACGACAGCCGGGTCGCCTCGGGACCGGCGTTGGTGAAGTGCACCACCACGCCTCGCTGCGGGGCCGGCACCACATCACTACGCACACTCACGAAAATGCCGCCGTCGCGGACAGCCGCCAGCGCGGGGGCGCCCAACGCCGCCGCGTCGAGCACGCCATCCACACCCTCCGGCACGAACCGCCGCACCGCCGCGCTCAACTCCTCCCCGCGCGACACGAACCAGGTGGCGCCATGACCGCGGAGAAACTCCTCGTCTTCAGGCCGCCCCTGCGCGACGATCCGCACCCCGCGCGTCCGGG
>Ga0307511_10005337_pt1 | contig 13081 bp, 14 predicted proteins | sample 13_EM_MG_FD_200266 | JGI IMG/M metagenome (GOLD analysis project Ga0307511, IMG submission 200266) | Populus trichocarpa ectomycorrhiza microbial communities from riparian zone in the Pacific Northwest, United States - 13_EM | ecosystem: Host-associated > Plants > Roots > Unclassified | place...
CTGGATGATCTATTTAAAACCTTTAGTTAAACTTTCAGGATGAATTGGTTGAGTTGAGGAGAAAATGGAACAGATTGTGCCACAGCCTACACCACCAAGGAAGGCAAAGCAATTTGAATTCTACTTTATTCAACAATCAAAGCATGCTTGGAAAAAACTACTCATTTGCTTCATCATATCCTTGGTGGCCAAGCCAAAACAGCTTCTTCCCAGATTCAAATTCAATCTCCTTTGCCGATTCAGCTTTGAAACCTAACTACAGCTCCAGTAATGTGCCTAAATTTAGAAGACAGCAATCATGCCATATTGAGTTCAACTTTGTTAATGGTTTTCAAAAGAATGAACCAGAGGAACCAAACTTGGATTCTCTAAAGAATTCTGAAGGCAAGGAAGTAAAGATCACCCTTGCTCTTGGTAATTCTTTGTTTTCGGATATAGGCAAACTGGAAAAAGGGAGAAGTGATCATTTGTGCAAACTACTGAAAGAGAATGTCCCTTGGCAGTCTGAAATTATTCCTTCAATAGTGGATGCTATGGTTGAATCCAGGTCAACTGAAAAAGACACTTGGTTACTGATTCAAGGGAATGACACTCTTGGAAAAAGAAGATTGGCACTTGCAATTTCGGAGTCTGTATTAGGCTCTGCTGATTTGTTGCTACACTTGAACATGAGGAAAAGAGATAATGAGGTGACCTCATATTCTGAAATGCTTGCAAGAACCTTAAGAAACCAAGAAAAACTTGCAGTTTTTGTGGAAGATGTAGATTTGGCTGATATACAGTTCTTGAAATTCCTTGCTGATGGATTTGAAACTGAAAGATTTGGAGAATCAAGTAATAAAAGAGAGGGAAATGGCAGCCAAGTAATATTTATCTTGTCCAAGGGTGACTCCACCGTCTATGAAGACAGGAAGATGGATGATTCTGTTATCAAGATGACACTGAAAGTGAATGAAACAAGAACTGCTAGTTTTGGAACACCCAACGTTGACCACAAGAGAAAAGCTGAGTGGGAGATTTCAAGCAAGGCTAATTCTCCAAGAGTCAATGAAAAGGAAAATGCATATTGGTTTCCTGATGAAAATGGAAACAAGAAGAAAAACTTCTCAAGACAGTCAAGTTTCAACACCCTTGATCTCAACCTGAAGGCCGACGAAGACGATGAAAGCAAGGGAAGACCGGGGGAATTCAGCCCCATTTCAAGTGATCTGACTCGTGAGACCTCATCCGATCACCTTAGTCCAAAAGGGCTTCTTGATATGATCAAGAACCGTTTTGTATTCGATCGAAATCAAGGTCGTGATAGAGAAATGAAAGGGGTTTTGTCGTCCAAGATCAAGAGAAATTTTGATGAGGTTTTTGGGGATCAAAACGGGGTATACTTTAGCATTGAAGAGAGGGTATTAGGGGAGGTATTAGAAGGGTCAGGTACTTTTGTGAATAGTCAGTTTGAGAAATGGCTAAAAGACATCTTTCAAACAAGCCTGAAAACAGTTAAATTGGGAGGTAAAGAAGAAGGTATAGGTGTTAGGCTTTGTTTTGGGTTTACAAGTGATAGAGTTTTTGAGGATGGCTTCATGGGTACATGTCTCCCTAAGAAAATCCAGGTTTCTTTCACGGACTGACTGGCTAGCTAGTCTCTTCTGTAAAATCCATCACCAAATGACATTGGATCACAATGTCCCTGTGTAACTGCTAATCTTCATAATAGGATGTGTTCTGTTTCTTTTTTTGCCCCCTTCTGCCTTTCCTGCTACATCCTCGAGATTCATTTCATTACCATCATCTAAGTTCCATAGCATGACAGCAACTAGGTCATTGTGCAGGGAATGCAATCCTGGGCCAAGCAAAACAGACATGCACACAATGTTTGAGTCCAGGGTTGCGTTTTTCATAAGAGCCCCTGGATACGCAAAACTGTGACTAATTTATGGCATTTAACATGGGTTGTTTAATCTCTAAAACATTTCTCACTATTCAAACTTCAAGCTGGTTTGAAAGGATACTCTCCCACTGACACCACTCCTCCACCTTAGCAAATGTCATCTGTATTATATGCATCAACAGACTAGTATAAAACTGAAGATTTTAAAGGCTAAGGTTAGGATTTAGATAGCAGAGCTCTTCCACACTTTTGCTGGGCCAACAGAGCCAAAGAGTAGGATTCCTCCAATAAGAAATCTTTGAACCAGTTCTTGGGAGTCACTATGGCACTTGACATTCTAAATCTTCTTGCAAGACAGGTTTTTTTTTTTTCCTGTTCTGTTGTAGTTACTAATGAAGGCGCAATACCAACAACCCGAAACCTGCCCTCTAATTAATTTTTGTAGGAGAGTGCACTAGACTAGATTAACATTTAATTAATTCTCTTAATACAAGCTTATCATGCAGTGGAGACATTCAACTTGAGCTGTATTCTCAGCATCCATCAATTATTGCTCCATATAAAACGCCATGCAATGATCCATTCCTCGTTACAAACTTAATTAATCATAATGAGATAATAATGAAGCGAAAGAAAGGAAAAGGAGAGACCATATTGCCTCAGTAATGATGAGAGATTGACACCTTAAGAACCTAAACAGCTTAATATATACATCTCGTAGTGTAAGATTAAGCAGAGAGTGGAAGGTTTTTAGCATGGAAGATGTGGAACTCACTCACTTCTTAAGAAAGTCTTCTTAATTAAAGATGTTATCCTAATTATGATTATTTTTAATTTCCAATTCATCCACTCTTTTGACTGAAACAATAATGAACAATCCTTCCATATAATCAAATATTTCATTCTCAAACACGATTGGCTTCACACAAAAAGAAGCCCCCCTCTCCACTACAAGCCAAACACTACACTTTCTGCTCAAGAAATTTATTTTCTTTAAGCTAAGTAGCATCATTATTTTGACCTAAAGGACTCGTAATAATAAGCGAAGGTATAATTGCATCGAACGGCGGAAGTGGGGTCTGTCTTCCCATGATAGAACATACAATAATTTCATCTTTATATGCTTTTTTGTTATTGTGCATTTAAATTCAGATGAGCACTGCTTTAGAAAAGCTATCAAGTGTCCTAGCGTATTAATTAAAGAAAGATTGGGGAGTGATGATGGACACTTGTTCCTTGCCATTGCATTTAGACAAGTTTTTCGATTTTTAACATCCTCCATTACTGTACTTCATGAGACTTGATTGGTGGTGTCTTTATCTTTGCTTGTCCACCTTCCACCATAATAATAAAAATAAAAAAGGGGGGGCGCTAATGGATGCAGGAAGTTCTGCACAAGTATTTCTTCAGTTGGGTGTAAATGATGAAGCCATTTAGGGGTCTTTCCCGCCCCGGTGAATGACTAGGAAACAAACTTTCCTCCGGCTTCGAATGAATCAACCCCACTGTGCCTTCCGCCCGAGCCTCATGGAACTAGGATTTCCTTCCCTTGAGACCGAATTTGTTACTGGGAAGTAGAGATTGCTATCAAAAGCTATTAACATGATAGGATGATTTTCTGTGATTATTTCTGGAATGGAATGAGTCGATGTGGAACAGAAATTGTGATATTTGGAATGCTAAATTCTGAATATTCAAGAATCCGAGATCCGAACTGCGAAAATGCATTTGCTAAATATGCAGAAATGCTTACTACGCCTGTCAAAATAAACAAGAGACCAAGGGGGAACAAATGGGCGAGAATCTTTGAATTTAAATTGTTGGCATGCTTTAAACACCGTCAATTCATGATGATTTTGCTACAGAAATATGTTCCTTCTAAGACCCTCCTAATCCTGTGGAAAACCATTTCTGAGCTCGTTCATAGATCTGAAGGATTTCTAATTTGTAGCTCCGCCCCATCCTCAAAAGTTTGATACAGATTCTCAGTGAAGCTTCGGCGTTTTCTTCAATCAAAACGCTTGAAATCCAGAGATGCCTTTTAACTTCTTAGAGTGATGCTAATTTTACCCCAAGATTCTTACTGAAACCACCATCCCAAGAACCCACCACAAAGTGATTTGTGGGATCTACCTGCAGGGCCGCCCATTCAATGGATGAGAGTTCCGAGAGGTGATTTCGGGGGGAAGTTTCGGTGAAATCAGCATTCTTCAATGATTTAAGCATGTCAATTTCTATCATACAAGGCATGAAACCCTGGGACCACTCAATATAGAGGCACATTAGTCTGTGTAAAGAACACCAAGTAACTAAATACTAGGTCGTTGAAAATTGTCCATAAATGTGAATCCTCACCACATGTACACAGCAATCACAAGAAGACAGCTTTACCTGGACGGTGAGAGACCCTTTAATGTTCAAGACCAGGAATGCTGATAGGGACTTGAAAATAATACATGGCCACATATAGATCAGCAAAAGAATGAAACCCCACCAAAAGCTATCCCAGAAAGTGAAAGGGGAGAGAGACAGATGAAAAAAAGGGATGTAAACCCGAACTCCACGGCCATAATTATTTCTGGAAAATCAAATCGGTGGTCCTCTAAAAACAAAGAATGAATAGGAAAGCATTGGTTCTGTTACTGCTAAATTATAATTGCAACAGGGTACCAACATGATAAAGTGAGAAAAGAATGAAACCTTCAGCTGCTTGAACTTGCAGAGAACACTTATCAATGAATAATGAAGATAATGTAAAACCTGCAGCTTCGCAACAATTCTCTTTGCAAATTCCATCTTCCTTCTCACTTCCCTTCTGGTATTAACAGTCATGCATTTTGGCCACCGATTACCTTTCTCCTTGTTTTCTATTCAGTAAATTGTGGGGCTTGGTTTTTATTACATTAAAGGGAAAAGTATGGCTTAAATCAATTATTAGCGAGAATGAGCTCGATCAGATCAATATAGCAAGCAAGAAACCTACTGTTTTAATTTTTTGGTACTTATTCATCTATTTCAATTTTTGTCTTGTATAATGCATTCAGTCACCTGTGACTCAGTTTCTGGATTAAGCTCAGCTCACCGCGACTCAACTATTTTATTCAAGCCAGTCAGGTTTTCCTAGACTTTGTTGTGAGCCAACCCTGCCTGTAACTGTCGTCTCAAGCTCAAATCAAGTTTGAGCTGCTAGTTCAAGCAGCAATCTACTGTGTTCTGTACCTAGCTAATCAATGCATGCAAGGAGCACAATGACTGTATTTAGAACAGTCAGTTGTGGAGGAAGGATAAGGTTAACACCCATAGAATCAAGGAAGCTTTAGGTTAAACATTCAGAAATTTGATAAAGTTGTAACACGCGTTCTAAATATCAATAAACATGAAGCTTTTACTATCAAATTGCCTCAGATATACATTAATGTAACACAATACAAAATTAGGAAAAAGAATAGAGAAGCCTAGGGTTAGAGGCTAAGGAATGTGAAAAAAAGGCCACCTAGAGCAACAACAAATCAGGGCAAAGGAAGTTTGTATACAATTAACAGCTAAATTGGGGTGCTAATCTATGTTGTTGGGTATATCTACTGTTTCCATATAAACATATATGGAAGGGCGAGAAGGCATAATATTTTCCCACCCAAAGCATAAAGCAAACTATTACTCAGAACTCAAACCAAGTAGAAACTTACAATGAATTAGAAGGTGTTGCATTTGATGAGGAAGCATCATCAGGAGGATGTGGAGAAGCGTCTGGAACATCTATAGCTCCTTCATGGTTGAGCAATGGTTTTAGTCTTTTCTTGACTTCATTGCTTTGCAGATCAATCTCCTCAAGAATCATAGACAAAGCAGACTTGCAAGATTCATCATCCATGAATGATAAGGTCCATCTCCCATCCACCGGAGCTTTTGTCTTGGCCTTCCCATGAGTAATGAGTTTAGCAGGGTCCAAAAAGGGTAAAGTAGATGGACGGATTCGCAAGTGTAACCATCTTGAATACTTCTGATCAATTGTAGGCTGAAGACACAAATCAAGAAAGATGAAGCAATTGTGAAATTAGAATCATTCAACCAAGGCCCAACTTATAGGACAGTGACAATATTAGAAGAAAATGTGTAGGTCATATTATCGAGTTGTGCATGCTCTGTGAAATATGTGCTACATTTAATTATGTATAGAAGAAAATGTGCTTGTGCATACATGCCTAGCTATAAAAAACAAAAAAAAAATCAATAATTTTTATCCAAGGAAGCAATATTAAGCACTAGAAGGCACAACAAATCCATACATACATCGGAACTTGCTAAAGGAGCAACAACACGGATGATTCCATAATGTTTCTTCAAGGGTAGTTCTTCTGCAAGTAGGATCCACCCAGATGCGCCCACAGAGATTGCTAAAACGCAAAAATGGCGTTCCTTACCCCTCTCAAATGCAATCCTACAAGGCACGGCATCAACTGCATATAGCAGTGACCAGAGAGATTTAACCAAGAAAAATTTAATCACATGACTCCCAAAACAAATTTCCAAGAAAATAAAGCCATACTTTAGAAGTTAGAAGCAATAGGTCAAATACACTGAATTACCATTTATCTAGCCAATAATCATACAAGCAACACAACCCGCATGAACTCACACATGCACCATCATCGTATCATATACCCTCACCATCATTGTCGTCATTGTTTCGTCATCATCAATTTATCATATTAAGGACAAGATAGAAAACTGACCTAGTCTCAACTCAGAGCCTAGTTTTGGACCTGAAACATCCAGGGCAGCATTTCTTGCACGGGAATTTTCCGGGATATCACTTGGAGGACAAGTAGGAGGCTGCTCAGGTAAAGCCCTACCAAGGAAGAAAATTTGAAGTTGATGAAGAAGTACAAACACCTGAAATGGAAATAGGAAAAAAAAAAAAAAACAGAAATTAGAAACTGCAATAATACAGAAAGAAACACAGCAGAATCCCTACAAAAGTTGAATACACTGGTTGTGAATGCATGTGTACATACAGAGAGTATCTTTAAGTTCATTGAAACTATGATATCAGTACACATTATCTATTTTAATCTTAAGCTTTATCTACTTGGAAGATAAATAGATGAATGAGAAAGAATGCAAATGCGAACACGAACCTTCACCACCTTGCACATTCTTTCACCAGCAACAAAAGATGATTTGTTGGGAAGAACATCTACAAGTCAAATAGGAAAATTGAATGAATATTTTTTAACAAACCCGCAACCCTATAATGCATGGGAGAAGAACATCCAAAAGCACATCTATTGCGCAATAGCTTTACCATCAAAAGAGGGCTTGTCTAATGGCAAGAGCATGCACTTCAGCTCTTTCCGGGGAGATGGAGCTTCCATTGCTACAAGAGCAAAATTTATTTGTCAAATACATCAGTCAATCACTTAGACAAACAAGCCATTTGTAATATTAAGAGTTCCACCAAATACCTCTTTTGCACCTTTTCCATTCATCGCGTAAGACTGTTACAAGTAGATCGGGCCAGGTACCTCTGGCCTCCTCGAGAAGAGCATAAGTGCTATTCTTATATGAATCCTGTGTACGAGAAGTCTACTGAATCATTACAAAATAATGATATTAAATAATCATATTACTAGATCATCCAAAGAAACAAAACAACAGCCACAAATGTAAGACATGCATCATGAAACTCGGTAGCATAAAACCGTAGTTTCAAATAATGGCTGCAAGTAACAAATATTTAAGGTCCCATCATGTTGCACTCTCATAACTAGGAGCAGCATTTGGCACCTGTTGTGGTCATCATGTATTGACACATTATTCAAACAATCTACTGTGGGGTATAACTTACTCTCAGTAATTCAAGATGCTGGTTATTGAATCCTGACTCACTATAGGGAAGTAGCTGACGCAGAAGCCAACCACCATCCCACAATGTCTCTGGGGATATATTAGACCGGCAAAAAAGACTAACCAATGCATCAAGCACCTGCACAACACATTTCATAACCGATCAAGCATCAAGCACAAACAGCACAGCTTCCAAAAGAAGAGCTCATTAACGTTTTGTAACCAAATGGAATTTGAACCATATCAATTTTCCTTAGAATAAACAATGTTCAACAAAGAACAAAAAGGCAAGCATAATTCCCATCTGCTATGTGAGAGGAACTTCAACTTGTTACATTCGGCTTGTGGTACAGTCCATGTATGAACAATAGAAGCTTTCAGGACATAATTTCCCACATCATAATTTTTCAGAAAAGAAAGGTAAAAAATTGTACTTTTTTCCTGTTTCTTCTTGCTGCCTCAGACAACCATAGTGTAGACCAATAAAAAAGAAATCTCTAACCCATAAGATATTCAGATTGATAGGCCACAGATTCATTAAAAGAGCTCACATTTGACTCCAAAAAGAAAATTGTACCTGAAATCTATGTACAGAGGGGCTTGTTCCCACCTCCAAGGAAGAGCATGCTACCCCATACTGCTCCTGTTATATATTATTTAAAGAAATAGAAGAGAGAAAAATCAACATGTGGAAATGAAAGGATTTTTTTCCCCAAAAATAAGATAGGAAGTAATAAGAAAATTAGAAAAGGATAAACTTTACAGAAGTGTAAGAAATCACAGTAAATGAAATTTTCAATTATAAATGCTTTTACAAAAGAATAGTTGCTGAGCATGGATATATAAGTAGTGAAACAGTTTGATTCCACAGAGAAGAGGGACGTTGTACATCTAGGTATAGATGATGATGATGATGATAGATCGGAGTGGTTGAATCAACCTGAGGCTACTCTGTACAATAAAACCCTAATTTTTCCTCTAAATAAAGATAATTAAAAAAAAAAAGCAGGATACAACAGCAGCACAATACAATACCAGCTGCACTAATTTGAACAGATGCTAACGTAACCTTCTGCCCTGCAACTAAATTAAATTTGAATTTATAATCTTATATGAAATCAATATCAACTCCTAATTGAATACTATAATCCTTCACATATTGCGCACCAATTCCGATACATGATTTCAATATAACCGAGATTCCATTTTTTTCCTAATTCCCATTGCACAAGATCCACCATTGCTAATATTTCTTTTGATGGAGAGAAAAGGGAATGAAATCATTACCTTGAGATTTTGTAGATAGCCATCGAGCTCACAACTAAATCCATCTCTTATAAAGCTCCTTCCTGACGAAAAAAGTTGATCTTCCCTCAAGTCCTCACCAACCAATGCTTGCTGCAGAGAGGAGGAAAACTGATTAAGTTTCACTTCCTTAACCAATCAACATATAATAGGTTCCACCAAATATTAGTTTAGATTAACAACAACAGGATCTTGAAAGCCACGGTATTAGATACAATTAAAATCCATGCTATCTTAACAAATACAGAGCTATCTTAGAGCTGCTAACAGTTAATCACTGAAAGTTGTTGATAACATCTAGCTAATAACCATAATTGAATTCACGATTTAGCGGCAAGGAATATGAGATGAATATTATTTATCAGTAATGAAGAGAAATAAAAAAAAAAGTAATTCCACCACATTTACCAAAATTGAGGGGAAAAATATATCTACAACTTACCTGCAAGAGTTTCTTGTGTTGCTTGCGCTGGGGGAGGATTCCAAGAGCATCTAGCATTGTTTCATCTAATTCTACTTAAAGAGATACCAATAAGATAACAGCAATAGAAATCAGTAGCAACAGAAGCTGAATAATTCTAAGAAGAAAACCTTTTGTTTGCAACAATGTAGCCAAGATGCTCAAAGAACTCAAAACTTGAAGATCATCTCCAGCTGTAATATATGAAAGTAAAGCATCCCTGAAGTATTACAAAGATAGAGATAAAATTAGAAGGGATAGCAAACAGAAGCTGAAAAATTAGAAAGCTAATAAATCAGAAGGTTCTGTTCAAGTCAAGAAGCAGCGTATAGAAGGCAGCCAGTTCTCGGTGAGATAGTCAGTTAAAGAAAGAAGACATTATTGTCACCTCATAGAGCAAAAAAAAACAAAGTGTAGACTAAAATTGGACTTCGAGTGAAGAGATGGAAAGTGGAAAGAGACTTAGTAGAATTTAGTAACTTTTACCTCAAAGTTAAACGAGAAACACCTTTTGAGATAATATCTTCAGGGTGAACTAGAGAAGAACTAGACAAGCTCGGCAAGATTTTTTTTGAACATCCATCCACCTCAATCACGTTCTTATTTTCTGTCTGTTGGATTTCATACCCATGATCAGGCGCATGACCATTGAGTTTAGTCTCAGAATCTGGAACAAAAGCCTCCGGTGGACAGAAAAGAGAGGCAGCAATGGTATTTGCCAAGTCTTTGATTTTAACTATGCGTAAGATGCAACAGAGCAAATACAGAGAAGTGATAGCACCAATCTGAATATCCTGAATTCACAAGATATCAGAGGTTAAGTAAGAAAAATTTGTATAACATAATCATAAAGTGCATCAACAAACTGTTAAAAGCCCTTGAGCTCAAAGGGAAAGATTAAGGAATGAATGAAAGCATGAAATAAGAGCAAGTTCATACATCAACAGCATCCAACTGCAAAGATGGAAGAAGCAAAGGAAATATCAAAAGTTGCAAAATGTTGACTGTTATTAACCTCCCAACTTCTGGAATCCCCGCAGAAATAACATCACTAATATAGTAGAGATTGTCCTCAATTTCATCCACAACATTAAGAATCGCAGTGGTTGTATCTGAGTCTAGGTTTCTGTCTCAGCAACAAAAAGACAATATTTAGGAGCGAGATCTTTCAACTCACTGTCATATAAAGTTTTAATTATCGTACTCTTACTTTAGAGTTTCAGAGACCATTCCATTTAGATAGAGGCACTGCTTCTGAAAAAATGTAAGCAAGTTTGAAAAATAATCAGCATGAGGGGCCTTTGCAACAAATCTATTCACGGATTCATCTCCAACTGAAAACCAAGAGGAAATTGAAGAAAACTTGTTTAGCTTGCAAAATAACATTATGAGAAAAACAATTGGAACAAAATGAGCAGGGATAGAATAACACCCACTCACCATGATAGACATTGAGTGTCAGAGCACGGACTGCAGTGCGAATCATACTCTCTTCATGGGAAGCAAACCGTATTGCCTCAACATACAGTGGAAAAGAAACAACTTCTTCCTACATGAACAAGGCAGCAGAGGAAAATATCTATAAGCTACAGCATGCACAGAGATGGCTTGATTTCTAACATAGCCAAGTAGAAACTAAGTGAATAAAGGTGTAGAACTAACATAACAAGCGTTGTTTAGGCAGCAAACCCCAACGAGTTTGGGATTGAGGGTTTGTTGCTGTTTAGGCAGCAAGCCATGCATTTCTTGCCAGCTTGAACCACTTACAACCAACCAGGTGCCCTAAAATCTCAGTTTCAGTACTTCTCATCAACAGGTAATACTCAAAGGAACTAGGTAGTGCTGTTCAAGTGGACTGTTGAAAGTGTCATTCAGACTGAATAATCCTCATCAATAAGGCCACAAAAAAGCTATGTGATGGCCCTCTTAAAATATGGACTAATGTCAAATCTCAACTTCATCATTATTTGTTATCGAAATGCAGAATTATTTGAAACTTCAGGCACAAGCATTGGTGCATGGAAAATTGAAAAACAAAATACCAGCCTACCTTTTAAAATTTATAATAAAAAATTAAAACAGTTGTATCATGCAATATAAACAAAGTACAAAAGACAGACAAACCTACATTTTGAGTCTTCACAAGCAAAGAAATTGTATTCTTGTCAAGCTTCCCACTTATTGCCCTTCACAAACCACAAAACATGCCATTTGAAAATCATAGTCAACGAAACCAAGGATATAACAAACATTTGACTACCACCATAACGATGACTAAAAAAGCATACCTTAAGAAAGAAATGTAGTATGACAACAACTCCTCATTCCGAAAATCAAACGTATAAGTTATCAAAAAATTAATATGCTCATTACTGAACATATAATCTGCAATAAAAAAACAAAAACCTAGCACCTCAAACCTCTTTAAACAAATCCAACATTGTCCAGAACCAACTTACGTATGGCGCGCTCGGATTTTAAGTTCTGAATCATAATGCTCGTTGTTTGCAGCAACTGAAGCGAAATGGAAACAATTCTGCTAACCTTAAGTATCCTCACAAACTCCCCCATTACCTGCCTTTCCATAAAAAAACTACAAAGCACGAGGAAAGACACATAGAATTCACAAAACAATCATCGAAACCTAACAATCGAAACAGAAAATTATAAATTTATTCATGAGCCTTACTCAAAATAGTTCGAATCATGCTGGTCTCCGTATGTTATTAATTCCGATATCGATCTCAACGTCTCAATTACAAAGTTCTTTAATAACAACACACAATCAGGTTCTAACAGAGTAAAAAAAAAAAAACCGACAAAAAAATAAATTCATGGTTGATTATTACTAAATTACTTACCTTATTAACATTATTTACAATTTGAACCTTTTGCAGCTGGTCAGTTAAATATCTGCAAACAAAGTAAACCAAAAATTAAAAATTAGAATTTCATCAACAACAAAAAATCCAAATTAAATAGCAGACAGTGACATTTTTACTGATAATTAAAAAAAAAGTGAGAAAATGGACGTAATTGACTTGAAAGTGTGTAGAACTTGAAAAATTGACAGAGAATTGGACTCTTGATTGCAGTAAATACAAAAGAAAAAATCGCGAATTTCACAACAATTAGTGAAATAAAAAGAAAAATGAGTGAAAATTAAGAGAGAGAAACCTGAGTTCATCCAAGGAGAAACGATCTCTGGATCTCCAAAAGGAGGACCACATGATTTGTAGTGTTAACTCTCGATCACAGCCGTCGAATTGAGAGAATCATTCATTCAATCGTTGCTTATCTCTGAATTTTTTTTAAATCGGCCGGAAAAAGAAGAACGATGGTGAGAGATTGAGAGGAAAGAATTAGAGAAAAATAGAAAATCTAAAATACATGTGAAAAAAGGTGGGTTTTGAATTAGTATTTTATTTTTATAGGACAAGTGAAGATTTTTTTGAAATACAGTTTGCCATTTAAAAAAAATAGAAGAGAGAATGAAATTGCTAGAAAGTTGAAGTGGGCTCCTTGTTTGTTTGATGGGTGCTGAGGTGGCAGTGTCAAATATCAATTAATTACTAGATTGATTT
>Ga0307511_10005338_pt1 | contig 13080 bp, 8 predicted proteins | sample 13_EM_MG_FD_200266 | JGI IMG/M metagenome (GOLD analysis project Ga0307511, IMG submission 200266) | Populus trichocarpa ectomycorrhiza microbial communities from riparian zone in the Pacific Northwest, United States - 13_EM | ecosystem: Host-associated > Plants > Roots > Unclassified | place...
TCAGTGATGTAGGTTTTTAGGTTTGTTAATTATTATAATAGAGTGTGATGTGTTTTTGTGGTTTTGTAAGAGGTTATTTGCTTGAGAAAAGTCCGGTATGAATTCAACACTATCGTGGGGGCTGCTGATGATGAAAATGTATTTGATTTTGTGGTTTTTGGATGTTAAAAAACAATATAAGTTTTTTTTTTTGTTTTTGACATAGAAAACCAAGCCGAACCAAAATTGATCGGTTGGAATCAGGTTTGGTTTCAGCTTTTTTATAAATTTTATTTTTAATTTAATTATGTTTATAATTAAAAATTAAACTGAATAAAAAAAAATCACCCACGTAGACAAGACAGTAAGACGGTGATAATATCTTTTGGGTTGCTGTGTGCCCCTTCAGCTACTCACGAGTTACTAAACGACAAAGTAAGCTCACCTCATAATTTGCGTAAAACCTGTTATCGTCTCTATTCACTAACATGAGTGTTTATTATCGCTGGAATTGTCGCTAGCTACTATTAGCATCTGCTGCTAAAATTTTAAATATTTTGATAAAATTTTAAGAAATAATTTGTATTATTTTTTTAATATATTTTAAAGTAAAATTTTTATAAACTTAGAAATTTATATAGGTTCATTTTATTTTATATTTAATTTTTATTAAATAAATATGAATTATAAGATTCGAATTTATACTCATAATAGCTCTGATATAATATTAAAAAGCTCTGATATAATATTAAAAAGCTAGTTGAACAAAATAATTTAAATTATTAGATAATATTTTAAGATATGATTTATTTATTCAGTAACACTAGCCGTTCATGACCTCTGTAATTTCAAAAGAATCCGCAATAAAATAATAGTGTTACGGTCCCAGACATGGATTGCATGGTAAACATAATAGTTTAACAAAAATATAGCACCAAATATATATATATTTCCCTTGGGCGAGGTAAAGAGACAATACCATCAATATCCAAAAATCATAAAGGAAATTTACGGAATCAAAACCAATTAGCACCCATCACTGTTACGCAAACTTCCAATGCTGATATTCTCGTAGTCTTGATCAGTTTCACAGCGAACCATATTATTTGCGAAACTCAGTGTATCTTGTGGATCACCATCAATCTTGAACCCCACTTGCTAATAAAGAAAGAAGCTCGTAGAAGAAAAAGAAATTGCAACCAATCAAAATTTGCCATGTTTCATTTTTTATTTTACTTTTTGAACATAAAAAATAAAATAAATTAGTCTTTATATGTGTTTTGGCTAATCAAAGGTTGATATATGATATAAGATATTTAAGATGTTTTTTTCTTCATAAATATAAGATTTCATAAATAAAAATTGATAAATAAAACAATATCATACAACATTGACAAATGACCGGGGTATAGAGGGCCTCACACTAGACAAAAGAAAATGATTATTGGAGATATAAGTTCTTCAAGTAAAAAAATTCTCTCAAAAGCTCTCAAGCATCCATCATCTACGCTTGAAGTCTACAAAGAATAAAACTTTGTTGGATCAAGCTTAAACACTTTGAAGATAAATCAAAGGTACTCTTAAGAGCATCAAATCTCGCTTAGCAATTTATATCTAAATTCATGTTATTGCAAAGCACAAATCTTGGTTTGATTTCACAAATAAATTAAGTCACCATATATTAAGTTCAAGAGAAGAATTAGAGGATTGCTATATTAAATAGAGATTGTACGTAGTCATATGTTTTAATAAAATGAAATATTTATACATGTGTTTGTCGCACGTGTGAGGCGTCGCAACAAACGTCCACTCTCATTGGTTTGAGGTAATCAGGAAAATAGGGGAGATAAGGATTCCTTGTCTTTTATCCGTGGAAAGCGGGAATGAGAGTCGCCACCTAGTATTTTAGTCACTAGAAACTCTAACTAGTCTCAGAGATCGGGTACGGAGACTGGTTGCGTAAATGGAAGGTATTAGCACCTCAAATACGCCATACCTAAGATAAGCTGCATTATTTAATTGTCTGATATATGCAAAGTTATTGTCGTATTTTCTAATTATTGGTCCATCTAGAGTTTAAGAAAAGTCCTTCTCGATAAAGAGATCCTTATCTTATCGGGAAAAAACCTAACCATTCTATGTCAACAAAAGAAATACCTTTTTAATATTGGGAATACATTTTACATGTAAATTTATAGTCCCATATAATAAAAGAAAACAAAATATTTTTTTGATATTTTTAAAATATTGGCCTAGTTCTCATAGCTTTAATAAACCGGTTATTAAAGCCAAAATGCATGCTAAAACTTTTTTTGCAATTTTCTTTGTTGTATGAAAATACAAAATGATTTTTTTTTTAATCTTTGAGAGACTTTGCTGTATGCAAGAAAACAAAACATTTTTTTGTTTTTTTTCTGTGTAATTTGTTTTTTGGAACTTTTCAGAGAAAATCAGGTATTTTAATACCAGATTTGTATCTTTACAGTATAGATATACAAACCAATATTAAGCTAAAATTTGATAAAAAAATACGCGGGAAAGTCATAGACTTTTCGAAAGGATTTTTGGAATTTTTTTGAAAATTGTTTTTAAACTGAGTCAGCCAAGCCTAGTTTTTTTGATTTGGGTTAGACCTAGTCTGGCCTATGAATAGTGGCTCTCCATTATTCATATGCAATGTAAATAGTCATTTTGCAGAACAATGAAGACGGGGGAATGAAGCTAAAGAAGAAGTAGGAGAGGGGAGGTTGACCTACTGACGGTGTTGACGGTGCTGGTGGCTCTCGGCGGCAGTGTTGTGGCGACAGATGGTGTTTCCAACGATAGAGAGAGAGAGACCAGAGAGAGAGGTTACTGTTATTCTCTTCTCCCCTGTTTTCCTTCTTTCTCTTCTGTTGTGTTTTTCTTTCTTTCTTGTTCCTCTCTGTTCGTTTGTCTTCCTTCTGTTTCTACTTTCTTTCCCTCTCTATTATCTCTTCTCTTTCCCTCTCTTTCTTTTCTGTTCTTTCCTTTATTCTTTCGTCAACTCAAATCTTCCCCTCTCTGTTCATCTCCCCTGTTTTCTTTCCTTGTTTGTTTCTGTTTTTCAAAACAATCTCCCTTCTCTGTTTTTTCGTCTCTTTCCTCCCCTATAATCTCCTCAAAATTTTCTCCCCTGTTTCTTTTTTTTCAAAACCTCCCCCCTCTTTTCCCTTCTCTCTACTGGCATTTATAGGGAAAAGGAGGGAGAGAGGTCTACTACCCCTGTCCAGTCATGGTATTTATAGGGAAAAAGAAGAAGATCCTCTTTCTGGCGATGTCCTTTAACCAGAACTAAAGTTGGTGTGTAATTAACTTGGTTAACCTGAAATTCCATTTGGCTAGTCCCTTTAATCAAAGCTAAAATATGTGTGCTGGTTGGGTTAACCTAAGATCCCATCTGGCGATCTCCTTTAACTAGAACCAAAGTCGGTGCGTAGCTTGGTCAACCTGAAATCCCATCTGGCGACTCCCTTCAACCAAAGCTAAAATCCGTGTGTGGTGGTTAACATAAGATCCCTTCTGGCGATCTTCTTTAACCAGAACCAATAATAAAGATCCCTCATCTGAATTCTATTCGTTTCCCTTTTTCACGGTCCAATTTTCAAGGAGTGTCGAGAAGTATTAATGTTATTTCTGTCTAGGAATTTGCAAACTCGGTCAATTTTCTTCTTGTTTGACAATATTTCTTCTTCTAGAATTAAATCTCATATTTCAAAGATCATGTCTATTCAAGTCTAATTGTTGAAATGAAATCAGAGAGATGACAATTTTGAAAAAGATCTTTTGAAAATCAAGCTTTTTGGTTAAAGACCCAACACACGTCATTAAAAATATGCAGTCATTTGATTGTCTTGTATTTTGAAAACAGAAATTGACCCATTGTAAGATTAAAATGGCTTTTTCCATGGTTCTTTTTATCCATTTCAAACTTTGATTTTGGGCATATCTTTTGATGGTCTGTGATGGGGTGACCTTTTTGTGAATTTCAAAAAAAAGATGCTCAAGTAAAAACTTAAGCTTTATCAATAAGGTTGTTTCTTTTCTTTTTAGCACTTATTTTATCAGCATGCATAATAACAAGTAGCTTAATCCATGAAGCCACGACCCTTATGGAAAAACTTTTAAAGTTTTGAGAGCGTCATTTATCAGTTTAAATTGCTTATTTGATTAAGAGTGTGTTTGGTATTGCGGTAGCTGTTGTGGTTGTGGTTTGAAAAAAAATTGTTTTATAAAAAGTACTTTTAATTGAGGTTGGTTTGAAAAAATAGTTGTTTGGTTAAACTGTGGTTGAAATTGAGGTTGAACAAAAAGTAGTTTAATGTGTTTGGTTAAGAATGCTTTTGAAATTGAGGTTATAAAATAATTTTAAAAAATATATATTAATATTGATATTTTTAATTTAAATATTGTGAATTTAAATATTACTATTACATCATGAAATAAATCATATTTAATATAAAATATTTTTTATTATTCCATAAAACCATCTACAATTCCATTACGTACTAAATACATCCGACAAGAACTACAGTTTCCATAATTTTTTTAGTGTATAATAAAATTAGATAAAATATTATCAGGTATAAAATTCACTCTAAACTAATTTTTAAAAAAAATATTAAAAAACTTACAAAAAAAAAACCGCAGTGCATGTGAACAGTGCAATTCTCTTGCACTGTTCACATGAACAGTGTACTAATGCACACTGTTCATGTTAATTGCACTGTTCATTAAACAGTGCAATTACATGAATAGTGCAAGAAAAGCAGCCTTCAGCTGCTTCTTTTAATCCCGCGTTTCAAACACAAAAATTGATGGGGCCCATGAACAGTAATCAGTGATTTTTCCTTTACCAAACACTTAGCTCCTGCGTTTTACTTTAAACGCAACTTTTAACGCGTAAACAAACGGTATCTAAAAAGGGCTTTTAGAAACATGTAATACAGGCCATGGTTTATGGCTATGAAAAAAAGGAAATTTTCTTAACATGAGTCACAATCCAACTTTTCTTTAATGAATAACCAATCTCGATCAACTATCCATCAACTCTCTTTCTCTTGTCGTCTTTATAAAGGAAATGACATACAACCATGTTAAAGATAAAAATAAAATGTTCTTAACATGAGTCACAATCCAACTTTTCTTTAATGAATAACCAATCTCGATCACTTGATGACATCAAAGGCTTTATCATGGATATCGAAAGTCATGTTTGTAGCTTAGTATTTTTTTCTGGTGTTTGACTTTCGGTGTTTGTTGTGTCTATTAACTGTGACATGATTAATTTCAGCACCCATCTTCACTGCTTTGTTTGGATGATAATGAAAAACCAACATCAATATTTTCTCATCTCCCCAGTCTATATCTCCTTTTCTTTTAGCCCTTTCTAAAATGTTGGACTTTTGTTCTTAGCCTTCCATTTTCTATTGATTTTATCAGTTCTTCAAAATATCTCTCGTTTGCCACCAGTGTAAGGGTGTGATCCATGTCTGAGTTTCATTTTTTAAAGAAAAATTCTATCAGGCTTAAAATGGGATTGCAAGGGATAAATATTTCAAGAATTGTGAAAAGATAACAAAGATGACCTTTTCTCATTTCAAGCAAAGTCAATTAGAACCGATAAATTTTTACCTCATCTAGTGTAATGATTGGACTTGTAAGAGTCATGATTTAATAACTACTGAATCCACTAGTGTCATTATGCATATTGCTAAAACTTAGCTATATAGAGTGTAATTCAATTTTGTGTGTGAGCTCATAATTTGTTTGGTCACCTCTTGCCATTTTAATGAACATCAAGTCATTTCTGGAATCAAAACACTTTTAATCATTCAGGATTGATTAGCTTTAATCGCAAGTTGGAGTTTGATCAAAAGTATTATCAAAATATAATGCTAAACATCTTATTATTCCCAAAACAACAAAAAGACAAAGAAAAGACATATTTCATTAAATGATGAGATGTGATCCCAATACAAAAAAGGTGAACAACAAAATTGACAAAACAACATTTATAATCAACTTCTTCACCAATCATCCATGTCTTGTTATCCCTTATTGGTGATGGCATATTGACAATATGATCGTTGATATCATCCTTCACAAAATCTACCCGCCTCTTGCTCACCAACTTTTGGACTTAATCCTTAAATTTCTTGCAATTCTTCACATCTTATCTTGATTATTCTGTTTAGAGAATAATGTCTTGGGGCAATGAACTAACTGTGCTTTTTCCTTAGCAGCGAGGGTGAGCTAGAATGGGAAAGCACCCATGGAGCAAACCTTTCCTTAATCGTAGCATGTCAATGTCTTCGTTCTTAAAGTTGAAGAATGTCACGTTAGGAAAATATTTGCCTATCAGCATAACATCAACATTGCAAAAGGCCAAGGATTTGCGTGGGGTTCTTTCCTTGTTAAAACCCCTATGTTTATTGAATGCCTCTTGCATGATATTCGTGCCTGATCATGCCTTGGATAAGGAAACTAGAGGCAAAGTTAGTTCTTTGGCTGTGTAGCTTTGTGAAAAGAGACTCATAGGTTAAGTTGTTGTACTCCTTAGAAAGAAGCCTACATTTCCCCACAATCTCCATTGGTGAGCATGTCAAAACTTCATAGATGGCATCTCGATATATGTCACCAGCTGAGGCTCTGGTAAAACAGAAAATCCTATTACCACAAGCTATATTTCTGGATTAGAGGCTTGAGCGAATCCTTCTTGACTCTGTCAAATGTCAACAGCTCTTGACTCCAAAGAGGAAAACAAGATTGTGGGGCCTTTATTTCAAACTGTGAACATGCATGTTTAAACATATGAGTATGTTTTATATGATGAGCTCGCCCTTCAAGGGTTGACACATGATCGTAACTCTTGTATGATGAGACAAGAATTTTGATTCCTGTTCAATACTTTACAGTGGAAATTTCCCGAGTAGCGACTATTGTGTCAACCACAAGTTTTGAGTTCAAGATACTTGAAGAAAGGCTTACTTTGATGCAAAACCAAGGTAACACATACAACCTAAGGGCATGTTCTATTCATTATATGAGACAAAGGGTAGGTTAACTATCTACTCTAAAAAAGGTCTCATATCTGCCCAGTGACAATCTTTGTGTAGATAGTGTAGAGGCGTTGCAAGGAATGGTTAAAGCATGTATGCCCACCATTACCAAGCAAGCGCTGAAATATGAGTTGGGTGTTTCATGTATCTGAACCCTGATCAATAATCATAGGGCAGATCACTAATCCCCTACCTAACTTCGAAGTTTGTGTGTGCTTGAAAAATTTAAGACATGTGATGCTTGAGGCAATTCTATACAATGCATGAACAAATATGTACAAAAATTAAAGCGCATAAGAAAAAAAATAAAGGAAATGCATATTAACAGTAAACACGCAAACCAAAAAATAAAATACAATGATTAAACAAAAACAAAGTTTAGTCCACAAGGTCCTAGTGGAGTCTTCATTCTGTCACACGTGTGCGGCGTCGCAGTGATTGTCCACTCTCATTGGTTTAAGGTAATCGGGAAAATAGGGGAGACAATGATTCCTTGTCTTTTATCCGTAGAAAGCGGGAATGAGAGTTACCACCTAGTATTTTGGTCACTAGGAACCTTAATTGGTCTCAGAGATCGGGTATGAGGACTAATTGCGTAAAGGGAAGGTATTAACACCCCAAATATGCCATACCTAAGGTAAGCTGCATTGTTTAATTGTCTGATATATGCTAAGGCATTGTCATGTTTTCTAATTATTGGTATATCTAGGGTTTAAGAAAAGTCCTAATCGATAAGGAGATCCTTATCTTATCGGGGAAAAACCTAATCGTTCTATGTCAACAAAAGAAATACATTTTTAATATTGGGAATACATTTTACTTGTAAATTTTTAATCCCAGATACTAAAAGAAAACAAAATATTTTTTTGGATATTTTTGAAATATTGGCCTAGTTCTTATGGTTTTAATAGACCGATTATTAAAATCAAAATGCATGCTAAAATATTTTTTGCAATTTTCTTTGTTGTATGAAAATACAATATGATTTTTCTTTTTATCTTTGAGAGACTTGGCCGTATGCAAGAAAACAAGACATCTTTTTTGTTTTTTTAATACCAAATTTGTATATTTACAGTATAAAAATACAAACCAATATTAAGCAAAAATTTGATAGAAAAATATGCGGGAAAGTCATAGACTTTTCGAAAGTATTTTTGGAAATTTTTTGAAATGGGCTGGACACAACCCAGTCTTTTTGATTTGGGTCGGACCTAGTCCGACCCATGAACAATGGCTCTCCACTGTTCACATGCAACGTGAATAGTAGAGACGAGGGAATAAAGCAAAAGAAGAAGGAGGAGAGGGAAGGCTAACCTGCTGACAACGTTGACGGTGCTGGTGGCTCTCGGTGGCGGTGTTATTGCAGCAGACGGTATTTCCAATGATGAAGAGAGAGACCAGAGAGACAGGTTATTGTTCTTCTCTTCTCCCCTGTTTTCCTTCTTTCGCTTTTGTTATGTTTCTCTTTCTTTCATGCTCCTCTTCGTTCGTCTGTCTTCCTTATGTTTCTACTTTCTTTTCCTCTCTGTTATCTCTTCTCCTTCCCTAAGTTTCTTTTCTGTTCTTTCCTTTATTATTTCATCAACTCAAATCTTTCCCTCTTTGCTCATCTCCCCTTTTTTCTCTCCTTGTTCATCTCTGTTTTTCAAAACAATCTCCCCTTTCTGTTTTTTTGTCTCTTTCCTCCCCTGTTTCTTCTTTTTCAAAACCTCCCCCCTCTTTCCCCTTCTCTCCACTAGTATTTATAGGGAAAAAGAGGGAGAGGGATCTACTACCCATGTCCAGTCATGACACAGGGGTAGGGGGTGGCTGACAGCCACTAGGTAGCCGCCCAAGAGCCACTGTAGGGCTTGCCCCCTCTACATTTCTGCCTCAATGGCAGGGCATGAGGTGGGGTGTGGGTCTTGTTGGTTTTTTGGGTTTCAGGAGAGAGGGGGAGCGGGAAAATGCAGGGGAACAAAACCTCTTCTTCCCCTGCTGCGTGTCCAAGGGAAGAAAGAGCACAATGCCATTCAAAACGACATTGTTTTGTGCTCTTTTTTTTTTTAGATTTCTTCTAAATTGATTTTTTTTTTGTATTCTCTTTTTTTTTTTACGGGGATCCAAAAATGGGTAACAATAGTGTTCTTGCTTAATTTTTAGGTACTCTAAATTATATCTATAAATTTTTGGCAACTCCATTGGGGGTATCTCAACCTCTTATCTATTCCCTTCAAGAAAGAATTTCCAACAACCTTTTAACGGCAACTAGGAAAAACATGATCACTATTATTGTTTTTAAGAGCAATAAAATTGCGCAAACTAAGTTGATTCTTGAGATGATGTCAGCGTTGAATGCATAAGATGCACGAGAATTCACTTGTTCAATGATAAAAATACAAGTAACTCCACCATAAAAATCAAATGTGGGGTGTGAATTTCTTCGGCACTCAAGGTGATTAATTCAGAAATTCATTCGTGAAGACTTCTTTTCATCATTCATCAAGAACCTTCAGGTTTTGGCACACGTTAGTGATGATAACCAGGACTATATCTTTGGAGTATCAAGTGGCTAACTTGACAAAACTTGTTGAAGGGCTTTCGACTTCACTCAAGAAAAAAAACCACAAGATAAGAAAGTTGATGAACAAACATCAGAGCATAAATGAGGGTGGCTAAACTTCGACTAACAAGGTTGTGCAAAAAGATCAGTTGGAATGGTAGAGGGAATCCAAGATAACATGTGTCTCACTTTATGGAGACTTGCAACAATGTTAGAATTGATGCTGATCTCATGGTAAAATAATTTGTCTATTTCTTAAAAGGCAATGCGTTCAACTAGTACACTGACTTGGAGTCTAACTCAATCAATAGTTAGGAGTAATTATAATGTGAGTTTCTTAATCATTTCAACAACACTTATCATGTGGTCAACATAATTAAACTCTCTAATATATATCAATGAGAGAAGAAACATGTCATCAATTAATTTATCAGTGGATAAACCTTAACCTCAACTATAATGATTAACTCACGAAAACTTCTACTCTAGATATGTGCATTCAAGGGATACATTGGGGGTTATGCTACATCTAGAAGGCATTAAACCTAAATATTTTGAATAATTGGCTACTCGAGCACATGACATGGAACTTAACATTGCTGTAGCTAGAAACTCATCATTACCTATACAAAAACCTTAAAAGAGCTTGAGATTTCTATGTATGAACTCTTTCCAATTCCTCTAATGATTTAAAGCTTTAATTAAGAAGGCAAAACACTATGAGAAAGATAAGACTTGCGATACACATGGAAGATATAAAGTCTAACATTTTTTTCCACGTTGTAGAGATTAAAACTACCTATAACATGCTACTTGGATGACTGTGGATACATGAAAATGGTGTCATGAAAAGGAGAGGAAAAAGTGAACTCTAAAAGCTTAAAAAGGCCTAACAATCTATAAATAAAGAAATGATTTGTCCAATAAAAAAATAAAGGAAAGGGAAAGGTAGTAGAACACTCAATTGATAATAAGGTATCACATACTGCCATAGTACTACACTATATCCTGGTGTTAACAAGAAACTTTCATTAACGATGAAGATGAGATTGCCAAGGGGCTCAAAAACTTAACCATGCTAGTTATAAATTTTGCATTGACCAAAGTCTAAAAACCTATATTGAAAAGGTTTGTTCATCAAGCTGAGTCAGTGGTTACAAATCTCAAATGACTCCCCAATAAATGGGAAACAAGTTTATAAAAAAACTGAAAAAGCTTGGAAAGAGAAGAAAACTTCTGGAAAAACTTCAAGGGCTAGTCTTCGATATGAATCTTCTATGCCATTTTATTTTAATATTAAGAATGAGAGAGTATGATATATAAGTGTGGAAAAATTGAAGGAGAAATAACAAAGTCAGCTTACACATCTTAGATCCTTGGTTTAGGATTATCTTTGCATTACTACGACTCGTGCTTAAATATTTGATAGGATTGGAACAAAAAAAGCAGAAAGATACTAAAAAAAACTTAAATCCTTGGAAGTCCTAGACCATCGAAGTCAAAAGACAATAAGAATATACACAATCATCAACCAATTTTGGTTGAGGGCTCAAAGGATCTTCATAGTAAAATACCTTCACTCATGAAGTTAGAATGTGAATGGGTACTAAGTGTTGAAATGACATTAAGAATAAAGAAACACATGATAGTGATCACAAACCCCTTTAAAGAAAAGAGAAAAATGAAGGAAATGATGCCTCTCATTTCAAATCATATCACTATTGAAGAGGATGATAATGATAAGTTTCGTATTGAAGAAGATATTGAGGAGGCTCTGCCTATTTTTGAATAAGAATAAATCTATGGTTGATGGACATAAAAAAGTTAACTTAAGCACCATTAAAAACCCTAGCCTAACCTTCATAAATGCAAACTTATCACCTAAAGAGGAAAGGAGTTACATAGAACTTATAATGAAGTACCAAGATATATTTGCTTCATCCTATGATGAAATGCTAGGTTTAAACTTGAAGGTTGCTATTCATTAATTGGCAGTAACAAATAGGATCAGACTTGTAAAACAAGCTTGACATCACTTTCATCCTAAAGTTGTCTCATAAATTAAGGCTAAAGCCAACAAACTTATCCAAGAGGGTTTTATTCGTGAGGTCAAGTATCGTACATGTATTTCAAATATCATGTTGGTAAAAAAAGAACGGCCAAATCCATGTTTGAGTGGATTTTCAAGACCGTCAACAATGATTGTCCTAATTATGACTTCCCACTTCCAATCACTGAGATTATGGTTGACACTACCACAGGCCATGAGAGTTTAACCTTCAAGCATGATTCATATGGCTATAATCAAATTCAAATTGCACCCGAAGATAAGGAAAAGATAGTCTTTCAGTCTAAAAAATAATCTCAAATGATGTTTAAATTGGGTGAGGAATTGACTTATGAATTTATGAGAAAACAGTTCAAGAGGTTGATTTTGATTATTTTAATTAAATTGTGATTTGGTATGAAATCTTGGTATAATGGAGAAACCTAGATGTGTTGTACCTTATGGAAGAATAAGAAAATTATATGCTTGATAACATGATTTCAATGGTGAAAGATTAGGCAAATTGTATTAAATTTGATGTTTATATGGAAGTAGTGTTTGGAAGGATGAAAGAGTTATGTCTAGCATAATGGGAATTTATGCAAGATAGGTTATTTAGTAAACGGGTCATTGAATAATTCAGTAAGAAAATAAGCATGGAAAATGAAGAAAATATATGAAATTAGTGTTTTAAACAACATTACAGATGTTTGGGATAATTTAAATTGGTTTTCTTGATTTAAGTTAAATAATTATGAAAATGAGAAACGTAGAAACTTGGGATGATTAGGTAATATTTGTATAGATTGATAAGGTGTGAAAGTCAATTTTTGATAATTAGGATGAAATTGGGGGTTATAACTGTTAAATAATATTTATGTAGTCTTATTTATTAAGGGTAGAATAGTAATTTCAGTTTAACTTATATATACTTTATTTGTATTTATGTTAAGACTAAGCACTCATAATATACATATAATTCAGAATTCTAGCCTCCTTTTTGTGTTTGATCTTAATTATTTTAACATGGTATCAGAGCTGGTTTTATGAAACGAGGCTTAATCCCGAACACAACGAGGGATTGATTGTAGTCCAATCGAACTAGGCGGGGCTTGCTTTGAACCAAACACACTAGCATCACATGCTGCTTATGCCATGAATCTCTTCTATTAAACTTCTGATAAAAATCCTTTGAACTGTGATTTCTCACAATCAGCCACTCTCTCGTCCAACAACCCCAATAAGTTCCCTCAGAATACTTTTACTTATTGGTCTTGCTAATCCCTCTGCATTTTACTGCATTTACGCATAAACTACAATCTCTGTAACGTTCCTTTATTCTGTTCTACAGGTTATAATGCTTGCACTTACCCAGTGGCAGTGGAAGCAACTGAATAGTAAGTCTTTTAGGGTGATGGCGCTTTATGGTTTGT
>Ga0307511_10005340_pt1 | contig 13080 bp, 13 predicted proteins | sample 13_EM_MG_FD_200266 | JGI IMG/M metagenome (GOLD analysis project Ga0307511, IMG submission 200266) | Populus trichocarpa ectomycorrhiza microbial communities from riparian zone in the Pacific Northwest, United States - 13_EM | ecosystem: Host-associated > Plants > Roots > Unclassified | place...
CAGCCAGTGTAGGCTTCAAATACAAAGTGATTACAATAATTCTAGCTACTCACAGTCCTCCTAAAACTCTATATATATTCAAACATATTTTCAAAGATAGTTCCAGCGGTAAGGCATATGGGCCCTTGGCTACTCGGCCTTTGGAAATACCATACATGTAAGATTTCCACAACGCTTGAGCCCAGTTGGCTCCAAAACAGTTGAGCTGTGCTTGTATGCCTGTCGTGCACTCTCTATTACCCCTAAGTGAAGGGTTACCCTTTTGAGAAGTCACTAGTGAATCCTGATTTGGAGATTACCGTTTGGGGTACTTAAGTAAGTCTCACTTTGGTAAGTCTTGGCACTAGTAGATACTATCCATCCTTAGGAAGCGAGTCACTCTAGCACTAACTATATTGGGACCGGGATCGAGCTAAAGGAGGGCCCAGAGTGGACGGAATCAAAGGAACACATACCAAAGACCTTTGAAAGACCTCTTTGAGGGGTGAAGGGGGGGTATAAGGGGTCGTATCCTTCTAGAACAGGGGTAATGGAGTCACAATATAGAAAAAAGACCAAGTAAAATAGAGAACGATAACCTGCTCAGATATGTATCTCATAACTCTAATTGTTTACTATATATCTTTACATGTGTTTGGGATTGAATTGTAACCACTGGGGCTATAGTTGAGGAGCTCAGTATTGCCTAAACCCCCCGTACTTATCACACTTTTCCATTATTGCCGGAGATAGTTGTACATCTCCTCTCGCAGGCAGTAAATACAAGTTAGCCAATATCTTGCCATCAGAAACCCTACCATAACCACTCCCAATTTATCTCTGGCCCTACTGAACAGCCAGGTTTACTATTTTGGTTTTTTAATAGTGGTAGCTGGCGCAATGCGCTCATGCCGACCCACTATAGTTCCCAAGCCCTTTCAACAATATCCTATGGCATCGAAAAGCCCCGCTTTACCTACAGGTGAGTTATTCTAGAATATTGCTTAGGTCTGTTAAGTGTTGTAGAGGCAGGAGTAGTGCTGGTACGGTGTGGCCATGATAGTAGGAAGAGGAGGCGATGATGATTCTGAGACATATCCATGTGATTGCTTGGCTAGTATCCTTTTGGCATTAAACTAGCCCTACACACTTGCTTTATTATCTTACTATAGAATATATCATAGCATGAGCCTTATCAAGTGGTGAATGTAATGTTCTCTGCTTAAGTATAATTATGGAACCAAGTGTTTCTATAATTATGAGTAGAGACTAGGTAGCCTCAATCAAGTGGAAGTCCAACTAGTTACTATGCCCTGATTTACTATAGTATCTATCACAGCCCGGTCATTACCGGTTAGCGTGATCATAACTTGGTAGCCATTATAGGGCTCAACTCTAATACCAGTATATCATACAATGCCCAAAATATATTAGCCAAGCAATCACACGAACATGTCTCAGAATCACCATTACCTCCTCTTCCTACTATCATGGTAATACCATACCAGCAGTGCTCCTGCCTCTGCAATACTTAACAGACTCAAGCAATATTCCAGAATAACTCATCTGTAGGTAAAGTAGGGCTTTTCGATGCCATAAGATGTTGAAAGGGCTTGAGAACTGTGGTGGGTCGGCATGAGCACATTGTGCCAGCTACCACTATTAAAAAACCAAAATAGTAAACCTGGCTATTCAGTAGGGCCAGAGATAAATTGGGAATGGCTATGGTAGGGTTTCTGATGGCAAGATATTGGCTAACTTGTATTTACTGCCTGCGAGAGGAGATGTACAACAATCTCCGGCAATAACGGAAAAGTGTGATAAGTACGGGAGGTTTAGGCAATACTAAGCTCCTTAACTATAGCCCCAGTGGTTACAATTCAATCCCAAATACATGTAAAGATATATAGTAAACAATTAGAGCTATGGGATACATATCTGAGCAGGTTATCATTCTCTATTTCACCTGGTCTTTTTTCCATATTGTGACCCCATTACCCCCCTTCTAGAAGGGTACGACCCCTTATACCCCCCCTTCACCCTCAAAGAGGTCTCTCGAAGGTCTTTGGTGTGTGTTCCTTCGATTCCGTCCACTCTGGGCCCTCCTTTAGCTCGATCCCGGTCCCAATATAGTTAGCGCCAGGGTGATCCACTTCCCGATGGTGATCCGCTTCCCGAAGATGGATGGTACCTCTTCAAAGAGACCGTCGGGCCAAAGTAAAATCACTCATCAATGCCTGAGCAAGGTGTGGTTGCGTCGGCAGTGTTTCCTATGTCTCATACTATGGATTACGCTTATCATGATCGCCGCATGACATTAGGTCGAACCGGCGTATAGACTTTTAAAAAATAAAAATAAAAACGCTTATCATGATTGCGCAACGGATCGAACGGATTGGTGCAGTGGGCTGAACGGACGGATTAGATAGTAGGGCGGACGAAATGCGAAGTCAGACGGACGGATTGCATGGTGGATTAGAATCAGACTCCGGACCGGATCCCTAATCGGATGAAGGAACGGATGAAAGCTCGGAATCCGAAGGCTCAAAATCCAGATCCATAGAATCTGGAACAACCATTGGAAGCTCGGCCGCAAGCAATGGAATACCAGTGCTAGTCCCCCCTTCTTCAGCTAACAGAAGTTCAATAACCTCGATCTCCCTCTTCCTGTCGCCCCTGTGTAGGTACGCAAGGCATGGACCGCGGACAAGACATAGGCGGGAAACTTGGCTGGGTCTAGTTCGGTTGGCAGCAGTGTGTTATGCTTGTTGGGCATTGTGTTAATCGCTGGTCAACATCATTAGAAGCGGTGTTCTGCATTCAGTCTGAAAATACTTGTGAAGGACTGTGGTGGATATGGGAGGGCCTTCAAAATTATATAGCATCTCACAGAGGACCTTACCTAGGACAATTGCAATGCCAGCCAATTGATGCAGGATCTCCGTCGTGAGCTTCTCACAGCATATGGGGGGGCGCTTCGATGGGACCTATATCGTTACACTAAATGGATGGATAGCTGCCAGTTGAACATGCAATCATGGATGGTTCTCCATATAGTGCTTCAACTAATGTGCTAAGAAAGGATTCATTCCACTCTCGAGCCCCTCATCAAAGCAATGGCGAGCTACTCACATTATATAGCCTAACCTCATTCCTACACAATGCGGTGGACAAAACTGTACCTCGGCATTTTCGCCCTCAATATCAGGCATTGTTATAACCGTTTTGCGGAGTACAGCTCTTGGTGTCAGAGCGTACTCTCCCCACGCTATCTGAATCGAAGCATGGTGAAGTAAATTCTATGCCTTCAAACTGGCTAGGTTGAAGTACCAGAAACAATAGAAGCTAGCTTAGAGATGTTCACCATTTGCAAACTGCCGATGAAGTTCTTACCATCTTGTCTTTATAAGATACACTCTTAGTGCTAGTGCTTCATCTTCTGGCATAATAATATCGGTAACGGGTGACCAGAAATCTGGAAAATGACTAAAGCCTTCTCCAGGCACCACCCATGCATTCCCTAAAGTAGTACAACAACATAAGCTGACTGACACGCACTCTATTATCCAACGAATTTAGGATGCTCACTTTCTTGTTCAGCTTGATTGTGGACCCAAATTTTGAGCTCCACGATTCTCTCATCCACCCAAGGATCCACCATTGATAAACACTCCACTCTGCTTATAACAAATTAGTTATCAGGGCCCACTATTCTTATTAAAAACTCCCGTTGCAAGCATGTGGTCGAGACTGGAGGTACTAGGAGAAAATTACATAAATGACGAAACGGGCAAATGAGACAAGAAATAGGTATCAAGATTGGTGTAAGGATAGTGTAATCCTCCATTGAGTGTGCGGTCAGACTACCGTTGGATTTGTTTGGCCTTTTCTTGATGTAAATAGCCCTCAATTCGATGTATTTCCCTTGGTTGCCCTTTTCTAGGCGGCTCCCATCAGCCCTGGGAGTCTTGCGTAAACTAAGGCTACCCAGCATATTTTTTTTCCATATCATGGTCTCCTCAAGACGTTGTATTCCCTAGAGCTCTGATACATTTTTCCTGCTCCTACCTTGCCACGCCTCAATAACCCATCTCATACACTCCGCTACCATGGTGCGTCGTACAACTCCGAACCATACGACATGACTGGTAAAAATTGACCACACACGAACTTGTCTTTGGGCTTTCATTAGCCGTTCGGACCTGTTTCCTTCCAATTAATAAACTCATTACTCGTGTGCACATCCCTCTGGGGGGCATATGACGAGCTAGCTGGAACCCCGGCCGGAATCAAGGTACGTGCAAGTTAATCTACAACGACCTACAGAAAGAAAGAAATTGGTCCTCATGGTCCCCGCAATATCAGCGATTGGAATATTAGAGCTCTCTTTTCCTAGTCTATTGTACTTACCATCGCGTGGAGCGGCAGATTAACTGTCCAATCCTTGAATCCACCTGGGCTTCCGGGTGGCCCCCTACGGATGTGCACACGAGTACTGAGTTTTTTAAAAAAAAAAAACTAAAAAATATGCCAAGAGCGTTTTAGTTACCCTGAACTAACAAGTAAATTTGCCCGTCTCCTCTATTTAGGGTAACTTAAACTTTGCTTTTAACTCAAGCCTCCCATGCAACTTGCCATTACCCCGGATGGATACAACAGCTATCCTTCAAACACTTCCCAATACACATTTCAAACACACCAACCAGACTAAAATTATACTAAAGAATATGGCTCTTCTATTATTCAATCCTTCTCAGATCCTCCGTACACACCAATACGTCCACCCATACATACATAACACATATCATCCCTCCCAACCCAAACAAAACTCCAAACACTCCAAATTATCGCCCGCTCAATCCAGAAACCTACTGCATCATAACACAAACAAAAACCAAAGTGTGGTATCTAGTACTACTCAAAAAAAAAAAAAACACAAGTAACCATGAATCCTAGCTCCGTAAAAGCAGAAAACATAACCCCCCACAATGACTCCCATAAAAATAACCGCTGGCAGATACTCAAACAAAGTTCTATTGAGATTCCCTCCTCCACAAAACGTGCTAGTGGACTACTCAGGCGTTGGTGCCTCTCGCTCCTTCCCCTTGTCCTGACCCCTATCCTTGGGTGGATCTCGCTGTCCGAATAGTGATCTGCCAAGGCCTGTATTTCTAGCAGGCGTTAACCCAGTAAACCGAACAGAGCGTGTCGTGTTCAATCTAGCTGCACCGTTAAGCAAACTCCCCCACAGTTCGGCAGGGGAGCGCGGGGTCGAGGAAGGTTGTTGTGGCCGTACTGCAGGGGTGGCAAATTCCTCCAGATGGAGCTGGACGCCGCCCTCCGGTGTTGGTATACGAGGGGGTGGTGATGGCGTGCGGGGTGGTGCTGCCACAACTTCTTGCGCTATCACATCTTCCTGTGTGGTACGCGCCTGAGACTGTGATCCCTCGGATGTTCGTGCTGGGGTCTGAAGAAACTTAAACGGTGCAGGTGTCGTTTTGAAGAGCACTTCACTGGCCCTTGCAGCACGTTCCCTGGGTGTCTGAAGTGGCTTTTGCGGCCCGGGGCGCGCTGGGGTTGAACCGAATAGAGAAGATCGGATATTCGGCTGAAGGGGTGGGATAGAACTCAAGAACGGGGTATTCCTCGTTGATTGCGTGCGTTCCCGTCGCGGGGGAGAGCGAGCTGGAGAGCGAAGTGGTCTCGGGCGTGATGACTGCCCAGCTCCGGGGAACGGGGTTTGAAGGTCTATAAGGTCCTCCGAGGGTTGGTCGCGACGAGATGATCGAAACGGAGTGATAGCTGGACCAGAGGAGAAATGATTGGTATATTGGAATGGATTTGGCGTTGGGGTAGGCGAGACGTCAGGTTGTTCATCTTGTTCAATATTTTCATCCATACCCAGGGAATCGTTGGATTTGTCATGGTGTTGAAATCGAGCGCGGCTCAACCAATGTGTCGATTGTCCACCCTGAAACTCTTCCTGAGCCCCTTCCTCCTCTTCGTCTAACCGTTCTTCAAACCTCCGCATCCCCTCTTTCGACCTCGCTCTTTCCACCCAACGCCTCACCAAGCCCACCAACCTTCTCTTCTCAATTCGATCACTCAGTAACTCCGCTGTCGTCTCTCTTGTCCGTAAAACGAATACCTTCGTCTGCCATCTCCTAAACAACGCCGCTGCAGTCGAAATGAGACGCTCATTACGATATGCCTCTGCAAGGTCTCCCAAGTTGGCGAGATGCTCCAAGTATAACAGCCACTTATCAAGAGCTGAATTCAAGAGAGGCGGGTTATTCCAGGACTGTTGGACTTGGTTCAGCTGATCCACATGGGCGAGTCTCTCATGCCAAATCATAAATGTGCGTTGGGCTATCAGGGCGATTCGAGAGGAATTGAAGTCCTCAGCAGATAGTACCATAGCACGTCTGGTCTGCATCCGAGAATACCACTGATTCATAACTGAGGCCAGAAGACGACGTCTCCGGTAGCGATAAAACTGTTTATACGCGCTTTTTATCTTGTTACGCTTCGCGTTTTGTAGTGCGTTACGCCAGAGACGCAGGTGGTTGCGCATGAGCAGGTACTTGCGAGCTGGCTCAACCCAGCTCTGAAGGGTGATTATGTCCCGTACCCGTGCAGTCCATATTCGCAGTGCCTTGCCAGCTAAAACAGTCCCGCGATGACCCTCCGCCTTAGCACCCCGAGCTGCTTCCTCTGCAAGCCGATTACGCCATGTATGAAAAAACTTTGAAAGGAGATGGTGTTTGAGTGAGTATATGGCATTATGATTATTATTGCGACGCGCCCTGAGGATCCTTCTTGTCTGCTGGCGCCAGGTTAAAAGAGCATTTTTTGCTAGAAGCCAGTTCTTGACATTCCTGATGAAAATCTGATAGCGAGTTTGTAAAACCCAGGAGTAAAGTGCATCAACAAGTATCCTTCTTTCCTGCTGTACAACTAGGAAATTATGCCTCAGATGCAGATCCCATATGTTCAATGTATGCTTGAACGTATTTGCCCTGAGAAAGGCCACTGCTGCCAGGGACTGTCTACAACGGAGGCGCCAGTTAGCCAGGAAGTTAGTAGCCAATCTTCGGTTGATACGACCAGCCATATGAGCCACCGCAGGGGCGTATTCTGTTTGCCGGCGCCATATATCGAGATGCCTTCGAGTGACAGACCAGTCACGGTGATCAACCGCATTCTCCCCCGTATCCAGGTAATCATCTGTCCGCTCCAGCCAATGCTGGAAAACCCGGTTCGCTAGCCGGGCCTTGTTCAGTCGATCGGCAACTAACTGATTGTGAAGTATGGCGGAAGTCTGCTGGTACCACGTCGAGAGGGCCTCGTGCATAAGAAAATTATTGTGTAGTCCTGGTGCAACTGCTTCACAGGCTCGATACCACCAGAGTCTCCGAAATCTATTAACAAGATTCACCTGATAGACTTGAGCTGCATGCTCCTCGGCTTGTCTGCGCCTGAATAATGCCGTCCGCCACCTATGAATTGCACATATGAGCTGAAACCTCCGTATCTTAGCATTATTTTCCAAGACAATTGACCGCCATGTGTTGAAATATTTTCTCGCCATGATACGCTGACGCATTTCATTGCTCCGATTAATGATTGCAGCAGTCTTGTGGGCCCATGTACTGAATGCAGCCCCTACAAGGTAGATATTGCGAGCGTGTTCAGTTTGGCGTTCTTTGGTAAGGAATAGCCATTCGGTCAGAGCTGCGCGGCCGAGTACCTTGTTGTCGTATGCTGTTGCTATCTGCTCTAGCTCTCGGCGATGCTCAGCTTCCACGACCCGGTGCTGCCATAAGCGAAAGTATTTTCGGGACAGAGAAATATTCCTAACAAATACTGCATTGTCCTCAAACCGCGCCTGTTCCTCGGATGTTGTTGTCCTATCCCGAAATTCGGTCCAGTGTGAATCTAGTGATCCAGACGAGGAGGTTAGCCGACTGAGGGGGCTTGTATAGGTGAGGTTAGCCTGATTGAGATTTGATCTCCTCAGTCCTCGGGATGCGGGTTGCTCCTGCTCCAACTCCCGAGCTTCCCTTCTCTCCTGACGCCGCGTAGAATTGTATCCCTTCCGCTGATTGCGGGAGGTATCAGACCTATTTGTGTAGTCGCCAGTATCACCATCATCTTCCACTGGACTGTTGGAGGCCGTGCTGATTGTACGATCACGTCGTTCTTTTGCCTCTAGAAATCGCGACCGGGTATATAAGCTAACCAACCTGGCATCTGGAGGGCTCAGATGTTCGACAGTCGACGCATCGAAGCCATTCTCCTAGACAATCGTGAGCAAAGCCACCAACAAGATCCTTAATCAGACATACACTTAAAAAGGTTTTGAACTTATCCAGCAGGCTCCCTCCTCCTCCAAGATTTATGAGTACACGAAAATACTTGCTGTCGTGAGCGGGGTCGATATCCTTGTACCGTAAAACCGTCTCGTAAGCGCGCCATATGCATCGGAAGGCGTAATCGCTTGGGACAATTGTGGCGAGGCAAATAATCTCATATATTGTTTGCAGGTCTATGACACGTCACAGTGTAATGGTCAGCCGGAGCGGAGGAAAACGGGCAGACGGCGTAAGGGGGGGAGGGGGGCAATGCACCTTCTTTGGAGTAGGAGTGAGATGCAGACGCAGATGCATTATCGTATTCGGTGGGGTTTGATTGGGAGGGCATGGACGACTGGTCGCAGGACTGCCGTATGGGAATTCATATGGGGACGGGTATTGCAGGGAGGAACGGGTACACGGTCGAGGCAGATGGAAAGCGAGTCAGTTGGAACGCAATGCGGGCTAGGAGGTATGTGTCCCCTCAGTTCTTCTCGCTGCCAATTCAATCTCGCGATGTGACTGTCTGAGGGGGGGTATTTGCGGCGGACATGGCTGTACCGGTTCGTTCGTGTGTCTCTCTCCCGGGGGCAGGACCCTTTGTTTTTTTGTTTTTTTCTTTGTGTATTGTGTGAGTTGCTTGCGCGACGGGTCACGTGGTTAGATGGGAGTTCTCAGTGATGACATGTACCATGCATCACGTGTAGCTGAGGTCCCATGACGCTTGGCGGCAACCGCTCTGTTTGCACGCTGTCCTAACGCTCTCCCCCATTCAATCAACGCTCAATCCCTCGATCAACGCCAGCTCGAGCGATTTGGGGAGAGCCAGTCTCGAAGGGGAGGCCATTGGCCAGAGCTCGGGATCTTGTCCCACAGCAGGCCAATGGGCCGACGTGATACGAGTGAGCAGGACCCCGGAGCCGAGCTTTCGGAACTCGCGGTGAGCAGAGAGAGATGTAAGACTTATATAAGAGTGACCACATCACCGCCCCTGTTTGCGGAATACCTTGTATTTAGAGTACCGGTACTTGAGTAGGTCGGGTCGAGTCGTGTACATTACGAACTGCTTTTCCCCCCAGCATCACATCAACCAAACCAGAAGCTATAGCACTATTTCCAATAGACACGCTCGTTTTTTTTTATTTGCTATCCAGCTAGATCGAGAGTCGACGCTCCAGAGCCGAAATGGTTCAGCGTCCTGAGGAACGAGAGCGGCTCCTTCCCACGAGCGAAGAAGAGACAGATCCAGTTTCCAACGGCATCACGAACGGAGCACACTGCCATGATTCGAAGGTCGCGAAGGTGAAGCGGTGTATTGCTAAGAATGGCATTATTGCCTTTACCGCCACGCTCGTCACTGTCGGTATTGTTGTTTTCGGTGCCGTTGTTTTGACAAGTAAGCGCCAGCATTCTACGTAGGGCCTAGGTATTCCCCGGCGCTGGGTGGCTTGAGAGGCCCAGCTTCGAGATTCTCGTGCCTTAGCTAACTATCGTTGGCAACCCCCAATAGACAAGAAGGCGCCTGAAACTGCTGCTTTGTGTATGACACCCGCCTGTGTCCATGCAGCTGCATCCATTCTCGACTCTCTCAGCACCGATGACAAGGTCAAGCCCTGTGATAATTTCGAGGAATTCGTCTGCGGTACATGGAAGAACGAGCATGATCTGCGGGCAGATCAGCGAGGTGATTCTCGAATTTCCTATCCTTCGGTATCATGTGCTAATCTTGCATCATAGAAATGAATGAAATGAGCTTGATTGACGAAAGGTCCACTGCAATCTTGCGCCATGTATTGGAAGGCGAATACACGGTGTCTGTTGGCCAATCCACCCTCTCTCTATCAGCTGCGACTGAGATTGCCAACCTCGACAAAGCCAACTTCAACAAGCTCAGAGATGGCTACACTGCCTGTATGAATGAGGACCTCATTGCCAAGCGCGGTTTGGAGCCTCTGTTGAAGTTCGTCAATGAGCTAAAGGACATCTACCCACTGGCGGGGTCTTCTGAGACAAAGGACTCCACGGAAGGTGTGACTGATGCCATTGCATACCTTCAGGAGCTTGGGCTTGCTGGATTTATCGATTTTGGAATTTCCGTAGGGTCCCGTCTCTACCCCTAGTTATTTAATATGATCTCTTAGTGCTTACTACTTTGTTCCTTTCAGGCCGACGACAAGGACCCAGACAATCGAGTCCTCTCCCTACAAGGCCCCAGGCGAATTGGCCTACGATCAAAGGAAGAGTACAAGGATGACAAGGTTGTTGCAAAGTACACCTCCACCATCACTGCGATGTTTAAAATCATCGCTCAGAAGGAAGGCCTAGACTTCTCTGCTGAAGCCCTTTCGGAGGGTATTGTAACATTAGAGAAGAAACTCTCCAAGATCTCAATGGATGAGGAGGATGCCAATGACCCATTGGTAAGTCAGAATCTTGCCAGCTTAATGGCCAGAGTTATTCAAACATTACTGACGAGGTACATAAATTAGCACTACTATAACCCACGTACGCTCGCTGAGGTCAAGACCCTCTCTCCACTAATTGACGTTGAGGTTATCATCAAACGCTTCTCGCCAAACTACATTCCCTCCTGGCTCATTGTAACCTCTCCAGAATACATTGAAAAGGTCAATGCCATCATCCAGGATACTCCGAGAGATGTTGTGCAGGCCTATTTCATCTGGAAGATGGTGTATGCTCTCTCCAACAAAGTTGACGAGGGTTCCGTCACCCCGATTGTCGAGCTCAAGGACATGCTACAAGGCACGAAAGCCCAACCGGAACGATGGAGGACCTGTGTTCGCACTATGGACCAGGACCTTGGCTGGATCCTTGGGCGTTTCTTCATCGAGAAGGCCTTCAGTGAGGAAGCCAAGGCTTTTGGTGACCGAATCATCCGTGACATCAAGAATCAATTCTCCGAGACTCTGGGGAAACTAGACTGGTTCGATTCTGAAGCCTCTAAACTTGCCATTCGGAAAGTCGACAACATCGTCCAAAAAATCGGCTACCCAGACCAATCCCCCGACATCACCTCCCCGGCGTCCCTCCACGAATATTACGCAGGCGTAACTATCTCGGCGGACACATTCTTTGAGAACACCCTCTCCGTGACCAAGACATTCAATCGCAAAGCTTGGGAGAAGCTTTCTGAGCCCACCGACCGCGCCGAATGGGACATGACTCCCCCCACAGTCAACGCATACTACAACCCTCCCGGAAACGAAATCGTGTTCCCAGCGGGTATCATGCAATTCCCAATCTTCTCCCTCGATGTTCCAGAATATATTTCCTACGGTGCCTTTGCTGCCGTTGCCGGCCATGAGCTCTCCCATGCGTTCGATTCAACCGGTCGACATTACGACATCAATGGTAACCTCACCGACTGGTGGCCTCAAGCAATCGTCGACGAGTTTGAAAAGCGAGCACAGTGCTTCGTAGAGCAATATTCTGAATTCGCTATTGAGGCACCGAGCGGCGAGAAGATCCACGTCAACGGAAAGCTTACTCTCGGCGAAAATATCGCCGATGCGGGAGGTCTCAACGCTGCATTCTCTTCATGGAAGAAGCGAGATGCGCAGAGCCCAAACCCGGAGCTTCCAGGACTGAAGGGGCGGTTGACAAAGGAACAGTTGTTCTTTGTGTCATATGGGCGTACTTGGTGTAGTAAGATTAGAAAGGAGGCGGCGGTTGATAGAGTTAGAACTGATCCTCATAGTCCTGCGTGGGTCAGAGTTTTGGGAACTACAGCCAATGCACCGGCATTCCTAGAGGCATTTAACTGCCCGGTGAAGAAGCCGAGATGTGAGTTATGGTAGACAGAATTTGGGATAGAGGCAGAGGCGTTGGATGAGTACTCTGCCGTGGTATTGTGATATATTAATTATTGTGCATGAACGCGATCTGCCTTTGCTTCGTTTTTGTTGTGTGCTTTTGAGGGAGGGATGGGGGGTAATGCCTCTTGAGCAAGCGTGTTATTGCTGTTGTGGAATAATAGTACGGTTTGGGAGGTTTGACTTGGAAAGCATCACTATACCTGATGTTGAATATCTAGTGTGAGGGTGACTTGTATGAGATATAATCATCAATCTAGTAATCAATCACCCTTGCATATAACACCAAGATAGTATCTGATAAAGAATAACACCACTAGCAATTCCTACATTTTCACCAATGCCTCCTTGCAATGTTTTCATGCCATAATTCTGTTTTGGTTCAGGGTAACAGAAACCCAGTCCCGTGATCCATTACCCTAGGCATAACTCATCTTTCAGGGTAATTGTCAAGTCATCTCGTCACCTCACAAAGAAAACACAGCAATCAAACAGCGTCACAAAAGTTAGTCTAGTCCATAGTATTATTAGAGAATATATGGGTGGGTGGGGGTCTGCATTACTGGAGATTGACCACGGCAGGTACTGTAGGTAAAGAAATAAATATATATATATATATTTTTTTTCGGAAAAGCAGGCTTGGTTGTCGCAAATCCCCATACAACTAGAAAAATTGTTTTTGCTCTAGGACATACTTTTCACCAACTGATAATTCTTGTTCCTTTGGGTGAACCCCAACCCCAACCCCCGAGTTTTGAGTGGAGCTATAAGGCGGATAAGAGTATCGCGGAGAAAAATGCATGCATGCGCGCGCCCTGTTGTTAAAAGATTGGAATTATTTGTAAAATGTTCATGGTGATAAATGCAGAATTTGATATGTTCTTATTGGGGTTGAGGAGTGGGGGGCGGGTTCA
>Ga0307511_10005341_pt1 | contig 13075 bp, 14 predicted proteins | sample 13_EM_MG_FD_200266 | JGI IMG/M metagenome (GOLD analysis project Ga0307511, IMG submission 200266) | Populus trichocarpa ectomycorrhiza microbial communities from riparian zone in the Pacific Northwest, United States - 13_EM | ecosystem: Host-associated > Plants > Roots > Unclassified | place...
ACCTTGGTTGCGCACAAACGTTTCAAGATGGAAGGCCTACAACATCCCCACGGGTATCGGGAGGTAGGGACAGCTCTCTAGTATCACCGCCCACTATCGTGAAACCTGAGGTTGACAAGACTTCACGGTTCGGCAAGCCCAAATGCAATGCCCCCTCAAAAACCGAGACAGAGGTGCGTATCTACCCCGTGTTCGGTTCGCGACGGCGTTGACGAGGGACAGTATCCAAACCGAGAATGGGTAAATTAACGTAACGTCGACGAAGGGTGCATCGTGCGGAACCAACCGTGGTCCTCAAGTGAACTTCCTCAGGGATATCTCTCACATTCCACGACCCAGTGGTACCCGCTCATACCCTGTCTTGGAACGACTCTTTCCTTCCAAGAAACGGCGGAGATCTCGAGATCCCTCTCGGCGAGAAGACCGTGCGCAGGTATAGAATCTCGAGGCGTCTAACAGAATCGCGGTACGAAACCGCTGATTATGGTCGAGCGTCGCGGCACAGGTAGATCTCCAAAGGAGGGTAGAGTACGAATTACGACATTTCTCGGGATAACTGAAAAGGCGTTCGGATCCTCGAGGAAGGTCGTGTGGTGATTGGAGTGTCCGGTGAACCAAAACCCCGGGGACCGGTTGGTGAGGATCGATGAGTGGGTTTCAAACCATTCCGAGGGATTGGAAGCTTTGGTTCTCGTCGTTAATCTGGCCGACGGCGCATCACGGCCGGAGCATAGAGGTAGATGACGAGGTACTATGCGCCGGCATTCTACTCGATTGATTAGTAGAGGCACTCATGCTGAAACGGCACCAGACCCGCACATACCCTGCATCGACCCATCGCGCTTGATCAGGAGTATCGAGACGCGTTCATTTAATCTGCACTCACTGAAACCGAGCCTTTGTGTTGCTTCGAACTGAAGCTTGGAAACACGATCCATCTCGTCGCCCATGTCCCGCCTTGGGGTTACTACTCTGACAAACGAGTCGATCGTCCCAACCACGGGATTTTGGGGGTACCCAGCCGTAGAACGAGAGGACCCACGTACGGGGTTGCCCTCAAAGCGAACATTTACGGTGTCCACGAAGTGTATGAACATTGCGGGGGATTCTGAACGCCGAAGTTAAGGTCCAAATTCCGGTGATCGGCTGACAAATCACGATCGCTCCTCCTCCGCTCCTTCCAACATGTCGAAACATCACCCAGATCTCATAATGTGCAGACGTCAACCCGGCATAGGTCAACAGCCCTCATTCTCGCACCCCAATGTATCACAAAACCTTTCTGACACACGACTCGATTCCCACCCACAGCCATCGGTCGACTGTGCGAGAAATGTGACGGAAAATGGTGGGTACACACGCGACAATCGCCTTCTAGATCTCTGGTCTTCGTTCATCTCGTTCTGACTTCTTTGAATCTAGCCCGGTGTGCGACTCATACGTGCGACCGGAAACTCTCGTTCGAATCTGTGATGAATGTAACTTTGGTACATACGGGGGGCGTTGTATCATCTGCGGCTCACCGGGTATGTACCCCATTCCTGAAATGCGTGTGATTGGTTTTAATGTGCGCGACACTAGGCATTTCCGACGCGTACTACTGCGCAGAATGTACACGGCTGGAGAAGGACCGAGACGGTTGCCCCAAGATTGTCAATCTAGGAGCAAGTCGGACAGATTTGTTCTATGAACGTCGTAGGCTTGGTACGCCAGTTTTCCCGAACAACCTTGGAAACGTGAGGAAACTGAGACCTCGAATTCCCAGGGTTTAAGAAGGGTTAGCGGCGTCGCCCCCTTCTCTTCAGCATATAACACGGGCCTGGAAAGGTGTTGCGTCTGTCGGTTGCGCTTTGCAAGGAATAGTAATACAATGATCTATAAACCGTGGACAAGAAAAGCCCTACGAGTAATACACCGAATACTTCATGATAGGCGGTCCGCTGGCGTCCTCCGCAGACATCCCTGTGAAATGGTAGAACTTGGACATGTCCACCTGCGATGATACATTCAAATTCGTTTCAGATTGAACGACTTCGAGAGAGAACATACCGGCGCTTTCGCAACCATAGAGAAATGAGTCGTGTTATGTTCATCCACCTCTTCACAGTGATCACACAAATCCCTGGGACAATACACACAATGGAACCACTGCCCTCGGATCGGTTCCATGCACAGATCGCAAAAGATGTTCACGTGTATGACGTTTCGCAAGTACCCTAGACACCCCGCTCAGAATTCGCGCGAGGAACTGGCAACCAACTCCGAATGTTCTCACCTTTGGGATCATGAGCGTCCAAAACACCTGCAGAGGCAACACGGTATTTATATCTGAACCCGGGTTAGTTCCGAAAAAGAAGGGCGTGGCGAAATGAACAGACAGGACAGGGAGAATGGGTTCGGTGGATTCGACCGGACGATCCACCGGTCGACCAAGTTTGAAGAATATGTGTGTAGGATCGTGGACAATGTATGACTTGTTGTCACACGATTGACACTACATTTCAATGTTAATAAGGTGCGGACTCTGGCCTAGACTCGGATCCACATACCAGATTGTACGGATGTGGGATGGAAGGACAGTTCCCGCACTGATATCGACTGCCAATTATCGACTCCAGTGCAATGACGATCAGCCTCGTCACACCGTCGAGCACTGGGGAAAGAGGGACGTACCTGTGAGCACGAATCGCATCTCACACTATGATTCAAGCCGCTCATAGACTCCACGTCACTCAAACGTACAGTCCCGTCGAATGAACTCCTCCTGGATCTTGGCCGAAGGTGGTGAGATCCAGGATGCCGACCGTCAACTCCAACGTGTTCTGCATCCCCTCCGTTCCAACGCGCTATCGCACGATGGCTGACTTCCTGAACCTTGGATTGTTCGACGGGGTAGGGGATCTAGAGCATCTCGTCGGTTAGGAGCTCCGAGAGCAGAGAAACCAGCCACGAACCTTGATCATGATATGTGAAGAGTCGTGTCCACCATCTGACGAGTCCAGATTACCAGGTAGCCCAGCAGATTCGCAATTCGAACATATGTCCACCGAATCACAAACGACGCAATGAAATCGGGCACCCACGATATCCTGCAAACAGCTGCCAAAGACAAACGTCAACACGAAACCCCTGCTGCGGAGGAACGAAATTGCAACCGCGTGGTACGTACTGTGCGCACTTGACCCCTTGATGCAAAAGCGCTGCGGAAATACAAGCCGATTAGTCAACCAGAAACTCCTCCGCAGCACTGTCGAAAATCGGTAAACACAACATGCATTACTCACATTGGGGGGCAAGATTTTCCAAAGAAGATGAGTGGTAGGCCATGAGGTCTGGATCGCTGTTGCTCCTCGATCCTGAAGCCCGTCCATCAAAGACATCCAAGAAAGCGTGGGAGGGGTGTATCTCGTGGACCTGGCTGGTAGTGCCGAAGAGTGGCGCGCTTCCTCAGCAATTGTGGAAAAGGACTCCCACAAGATTGACCCACCTGTAGCACGCCCTGCAAAGGTTGAACTGTACACAAGAGGCACACTTATACCGCCGGCCCGTGAGAAGGTTACTACATGTAGAGCACCGATTATCTGCTCGGTCGTCTTGTTCTGTAGACGTGCGTAAGTCAACCTGTGGATCAGTACAATTAATGGGTAAATACGCACGGACGTCCTGCCAACCTCCCCAGCCCCAACTTTTCTCCACGTAAGCGTGCCGTAATTTTCCTTTCTGTTTGGGCGCAGTACGCCTCCACGCGGACAGCGCGTGTTCTGGTGAGGCAGGCGAAGGTGAGGAACCTGGATCTAAACTCTTCTCCAACGCATGGTGTACTCCAGCCGCCTCCAAACAACTCGGGCACAGCTCATATCCAGGGTCAGACCTCCCATCTGGCAGACTCAACTTGAACATGTCTTTGAAACCTCCGCAGTGTGAGGACCCAACTTGCAGATCCTGCCTACCGCCCGACGGAGGGTAAGAGAACTGATCGTTTGGATTCCCCCTCCCCATCGGCGATTCGAGTTCTTCTCGAGTCCTGGATCTCTTCTCTTTGCAGGTCGAGCAGACGTAGCGAATAGCATCCAGGATAAGCCCGCACTCAGAACAGGAGGTAAGTTCTGTCGGGGATGGGAGAGATGCGGGGGATATGAAAGGCAGGACATCGGCCGGGATGTCAGGGTAGAGTTGGCTGAAATCGCGCATAGGCGTAGGATCTGAATTTGCACTTCCAGGTAGGGGAGGTCGATTAGTTGGGGGAGTGTTCGCTCCTTGTCGCTGAGAGTCCAACCAAGCGACTTCCATCGAAGTTGGCCGATACCTCGTCCCGTCCCCTTCCACGCTCAGGTTCTCGTCGAATCCGGAATCGAAGCTTGAAATGCTCGAAGATCCAGCGGTGGAGTTGTACTGATAATAGTACTTTCCCCCGGGTCCTTTCTGCAAGGACAGATCTTTATCGTCGACGTCCGAACCCAGATGGAGAGACGCCCCATCAGATGGTTCGGGCAAGGCTCCAAGTGTCGACTTTATCGTTCGAAGGTTCTGATCCCGCAGCCAGGCCGCACCACGTTCCGATCTCAGCAGGCTCGAGTTTGGATCAGACTCAACTGAAGGTTCATCGTCCATTTTTAACCGTTCGAACGGGCCGGTCACGGGTACGGATTCGACAGAGCTTCCATCGAGATCCGTCCAAGACTCTTGATCCCTTTCGGATTCAGCATTCTCCAAAGCAGACTCCTGAACCGAAGGCGGAACCCCGTGCTTTTCACATTACAAAGCTTTGAATTTAGCGCTGGAGTGGCTGGGGAATCATCAGGAGCGGGCGACTCACTGCTGCGGTGGCGGATGGGGAAAATGGTCTGGCTCGTTGACCAGGAACGGAACCGGTATCCTTGGAACTAACGGTGACTTCATCATCCTCCAACTCCGACCTCGAAAGGTTGCTCAGATCCCAATCGGATTGGTTGTCGCCCACTTCAAATTCCTCCCTGCTCGCGATCGAGGATGTCTCGGATAAACTGGGACCGTCGTAATCGATGCAGATGTCGACATATATGGTGATCTTCCGGCTTCCAGAAGAGCTGCGACCGGACGAGGAGACGGACATGTTTGAGGGGCCGGGCGGTTCAGCCCCTTCAGAACCGAAGTACGAGATAGCCTCATCCAGGTCCGAATCCTCGCGTATCGAGCACTTGTCGCCTTCATCATCGGTCCAAACAATATCATAACCCGTCTGGTATAACGAGAAGCATTTCTCCACCTAGCCGGACGAGGCTCAGGAGAGTCTCAGTCATCAACTAGGATAGCGATCACGCACCTTCTGCCTCAAGATATCGCAAGAACAGTTCTTCGCCGCATTGAACGTGATCCGCCGTTTCTTGTCGTAGAATGTACATTTGACGACGAGAGGCCGCTCGCGATTGTGGTGGTCTTCCGAGTAGCCAGAATTTCGCAGTCCGGCCATATAGTCAACGGAGGGTGATCTTGGTTCGGCGGTTGCCGACGCCCTGATGACCACGTTGGTCGGGACTCAGCGTCATATCTACTCTCTTCAACGGACTTTCAAGGACTTTGACGCGCACTTTGGTATGGGACCGCAGAGCTCTCGGCTCTACCGGAAACAGTATATTTTTTCTCCTTGTGCACGATTTCACTCCCTTCAACGTGCCTACGTTGCAATTCAACTCGAATCGACCCTCAGTTTCAACAGGTGGGAAACCTGCGCGTACTAAGCGGCGTTGCCACACGGCGTCTACGCCAGCCCGGTTCCCCCCGTCCCCAACGTTCACCAACCGCAGTGAGACACGCGCAACAGCTTAAAGATGGGTGAAGAGGACAAGAAGGACCCTCCACCGCTGAAAATCGATCCGAAGTGCTGTGTCTGAAGTCTTACTGTGTTGGGTCTCCAGCCGCTGAACAGACACAGCTTCCGAGACGCTCTCAGAGCGTTCTTCCAACCCATCGAGAATGACGACGCTCGTCTCAACTTCTACGCAATGTACGAGAGGGAGTCTACTGGGTATGACACGGACTATGTTAAGAAGTATGACGAGGACCTCAACACTACGCTGATTTTTGTGCGTTACCACCTCCTGCCCTTGCCGCTTATCTTACTCCCTCGCATAGGCGGGTCTATTCTCTGCCGTCAGCTCAGCCTTTGTCATCGATGTTCACTCGAAACTCGAAACAGACCCAGGCGAACAGTCAGCAGCCCTCCTTCGGGCCATCCTCCTCACCCTCAACCAGTCCGCTATCCCGAATGAAACTCCCACCATTCCTACTGTCCAAGAACATGCACCCAACGAGATCATTACTGTCACCGGTCTCATGTATGCGAGTCTCTTAATCTCCCTGCTCGCCGCGTTCATTGCTATGCTGGGTAAACAATGGCTCAATCGTTACTTGCGCAATGCGGGCGGTTCAATGATCGAGCGTTGCGGAGACCGTCAACACAAATTTGATGGGCTCCAGAAATGGCCATTCCACCTCTTCATTGAAAGTCTTCCAGTAATGCTCCAGATATCCCTCCTCCTTCTCGCGTGTGGCCTTTGTCGACACATGACATCCATAGACTCCACTGTTGCCAGCATCCTCATAACCCTCACTGTCCTCGGGGTTCTGTTCTACCTCGTGATTGTCATTGTGGGCACCTCCTCATATGAGTGTCCATTCCGACACCAGCATCAACCATATTACGTGATTTATGGAAGGAAATTGGACCCCAAGTTATCTCCGCATTGCATTCAATCACCATTACAAGCCTTGGTCTGTTTCAAGTGCTGCCAGTTACTGTACTCTGTGTGTGGAGGGTAGTGAAAAGTTTTGCTGCTTCTGCTGTCCTTCACTTCAAGTGGATGGTTGCACTGGTGGCCTGGAATTCAGCTCCATTGGTCCAACAGTTTTCCCAACACCCACCATCACCCATCTTACTGGGAGAGATACAGGAGGACTTTTGCACATCCCAAGAAGCCAATCATACATCCCATGAAACCAACTCTACTCTCCAGCGATCTCCTCCCTCACCCATTCCTCTGGAGGAAACACCAGTGCCTACTACTGGGAGTGCTGAATTATGGTTGGAATCCACAACCCTGGCCACACTTCAAAAGGCAAATGCCAATGATGTCCAATGTGTTTCATGGATCCTCTGGAACATCACTGATCCTGATGCACTTGATTCTGCTTTTAAGCTAGCTGGCACAGTCAGATAGTTTGAAGATGGGCTTGATGTGGTACCCCCATATGATTTGATTGTTTCCACCTTCAAGGTATGCATTGATTCTGATGGGAAGATAATTGGGTCAAGGGATAGGGCCTACCACTGTGCACAAGCTACCTGTGGATACATATTTGTGCAATGTGTGTATCTGAGGAGCTTGTGGGCAGGTTCCCTCTCCCAACTATTGCTTGTCACAGTGGACTCCTTGATGATAACTTCAGGGGCCTCCTTGATATCTATTATGCCCAGCAAGTTCCTACCATGATTTCCTACATGTACCCTACCCAACCAACTCTCACTCCTGCATACCGTCAATGGACCTCAAATGCACTCCTACATGTATCCTGGGCTATGCAGGGTTCTCCAGACAAGCTTGACTCAGTTGATATACCATGGGCAACAAGACTCAGGGATCCTATCCCCTTAAGTGCTAAGTGCAAGCCTCAACTACTTCCTTACATCCTGTATCATCCTTGGCAGACCTATTGAAGGAGAGGTATTAAAGATCCAAGACAAGTTGTATGTTGTCCAATCTGTCTACCCTCCAGGTTACTCACATTGTTTGCCAGTGACCGCTTTGACCAAGTCCTGTCTCAATTTTCCCAAGCAATGGTTGCAGCCATCCATACCTCCAGTCTTCAATGCAGAATCCTTCAAGGTGCCCTGATGGACTTACAAAACCTAGAAAATCGGACTAGGCAACTTACAGAAATGGCATATGAGTGGTGTTCTGTGGTGTGTGAGAACTACTCAGACCTAATGAGTGCAAAGGACCTCCTCCTTCTCTCTCTGGAAATTGGTTTCCACCACCTTGATCCTGAAGATCCCTGGACAGATGCCAACCTCACACACACACAGCACCACCAACAAATGGTTGAGGTTGTTTGTGAGGATGGGGACCCTGAGGCAATTGCCAATCTCCTCTTTGCATGGACTGCTAGAGACCATTCCCATGAACCCCACCCATCACTCAAGATATGTGCAGGGCATTTCATTCACCTCCACCACCTTCAACATTTTCCCCCAAGGCTTCGACAGCTTGTTTCACATGCTATTGGGCTTATTGGTTATGAGGAGTTTGAGCAAATTGGAGTGGATGGATTTGTTAGGTTGTTGAACAGTTTATCTGCTGAGGTTGGGGATATGAATAATAGGACTCAGTGGATAAGTCTTATCTTGGACACCATCCAATCATCTGAGGGAATTCAAAATTTATCCCATCAATACTGGAAATCACTGACACAACTTGCAGTTGCACAGTCATGGTGGCCAAGAGACAGCACCTACATCCCACACATTACAACTTTTCTTGCAGCCAACCATGAATGGGGAAAACTAGAGTGCTGGGTGGGTGTTGTCTGGATGGCATGGCCACCAGAGACTGGAAGTGTAATGGAGGAGATCCAGCATGTGATATTCTCACTTTTTCACCAACAACCAGGCGCTATCCAGAGGCTCCAGCAGTGGATGGAACAATGGAGTAATGAATCCATATCAGTTGTGCCTGAGTCATTTACCCAAATCTGTAATGAAGCATGCCTCCAAGGAGTACACCAGGTTGGACTGTAAGTACCTATTGATGATCACTGGCATGCACAGGTCCCAATAATTTTGTATTTGATTCTAGGCCCACTTCATTTACCCATAGTGGAGCTGGAGACCCTGTTCCCCCATACTTTGGAGATGATACATTCTGAATGCTATCACTTTTTTTTCTTCCTAAAACTCAGGTGGTAGAGGTACTTGTATTAACCACCTATTTTATTTGTCCTACTCCTATATCTGGGAGTTGTTATGGTATTTTCAAGTTCTGTTTATTCCAATCACTTTCTCCAACATCCCAATTTAATCCCATTTGATTTGTGCTTCTATTAGTATACTTTCTTGAGTAACTGGAAGTGACACTTTGTTCATAGAGTTCAGAGGGGTATGATGCTGGATGGTTGGTATGTTGGTTTGGTTCAATGCCATTACACATTCAAATACAATGAGAACAAGTGGGGTCATGTGTGGTGGCTATTGCACTCTGGCAGATCACCAAGTCATGCAGTAGTAGGGTGACTGTTGTGATCTCATATAAAGTAAACATATGGGGTTTATCTAGATATAGATATAGCCTGGTCACAAGGTTAGATGGGCAATATGAGCATGAATAGTATACAGAGACAAACTTTGACACATGAGCAAGAAAAGTGAACACCGAGGAAACATAACTAGGAACCACACACATATTTACAGTAGGAGTGGGCCATATCAAAAAAGGTAGTATGCAGTAGCAGGTTCCAGTTGGTTTGCATGTGCTGGTTGCTAAGGGGTAACACTTCACAGCTGGATCAATTGGTGGAGGTACTTACAGTAATCCAATACTACACAACATCCCAGCCTCCTCTCCTTTTTTCATCAAACAAACACATCCAACCATCAACACCCCTACCCTAACCACTTCCAACAAGCTTGCTGCATACTTCTGTTCATTCCAAAGAGGATGTGGAAACCTCATTGAACTCCAGATGTCAGGTGAGTATGGACCATATCATACTAATGAGGTCCTCTCATCTTTGAACCACAGGGAGTCAGGGAAAAAGGCTATGTGCAGGGTTCCTATTGCAATGTTTATGAACACACTGAATCAGAGGTAGAAATTGCATGATGTCATAATGATACAGTTGTCAGAAAATGCAAGGGGAATAGGTCAACGGATATATATGTTTCGTGTGTGACACATCACCCAGGAAAGAGAGAAACGTGGTGGTGGAATGCCCGTAGATAGACCGTCAAGAGAGGGCGTGAGTGATCACTTCGAAAGTGCCAAACGTGACCATGTTCACAGGTACTGCTCTATGGGAACATGAGTTTCGTCCATCCGGCTCATTTTGTTGTCGAAATAAACCATACCTGATCAAGGTAGGGGCCAGCCCCCTCCAGAATGCTCTGAGTCCCTCGTTCTTCCAGCTCTGCACGAATGTGGAGACAGTCACACCTCCACCCTGGAAGAACCGTCTCTTGGACCGCGAAGCGGAAGTCGTTTGGATACGAGTCTTCACAAGATCAAACGGGAACGTAGTGATCCACCCAGCAACTCCTGCGACACCACCCGCAAGGAGTAGAGCTGGCCAAGGGACGGTATGCAAATCAGACTCAATACTTTGGATCAGGTCCACACTAGAGTGTGGATACACAGGCTGGGAAAAGTATCTGCAGGTTGCCTCGTACTAAGGGGTACGAAATTCAGTAGGGCTACCCCCACAGGGACCTCTGCAGACTTACGGCGAAGAAGTAAGAACCGTAACCGATATCCCGAAGACCGGTTGCCGTAATTCCCCTGTAGAGTCCCCTGATTCCGTCCTGCTGAACGATCCGCCGGAGCATCTGGCGGGTGGAGATGGGTGTGAGGAGAGATTGCTGTCGAATCTTGACCAATTCTGTCGGAGTGGTGACAATCCTGTGGACCGAATTAAAGACCAACGGGGATCAAGGCTCAAAAATAACGTACGATCCTATCACCCCGGTCCCAGCACCAGCAAGGAATATCTGTGATAACTTCGGTGTGGCGTGATCATCGGATAGCTGAGCTTTCATCAAGAAACGATAGCTAGAGAAGACCAGTCCGTTCAAAAGCGCGCACGTTGCCTACACAACATTGTCAATGCCGGTCCCATAGAGCACAATACGATGGGAATGCATACCATTGGGGACATAATACCCTTGTATAGTCCCGAGAACCGCTCCTCCTTCACGATAGTTGAAAAGGCATTGAGCGTACCACTGTACCGCGCGAAGGTGTTCGGGTCTTGAAACCGGACCTTGACTGTTGTCATAAATATCCACATCAGCGTCCGAATGGGTGGAAAGGAGCTTTGGCGAACGAACCGGTGTCAAAAGGTTGCCCGACCGTCAAGGCGGCCATTCCTGCACGAAACGAAGGCATACATGGCTCGGAGTGAGTTCCCCCAGGCGCACAGACCTCCGCTGGCTTAGAATACACGCACCCGCAACAGTCCCTGCAAAGAAGTCGAGCCTCGGATCTAAAGCAGTCGCTGTGAACGCGGAGTATAGTCGAATGCGGACACCCGGGCACGCACCATTGGAATCATCGTTACCGTTAGTTGAAGACATTCAGAATGGTGTGTGTCAGAGCTAGTAACATCAAGGATGAGGAGAAGTGACCGGGGGTGATGAAATCCTTCCCCAAACGAAGGCGGTGGAGGTTCACGAGTATTCCCACAACTATCCCGGTGCCAGGGCTTCCGCCTGCCCGTTCACACGCTCAGGTCCGGGATCTTCGGCAAGATCCGGTCTGCTTACTCCCACCACCCACGCAGGCGACCGCAAAACCTCAAGCCTGCCAAACGTACAATGTCGCTCCAGGTTAACCTGTCGAGCAGAGACCTCCTCACCGCATATCAGAACGTTGTCAACGCGAACGGAATCGATTGGGCGTTGTTCACCTACGATAAGGGTTCCAACGATCTTAAGGTTCAGTCTACTGGTGATGGAGGCTTAGAAGAACTCGAGGAAGAGTTTTCAGATGGAAGGTGAGCTGGTAATACGGTACTTTTCAGTGACTTAACCGTTGATCTTTATTCTGCAGGATTCAGTACGCGTTTGTACGCGTGAAAGAACCAACGGTACTTATCAGCGCCTTTTGTACCGCAGCTCCAATCGCGTATTGAACAACTTCACCCGCGCAGTCACAACTACCCAAATTCGTTCAGATAAACTGGTGTGGGGATGGTGTACCCGTCCAAAAAAAGGGTCTCTTCCACACCCACTCCTCCGCTGTCGCCAACTTCCTCAAAGGAACCCACGTGGTTATCTCCGCCAGGAACCAAGCCGATGTTTCCCCCTCCGTCATCATGTCTCGTGTAGAAACCGCTTCTGGTGCCAAATACTCAACTCATAAGGAACCCGCCCGCAAGTTCGAACCGATTGGGCCGGTGGGAACCAATTATACCCCAGTCGGCAAAGTCGACATCAACGCTATCAGAAAGGAAGCTGCGGTCAAACCCTCACCACCACCACAGCCGACGACGAGTAGGCCTCCGGGTGTCGGACAGCAATGGTCGAAATCGACGACGACCCAATTCCAACCTAAGTACACTGCGCCACCCCCTGTCAAATCTACCCCTGCTCCCGACGACGATTGGGAGCCAACGCCAGCACCAGCTAAGCTAAGTCCGGCACCACCTCTTCCGACCGCTACTCGGCCAACGCCTCCTGCCCCCGCGGTCAGTCGAAGTGATTTCCCACCCGCATTGCAGCGTTTGCACTGACTTTTCCCATAGCCCGTTAAGGAACAGCCTAGGCCAGCCGGCACTCCCTCCAAACCCCCTGAAGATGATCGCATCGGACCTGTGGGTACGAACTGGGAGCCAGTTCAACTCCCAAAGCCTAGGAAACTCGTTAACCCTTTCGAGAAACGGGCACAGGACGCAGTACAGGAGCGACAACAGCAAACCAAGCCACCAGTCAAGAGGGCTGGTATGACATGGAGCGAAAGACAAGCACTGGCGAAGAGGCAGGCCGAAGAGGAGGAGGCACGTAGCAAAGCTTCCAGCTTCAAACCAACCCCCGCCACTGTCTCTACGCCGAAGTGGAAAGCACCCACTGCAGTTGGCTTGGGAGTTGGTGCTGGGGTCGCTACTAGTATTGGCGTTGCGACACTCACACAGAAGGATCAAGAAGAACCAGAAGAAGAGGATGAGTGGGAAGCGGTATGTTTTATTCCTAGTGTTTCGCTTCAGAGTTAATCGACACTACGACCTGTAGCCTGCCCCTCCGGCTCCTCCTCCCCCACCCCCCGCGGCTACTCGTCCGCCACCGCCACCTCAGTCTGAACCCGAGCCTGAACCAGAACCAGAGGCTGCACCT
>Ga0307511_10005342_pt1 | contig 13070 bp, 14 predicted proteins | sample 13_EM_MG_FD_200266 | JGI IMG/M metagenome (GOLD analysis project Ga0307511, IMG submission 200266) | Populus trichocarpa ectomycorrhiza microbial communities from riparian zone in the Pacific Northwest, United States - 13_EM | ecosystem: Host-associated > Plants > Roots > Unclassified | place...
CCTCAAACACACCCATACCCTCAAGCCATTCCTCCCAACTCACATTACAGCTTGGTAGGAGCAGCCTTTTCCTGTCCACAATCACATATTTGCCATGCAGGACGCTGATGGGTCGGAAAAACTTGCTCTTGATCACAATATCCAAATTCCCAAGCTTTTCCGGGGGTGGTAAACCTAGTTTCTGATAAGCCCGAGCAGTATTGGCGTATGTATATCCCTTGTCTGAGGAGGTATGGAATAGTTTCTGAAAAGCTGAGCGGGACGAGATACAAATTCTTATCCGTAGCTTCTTTCGTCTATGGTCTCCACGTGAGAGTGGGTGAAGGCGGTTTAGCTCAAGGAGAGTCTTGGAGAGGTATTCCAGTGAGGTGGACTTTGACCAGAAGCAGGTCACAAACAAAAGCTCGTATTCCACTTCTGTTGGGCCTGTCAAAATGGAATCAAAGACAAAGTTTAAGATTTGACATCCAGTGCCAACGTGGTATGAAACAAGGTTTGACGCGGTGAGGAGGTTCCGTAGGGACAGTAAAGTTTCTGTTCTCGGAGAGGACGCGAGTTGAGAGAGGCATTGTGAGATGAGAGAGGTGAGAGCCGGAGAAATGGCCCATTGGTTGGAAGCAAGATATGCACGGAGCAGGCTTACACTCTCGTAAAATACTGGGACGTGGGACATTGCTGTACCGGTACCGCCCCTGCAAAGGTTCGACGTAATGCCCGACTTGGACTTACCATACTGGTTTTGGGACGGTATAACATCCTTGGCAAAGTCTTGGACATAAAAGCCCTCGCCAGTTTATGCAGGCAATTACTGAATTGGCATAAATCGGGAATACAAAGACCATAGTCTGCGACTATAATGAAGCCGACTAATTTCTTGCTATCTCCTATGGCTATACAAGTCTCTAATTGATGTCTATCCAAGGTCTCTAATAAAAACTGTTGTATGCGCGTCGATATTTGAAACCCACATGAACCTCTCACTAACTCTCACAAGTTCTCAAAATGCAGAATAGTTCTGACCATAATAGTAGGTGGCCTAATCGAATTTCGCAAGTAAACAAGGGACAAGGCATCTGAAACGAAGTCGCTAATCTGCTGCTGGTCTTGGTGTAACAATAAATGAATGCGAACTACTTGGATGTTATAGTCTTCCTGCACAAATGTTCAGAACGAGCAGCAACCCCTATCGTGTATAAATGCCTCTGATAGATACTGTTGAATACAGGTGCTAAGATACAAATCAAGCACCCGAGATCTCATAGTTGATTCCAACAGGTTATGGGCCTGGATAGTGCAAGAATCCCCTAGGCTCTAAATAAAGATTGATATTCTATACATAACCCCAGATTAGACTATTAAGGGGTGAGAGTTATCCCTTGCTGCGGTTTGGGGGATATAGGTGTTAGGACTACAAACCTACATCTCTAGCAAAAGTTAATATTGCCAGAACTAACTATGCTCCAATAGTAATCAATCTACGGTAACGGCACTCTCATTACCTACTGTAAGGTGTTGCTAAGTGAAATATTTACCGGACGAAACTTGCTCAAACTGTGTGGGGGGAGACCTAGTCTGAGGGGAGACCCACAAGGTTCACTACTCGATCGGGTAATACCTAAACCCTTGTCTGGGTCCCTCCTTCTTGGTAGGACCATGTATCCCACCCTCTAATTGGAATTCTGGCTCTAGTTGAACGGTTTATTTTGCTGGCAAGCCACAGTTGTCAAAGCGAGAATCACGTGTTTCTAGATTTTTCTTGGACTGATGACTTTTTTGTATGAGAGTTGGTTCCTGAACTGAGGTGGGCCTCTATTCCAGGGGCGGGGCCAGATCTCTAGTTACCGTAGTTCGGTACCAGAAAGCAGTAGTATAGAAATGATACTTACAACTTTAGGATTTCGAGTAGGATCTCCAGATCCTCAGTTTGAAACTTTGCATATCTGCATGACCTCCCTGTATCTTGCCTCATGTTACCCTGAACTTCAGGCAAACTTTTATTCGACTGGTTTTGTGGCTGCACCATACGGGACAGGGGAAGAGAAACCCCAAGTTCTAGCCAAAAAAAACATACAGTATACAGTATATTTCTCTTCCAACACTTCAAATACCCTTTCCACGTGAATTTCATAGACTTAATTCTTCAATAATCATTTAGAATGTGATATAGCACAGGTCTAGATCTAGAACCATCGTACAATCATCACATGAGCCTGATACCCTCAGCATTCTGCATCTTCCAGTCATTTTTGTTACCAAATAGTCTCCTGCCTAGGCTCGCTCCTGCACGGGATAACATCGAGTTCCAGGGTCTGGCAGTAATGGGAGATTCTTCCGCTCTTGTATGTACGTCCACCGCATGCCGGCGAGGTTGAAAAGCTGAGATGGTGCCATAATTACAGGAGATCCTCCTGGGCGTTTTGAACGTGATGGAGGGCTGTTAGTCAACCTACACTTTGGTGATCTAAGTACTTCGAGTTCATATTGGTTCACCTGCAGCCTTGAGTGATGAGTAAACAGCCATTCTGTCAGGATGTCTAGATTTGTCTAGATTTAGGCCTTGCTAAAGTATATATTCACCGGCCTCGAACCTATATTTACCTCTAATAATAACCTGAACCACCTGTAGAGGATTGATTCGGCAATGAAAAGGACATCCCCATGTGGAAGAAGGATAGAGGTCTTCACGGGTTATCGTACGTATGTGGGTCTTATCATATCAATACAGGGCGAGGAGTTTCTTAAAATAATTCATTTTTTGGGTAACAATGATCTTAAGGCCACGAGGAGCACCCTATCTTGAGTTCTCATATTCATGTGTACGCCGGGTGAAGTAGAGCTCATACTGCACCATTAGCAGGTAGGAAGTATGGTGGTCAGGAATGGTGAGATATGGAGTGAGACTGGAGTAATACTGACTTCTAAGCTAGAAGTGAAATGTTTGAGCACTTGCACAATTGCCAAGGTTGGAAAATCCATTGCATCTAGATCTGTCCGCGTGCCAATCACAGGTAATTTACCAGGATCATTGCCAGATATTTCATTCTCAACTGTCAAACGATGAGCTGTATTGCTTTTCTTATTTTTTTTTTTCTCATTACAAAATAAATACCAAGAGCAGCAGATTGCTGAGGGAATTCAGATACCACCGGCAAAAAAAGCAACGCTACATCGCAAAATTGCAAGGAATATTTAAATAACGCCCAATCAATAACTGAAAAGAGAGTTACTTCAAGATTGGGGAGTTGTCAAAAGTTCGGGAAATAAGTGCTTTCCAGCACCGACTTATAAGCTCCATAACGTAAGTCCCGAATATAGCAGTCGCAAATCACTTTTATGCTGTCTCCTCTGGTTTTGGCGGGAGACGAAGTGTGTGGCCAGCTTGGTACCTGGTGTAGAGAGTGGAGAGTATTGAGTTGAGATTTGACGTAACGACTGCCGATGATGGCTACGTACTTCATAATGCTTTGTTGGTATGTTTTGATGTGTGGTGCAATCGGATGTCAAGTGATAGATGACAATGGGAGTTCGTGTGATTGGTTCTCAAGATGCTAAACCCTCATTATTTCATTGAGCGTTTGTTTGTCCTCGAGCTGGTTGATGAATCATTGGACAGTTATTCATCTGAATCCTTCCGTAACTTATCTCCTCCATTCATGCCTGCCGCCCCTCTCCAGATGCTACTCCATTTGGACTGAATGCCCTCCTCTTGATCAGCCAATCTGCGCTCCCTCATTGCAACGAGGAGGCCTTTCTCCCGTAGCCCTTCAAGCACAACTTTCATGCCTTCTTTGCTTCTCCCTAAACCTTCTCTCATCCGCTTCATCCCAACGACCTCAATGCTCTTCTGGATTGACCCGGTCGTCCAACTTGCCCAGAGACCTCCACTAGAAGCTGCATCCGCCACTTTCTCCCTAGCATTACTTCCTACCCGAGAGGAAATCTTCACGGTAAGCTTGACATCAGTCTTCTCGCCATCACTGGAGTTGTTTGGTGAAAGGGATGATGGTATGTAAACTTGATTTTCGACGACTGAAATGACCCCTTCCCAGTCTAGATTCCTTGTCTCCGTCACCATAGTTTGATTCCGTATATCGACAACACTCCTTTCAAGGATATAAGACTCCTTAATCTTGGGGAGGAATTTTGCTACCGCTGCAGGTAACTTCCCCCGCTTTAGGAGAAGGCGAACAGTTGTGAGCTTTCCTGTAGTAGGGTCGAGATGCCGGGACAAAGTATCGGATGCAAGTACATGAGATGAGTATGGGTTGGGGTAACGGAGGAAGTAGGCGAGGGTGACGGCTGGCCAGGCAAAGCTAGATTCATCGTACTCGTGTCAATTGAGTTGGAGTGGAAGTGGGGTACTGCTAGCCGAGGGGCAAGGGAAACGTACTCGTAGGAGAAATAGTTTTCATAGAACTTCACCATTTTTGCATGAATAATTGCAAAACTGATCGGCGAAGGAGGCTGGTAAGTTATTAGAAATAGCGATGATGCAATCATTGGGTCCTTACTATTCAAGTGGCGCCGCTGAGATCACAATGGTGGTTGGGATGCTGTGCCCGCCCGAAGGGAATTTCGAGGGGATTAGCAGTGGGTCCGATCTATACGCCTATGTTTCGCTAGAAGGTAGGTGATTGGAATTGTCAAAGAGTCTTTAAGAAGTCTCTAATCGAACCGGAGATAGGTCGAAGCAGGAGGACGGGCACCACATGTGAATTGCGGGCGGCAAGGCTTGGGACCGGTTTAGCGTGGGGAGACTATGTTGCCGAGACAGAACTTAACAGGGAAAGTTGTGGGGAGAGCCTCACGTGAGCAATGCACAAAACAGTCAACACATCTCTATTATTATTCTCCATTTCCTGTGAACGGATTTCTGTAGTCTGGCTGGGATTTCTGTAGGTAATCCAGTTTTCCTTCAGACAGGGAACGGAATTTATTTACGCCGTTGCACAAGGCGCGCGGGTACCCCCAGGATATTCTATGGCACTGGGAGCCGGGACTTACTATGTACCTTGATTCCCAGAAAATACCACCCGAACTTTTGTTCTGTGCTATTATCGGAGCGCGGTTACGAGGTCACTTATTACTTTACAAGTAGGTTGTAGATTTATTTTCTGAATTTCTCTGATGGCGTATGGCAATATCATCCAGGGGCCAAAACCCGTGAGTCAGGTCGCTAATCGAGCTATCTAAAACGTGTGGGACCCTCCCTCTTTATCCAGCCCCGGTGCTCTTTACCCCACATTTTCCAACCAATCTAAGATACCCTCATTCTTCACATCGCATCCTCTGATACCAATTCAATCGAAGCCTCACCTAGGTCCTCCTTCTGTCTCCAACTCCCGTCATGGCGGACCCTCAACCCCCAGCTATTGCGCCCGAGGCTCTCTCGAACCCCGCTGCTAACCCCACCAAGGCAGCGTCCGCGACGGTAGAGCAGAATATCACACCCTGGGAAGTGGAAGGTGCTGTCGTCGATGGAAAGGTGCAAGCCATTGACTATGGTCGCCTGATTAATCAATTTGGTACCCAACGGATAAGCCCAGAGATCCTCGAACGGTTCGAGATAGCCACTGGACACAGGCCACACATCTTGCTGCGAAGGGGCATGTTTTTCTCGCATCGAGACTTGGAGCTGATCCTGGAGAGATATGAGAAGGGACTGCCATTTTTCTTGTACACAGGGCGGGGCCCAAGCAGTGACAGCATGCACATGGGGCATATGATTCCATTCACCTTTACGAAGTGGGTATTGTTGCACTCCTTTGAGCATGCACCCCATACGGCCTCAGCACTGATCCTTGACGGTGTAGGTGGCTGCAGGACGTTTTTGACGTACCGCTCGTCATTATGCTCACGGATGATGAGAAGTACCTCTTCAAGCAGAAGCTAGAAATTTCCGATGTCAAGAAATTCACACGTGAGAATGCCGCCGATATCATCGCTGTTGGCTTTGATGTCAAGAAGACTTTCATCTTCAGCGACTTTGACTTTATGGGAGGTGCATTCTATGAAAACGTTGTCAAGGTCTCGAAATGCATAACTGGGAATCAGAGCAAGGCCGCATTTGGATTCACAGATATGTAGGTACGCACATTACGTGGAGCTCAAACGAATCCAACTAATGACCCTTTTTGTTTAGTGACTGCATCGGGAAGATTCACTTCGCTTCAGTGCAAGCTGCCACAGCATTCTCCTCAACCTTCCCCCACATTTTTGGTATCGATCCTAAGAAAAACACACGGATTCCGTCCCTCATTCCATGCGCAATTGACCAGGACCCATACTTCCGGCTCACTCGAGATGTTGCCACACGATTGAAGTACATTAAGCCAGCGCTAATACATTCCCAATTCTTCCCCGCTCTGCAAGGGCCCGGTAGCAAGATGAGTGCCAGTATTGATAGCAGTGCAATTTTCATGAACGACGCTGCAGCCTCTATGTAAGGTCAATCCACATCTTCAGTGAGGGAAAGGGCTAACTTTCTTATAGTAAGAAGAAAATAAACAAGTACGCTTTCTCCGGCGGCCAACCGACGCTCGAGGAGCAGCGAAAATATGGCGGAAACCCTGACGTAGATGTTTCCTTCCAATATCTATCATTCTTCCTGGAATCGGATGAAGAGCTTGCAAAGATTCGCGGAACCTACGTTAAGGGTGAATTAACAACTGGTGAACTTAAGGCCAAATGTATCAAAGAGCTGCAGGATTTTGTAGGGGCATTCCAAGAGCGAAGGAAGGCTGTTACTCCAGAAGTTGTTTCAGAGTTTATGCGTGTGAGGCCCTTGGAATGGGGAAGCAAGAAGGAGTCAACAAAGGAGCCTGTCGAGGAGGTAGCCCGGAAAGTGGCAGAGGCAGTGATAAACTGACTCTAACGTTTTCTCTTTTATTGTAGCTCCTAACTGAGTGCAGATAGCAGGTAATTGGAGGCTGGTCTTGGAGGTTTATTGGTTGCTTGTAAATCAGAGATAGCATTGGCGTTGGAATGGAGAAGCGCATGATACCAATTGCAATACTTAATGCTGTAATTGTGCCAGTCATATTGGAATGTGATGCACTTCTGAGCTAGTCCAAGGTCAGCCCCGAATGCTTCCTGCAGATAGAAGGCATGCCTGTTGCTTGAGTGGGGCTGAAATTGAAAATGTAGCCAATCGGGGAATTTATACTCCTTCAACAGAGACATTTACTAGTACTTCCGCTGTCTTGGGTAGGGCGGCACTGTTGACGACTTTCCCATTCTATTCGAGCCTCAAGTGCATAATACCAAGTCAAAGAGTCTGCCACCCATTGAGGTTTTCAAGTTAGATATATATTGCTATGTTTCACCACCTCATTGTACCTGCATTGAGTCAAATGAACGAGATCCCACAGGATACTTATCTACCAACGGTTCCAGGATCACGGTGGAATTACCAACTAGACTATACCAAGTAGGTACATGTCGATAAACCAGACTAGTAACTATATAGAATAGTAGTAGCTGAAGCAAGGTACCAAAGTCTCCGGATATCTTAGAGCACGAAAACATATCATGCCAATTATTACCCTCAGCGTCTGTCAACTTATTGATACCGATAGGGTCTAAACTGCCAAGGTTTGCATCGCCGCCCAATCATATTCTCAACCCTAACCCTTCAGCCCCTTGCAAATGTAAAAGTCAGACCTTGCACCCAAACTTGCTCCTACTCTCCATCATTCACTTGCTCTCCAACGTGACGCATCTGTTTCCTTGGAAAAGGAAAGGTTCATCCACCCAACAAGCTGTCGAGAGGTGAGAGAGAACTAAGAAGGAAAAAGGAAAAGAAGAGTTAGAGTCCAGAAGTAAAGAGCTCCTTTTTTATTACCTGCTCTTGCTTTGGGATAAGAAACTCATCTTTCTCTTGACTCTTCTCCACTACGCGTAAGCAAGCTCACAGCAACCCACAGCGCTGTGATACTCTTCTTCATTCATCTATAATCTTCTCCCCTCTTACAAATCTAAGAGTTCACTCGTTCTTGCTTTGCCTGCACCGCCCCAGCAGGAGAGATAGAAAGGGACTACCGCGAAGCAAGGGAAAAAGGTCAGGAAAGGGATCTAGGGAGGCAATCCTTTCTTTGTCCGTTGATTTAATTTTGTTGCTTCCGTTCCAACATCTTTATTTGCGTTGAACGTTCTTCCGTTTCGCTCCTACTCGAGAAATCGGGACGGACGAACAGTTTGAGTAAGAATACACTGGGTGAAGTCTTAAGGGTGCAAACCGCAGAGCCAGTACTGGTGAAGCAGGAAAACCACCGCGATCGGAGCAGGGGCCCAAGGCCAGAGTGACGGTCATCATCGATCGTTATAGGCAGAGAGACACACTTGACGGCTGTTGTCCGCGGTTCACTCTACAAGTTTCTACTTTATTCCCCTCCGTCGCTTGCAGATATTCTTCCACGTTGGAGACCTGAGCGGAGGCACGCAACATTTTTGCTGCTTTCCCCAGAACGACCAGCACGACACGGCTTCCCCTCTCCCACACCGCAAATTGCAAATCGGCGCACCCTCTTTTCGCGCAGGCTATTTTATCGCTCGTTGCCACTCTTTTTTGCAGCGTCAGGCAATTTCTTGGCCGTATCGGGATCGTCAGCCACGGTTTCGGGACGTGGGCCAATTAGCACAGCCCAACGATAACCCTGCAACGCAAAACAAGGCTAGCGCGCACATTCAGCAGGCAAGGACGCAGCGTGCGTTTATTGCGTGCCACACATCATTCAACAATAGAACAGGCAAAAGGAAATAAGCAAAAAGCCAGATTCGATTCGCGGATTTGCTTTGCGTGCCAAATCCTGACTTTGCTTCCCCCCCACCGCATCCCTGCACTGTTTCGTAGGGGTCTAGCCAACAGAAGTCTCTTCTCCACGCTCTTGCTTCAAGAACCGCAGAAGAGTACACAAGAGACAATATCATAGTGTGTGAGAATCACTGAGGCCGCAAAATCGCTTCAACACCTTTTGTGTCGCTGTCTAGAGCAGAGTAAGCACTCGGAGGAGAGGCTTGTTCACGGGAGACTCAGAAAAGTGACACGCCTGCGATAGCTGGCGAAGGCCAGAAAGTGACCTACATCTCTAGTTAATACCTTGAATTTTATCGCGAGAGCAATGGACGCTCGTGGTGGTGTACTTCCTGAGGGCATGTCAGAGGTTGCTTCGGGCCCTGAGTTCTACGCCACTCCACACCATAATTTTCTATTTGGAGATAATGGTGCTCTCAAGTTCTCAATGCCACCGGCATACCCAAACGAATTTGCGTTTACATCACAGGTCGACACGACCTCACTTCCCTTTGCACATCAACCACAACAGACCCATCAACTCCAGTTTCCGAACCAGACGTATGCTCCACAGACTGCAATCCGTTCGCCCTTACCACAGAATGCTCAGCCGAGTTTCGGAGATCCATATGCGGCTCAGCACTTGCGGCAACACGTGCGACAATCTCCATCTACCATATCGCCTGCCCAGCTACAACCACAAACTCAGCAGGCTTATCATCAGTCTCCATTGACTTGGGATGAACTTACACAGTTCTCCAATGGTAGTGACCATCAACTCCAAGGTATGCGACAGCAAACGACGGCTTCCGTACCACCAAACCTCCCTGCTACATCAGTCCATCCCCATACGTTGGCTCCACCAGCATCTTCGGGCTGGGTACTTGCCGACAGTATTACTTCATTTCCTCAAAATCAGGTAGTCAACAGTATTCCTTTGGAGCCCGCAAACTATCTAGCAGGATGCTACTGGGCTACAGTAGATACCGAGTCTAATGTTCCTGAGGAATGGACTGGTACGTTACCTGCTGGGAACCCCCCCTTCGTAGAACTGAAGCCCACTAATTCATATAATATAGAGAGTATACAAAACTTTTGGAGACTGAAGATAGACGAAGCCAGGCAACAACCTACAAAATCTCAAAAGCGCACATCGTCACAGGCTGCTTTGCCACCCAGCCCAATTGATTTAAGCGGAGACTCGAATTTCTCAAAACGTGCAAAATTGGAAAAGAATGGCAAGGCTGTAGCTACGAAAAAGACAATCAGCAAGCCATTACCCACCGACCCAGTTGAAAGGTTGAAGGAGTCAGTAATACGCTTAATGAGGAATCCCGATCTCTCGGACCCCGCGAAGATCTCCTTGAAATTTTGGGAGCTTATGCAAGAGGCTGGGACGGACCCAGAGAAGAGATTGGTTCTTATTAAAACTGCGACCAAGGAGGGCTCTCCAGAAGTATGGCGAACGTATGTATACCTGCCATGTCTTTTCTTTTTATTAACTGGCTAATATATCTACGATAGGTTTGCGAGGAATATTACCGTCCCGGGACGATTACAGCAGTGGATAGCCCAGGTTTGGAATAGTGACAAGGCGAGCCCATTGTTGCCACTGTGCATGAGAATTATCCGACAGTTGAATTTATCGACTTCAGAGCTACAAGCATCTTCTTTGCATAAGACCATCACTTTCCTCAGTCGTAAAAAGACATATCCTACCATCGCAGAGCTTGCAGATCAAATTCTCTCACAAGCGGAGAAGCTTGAGCAACAAAATATTGCAAATGGTACTAGTGGAAGGGAGCAGAGCGCAGAAGCTGCGGATAAGTCACTATTGAACAAACCAAGTACAACTACCAATTCTGGTCTGAAGCGTAGTCGCGATGATGCAGATAGCGGTGGGAAGACTGATGGTGCTGTAAAGAAGACTTCTGTGGCGCCTATGAAACCTACCACGACAGTGACAGCACCTAAGACGGCTGTGCCTACTGCCACGAGGCCTACTCCTACAGTTACGCCAGCAACAGCACCCGTACCCACCGCACCTACTACTACCACTGTTGCAAAACCCAAGCCTACTACCAGCACCAGTTCTTTTTTCAAGTCGATGGCAAGCTTGGGTGCTGGAACACGGCCAGCTGCCAAAGTAATCACAACGTAGGTTTCTTTACATTATTCTGTGTGCCTTCAAGAAGTCTAATTTTAATTAGGACGCCCGCCCCTCTGCCAAAAACCCAAGGTTACTCCAGTATCTTCGATCAACTACGAGAACGCCAAAAGAAGGACGAGGAAGAAGCCGCTCTGCGTGCCAAAGGTGGCAAGGTGCCAGAAAAGGAGGAGGAGGTCACCAAGAAAGGGAAGAAGAAAAAGACTGTTAGGTGGAAGCCAGATAACCTCCTCGCTGAAGTAAATCTATTCCAGGTCTTAGAACCGATCGGGGAGTACTATGGTGGTGGTGATGGGAAAGGCCACGTTTTCGGAGATGCCAGGAGTTTAGATGTTGAAGAAGGCAAAGATGCACTTGCAGCCCTAAAGAACAGAAAGGCCTTGGAAGATGAGGAGGATATTTATATAGATTGGTACCAACCAATAGGTCAGCCACCTACTCCCTTTGCTTTTCCACTTTGCTTCCTCCGTGTGTTCATCGTAAGGCTATTTCTATACTCGGAACTCTGCCAGTTTCTGAGAGAAGAAACACATTCCTGGCGAAAGCCAAGGAGCGTCTTCATCTGGCTTCGAAGCATCACATTTTGTGTGATTGCCTATAGTTCACAGCTGCTTGCTCATTACTTCACCTACTATGAAACTACTCAGATAGAGAAGAGAACACATACTGACTTCAAACGAATGTATTTCCACTCGTCTAATTATAGCCATTGACTTCTCTGAATTACATACTTCTTCCGAGTATGATGCATCCACCATGTCTATACGCCGAGGAGGGACCAAGGCGGTGGATAGCACACAGGCGGAAGAGCAGACGAAGAGGGAGACAGGTATCTTGTCGGTACAGTATAATACTGTTAGAGAAATACCACCATCTCCTGAAGAGCCAGCGGAGGAAGCTGTTGATGGGGCTTCTGGTGAATGGAAAGAGATCCCAGTACCAGATAATCTCAGGGTAGATGTGCGTTTAACCTTTCTATGCAATTTCTTGGCGAAGATGGCATATGCATCAGGAATGATATGCAAGCCTCGTTTGCTGCAAAAGCGAATGAATAAACAAGCGGCCATTATCTTCTGCTGATTCATGTCAAGCTGTCTTTATGCATCGGGAATGCCCCGAAGACGTAGTCAAATGCTGATTGATCGTATAGCAGATACAGAATCAAATGGTTCAACAACTCCACCAACAACCTGCTGTTCCAGCGTTTGATCTATCGTCCCTACTATCCCAGATCCAGCAGCCTCCAGTGCCTCAGCAAACTCCACAATCAACCCCTGCGCCTATGGACTCCATCGCAGCGATATTGGCCCAGGTTCAGGCGTATAGTGGTGGGGGCCAAGCCACACAGCCACAGCCGCAAGCGCCAACCCCGGCACCGCCAAGCATGCCAGATTCTTCCCAGCCAAACCTACTGGCCATCTTGTCCACACTTAACGCGGCTAACCAGCAACAACAAGCGCCTCAGTCACAACCAGTTGTTGCTCCTGCTCCACAGGCTGCCCCTACCGTGCCAGATTTGTCCCAACTATGGATGCAACTCGCCCAGCAGCAGCAACAACAACAGCAACAGCAACAGCCACAGCAACAGACCCTTGCTGACCTTATTGGTACTCTGACCGGACAACAAAAGCCCGCTACCTCCAATCCTTTGGGTTACGCGGGCTTCAATCCAGCCGCACAAGCTGCTGTCTGGGGCCAGTATGCCACTACTTGGGGCGCCCCCACTTCACATAATAGCACCCCTGTCAATGCACCCGATACTAACACCGGAGAGGAGCCGCGGTTAAGCGGAAAGGATATCCGGGAAAGGTTACGGGAGCAAGTTGGCTGGATAGAACCTCTGTTTGATGAAGAGTCTAACAATCCTTCATCATCCGGAAGGGATGGCCACGGCCGAGATGGCAGTGCAGGTGGCAAGAATTGGAAGAAGGAAAAGCAGTGGAAAAAGAACAAAAAAAACAAGAACAAGTTTGGTGGTGGCGGTGGTGGTGGCAGTGGTGGTAGCGGTGGTAGTGGTGGTGGTGGGGATCATCAGCATCAGGGCGAGAATGGTGGGAATACGAATGGGGGTGGGGGCACGAGGAATAACATGTGCAAGTACTATTCCAAGGG
>Ga0307511_10005343_pt1 | contig 13070 bp, 7 predicted proteins | sample 13_EM_MG_FD_200266 | JGI IMG/M metagenome (GOLD analysis project Ga0307511, IMG submission 200266) | Populus trichocarpa ectomycorrhiza microbial communities from riparian zone in the Pacific Northwest, United States - 13_EM | ecosystem: Host-associated > Plants > Roots > Unclassified | place...
AAAAATCCAGAGCCATTTTTTGGCTTTCATCCTGCCTTTTGTGAATTCCCCCCCCCCCCTGGTTTTGTTGGCCGCCGGCCTTGCCCAGCTCCACCTGGAGCATGAGCGGCTTGTATGTCCCATTTGCAACCGAAATAACCCCTTACCGGTGCCTTTTGGGGGTGTTGCTGGAAACGTTTTAGGCGCAGCGGAGCTGGTTGTCTTAGGATTTCTCCTATTGCAGGTACTCCTCGTTATTCTACCGGGGGCCCTGCTAAAGTTCGTAAAACCGATCTCTTGCTCCTTTAGGCGTCTTTAAAAGTGTACGACCAGACGTAGGAAGTCCGTTTTTGGGGTGATGGCGAACTCATTGAATTCGCTCCATACCGCATTTGATGTGCCTCTACAGCCAGTGATTGAGTGTATCATCGTACTAGTGTGGGGCCAGTCTAAATCTGGAAATCTCGTTCGGTGGTGGAGGTCTTTGGAGTCAGGAGTTGGATCATTGTGTGGAAGCTGGGTATGACCGCACATTGTCGAGATAACTGGATTGTGTTAGCCTGGCATGGTATTCGGTTTCTTGGTTAAGGGTGGGAGGTCTGTATCCTATTCTTTTTCGGCAGATCTCATTCATGTTGTACTGTAATTGACCCTGAGGGACCTTTTCTGGCTGCCTAGCAGCCCATTTGCACAAAGCTCATCCATTTGTTTGTGCCTGCCTCTCCTGCGCCATAGAAGCACTGCCTTCTATTTTCACCTGCCTCCCATGTAATGCTGGGTGCAGTAAGCTCTAACGACGTTATTATTTCGTTCTCACACCAGCTTAGGTGGACGGACTCAAGCCACTGCAATGGGCTGAACAATGCACTTGCGGTATGCATAGTAACAAGCGTATTCGTGGCATATTACCTGGGTCATGCTACATCGAATTGCGCCCTCTATTCCCGATGGCTAATGGAATCACCCAGCTCTGCGAAATTTAAACACTCAATTTATATCTCAGCCGTTTGACACCCAGGGTTTTCGCCCTAGACCCATCCGCCAAAAAAACCTCACTCTTTGTTTCAGGTGCTGGTATGTCGTCTCCAGAGTACCCCACCGTTGGTACCTATCTCGACCCTCTGAGCAGTCACAGCACGCTTGAGTGCCGGGAGTGTCTTGAACATTCCGGTCTCTTGGTTGATCCGATCCGAGGCACTGCCGATGCTCCGAGAGAGCATGGCGATCACCTAATTCCTCTCTGCTGATATCTCTTTACTGATTTTCTTAACCTAGGAAATCAACTGTTTGTCGGTAGTGGCACGGGGTAGAGGGAGCGAGTCTCCCAGTTCGGCCCCAGGCAGCCAGCAAGGTAAGCGGTGTCGTTGTCGGTAGAGAGAAACCAGGAGGCGGGGAGAGCGGGGGTTGGGGAGTTTCTAGTGAGATTCATAAAAGAGTAGTCTGGTTGGTAAAGGAGCGTCGCCCTGGGCCCAATATTGATATATCGTAGGTCGACCGGGGAACCTGTGCGTGTTGACTTGTTCAGATGGTGTTCCCCCAGCCGCCACGAGGTCTGGGTGCGTCGCAGCCAGTTCCCGACTCTGGTACATCGGGTGCTTTCCACTTTCCCTTCCTTATTCGCGGTTGACCCGTGGAGAATCTCAGGTCGCTGGTGTCGCCAGGACCGCAGACCGCCGGTACCAACATCCCATATTTGTCCACGTCGGCCGGCGTGTACAAATTATCAGTTTTGAGGGTATTCCCACCATGTTCGATGGCCCTCCTGAATTTTCCCGTCAACTCGCCTTGTCCTCGAGCCACGACATCTGCCCACCAACTCCTGATTTTCTCGTGAAATCCCAGAATTGCCAGGGTGAGTTCTCCTCTGTCTCTTGATTCAATGTCAAGGACGGGATCCTGTTTCGTCCGCGACCAGTGCAAGTTGCAGTTTGCAATGCCGAAGAGTGTGCAACTCCGTCCATAACCGTAGTCTGGCTGAACGTCAGAAATACCCTATTTTGTATTGGAGGGGAGGGACACATACTGGTCGCTAATCTTTTTTTTGGCGGGATATTTCCTTGCTGGTTTCACGTTGTACATAACTCGCTCTCCCATGTATGTACATAGAGCTGGAGTAGGGTGTTGCGGTTTGGTGAAAATTCGATGTCACAGCATACCACAAAAGGTCCGGTAGGTAAAAACTAAATCGCTAAGATGCCGCGAAAGTAAAGAGATTAACAGGCTATGATTGGCAGCTTGATTGAATTGATAGATTGTTCGATTGCTATAGACGGGCCAAGGGGTCTAAATAGACCAGCACGCGCACACCGAGAGAGAACGTACCAAAGCAATAGCAAGCCCGAGAACATAAGCCCACTCACTGAAACAACGGCTTTGGACAGGTTGCAAACGGCGACCTTGGACAGCTGATGGAACTGAGGTCACTGATTCCTAAAGAGCAACGTACCTAACTAACGCATCGCAAAAAAACAGAGACTTCCGCAAACTCTCTACGGGAGGCTAGCTGGTGCTCGCCTGACTATGCGCAAATACCCTTTTCCGCGTCTTTGCGCAACTTTCCGCTTCCGTGCAAACGCGCTGACGTTGCCCTGAATTGCTATCAAAATTATTAACCGCAGCATGCAGGTAGTCAAAACAAAACCAAGCAAACTAAAAACCAATCCCACAACTTGGCAAAATCCCATCTCTTTTCCCATCTAACACGCAAGCCTTGTGACTCCATGGGGCTTAGCAAGTCTAAAGTCTAGCACCTGTGAAGAAATAGCATCAACACACTCACCATCAACCGTAGCGCACGGGTAGGGCTGGTGATCATTCAACCTGCAGCCCACAGCCGATCTTCCCTGCGCATAGGCAAGGCTACGGTAGCAGATGCAGCCTTCGTTGACGGTTTGGCGGCCCTCCTGCCTTGAGGCGAGCTTGTTGCCGGTACTCTGCAGCCGTTGAAGGCATTTCCGCTTTAAGCCGAAAAACTGCAGGCTGTTGAAAAAATTGAACATTCTTCACAGCCGTAGATCAAATAATAATGTGGAATCTCGGGTACTAGATTTGTAGTTTTAACGCCTAAACCAGAAAGCAGATAGTTGCTGTGGTGACGGTGGGAGATCAGGGTAAGGGTGTTTTGTTGAGCGGTTTCGGAAATCATGTGAAGAAAAAACACGGCAACGTGCCGGGAAGGCGGTTGCGGGAATGGTGCAGTACTTAGTCTGGCTGGCACTGTAGTACTATTGCGGAAAGTAGTCGAGGGTCTGGCTTATTCATTTGGTAATTCGGTGTTTCTACAGAGCTTTAGTGTGGACTGACCGTTCGGGTAACTCGTAGAGAAGTTGTATGCGTAGCGGTCAAGAGCGGATCGTATAATTGTGCAGGTAGGGGAAATTGCTTGGGTGAGCAGTGAGTCCCGCGAGGGATGGGTTGAGGAGGGTGTTTTGGCTTCCACGGAAGAGGGGTTTGAGATACCAGCATGGCAAGCAGCTGGGTTGAGCATTTTGCTGCTCGGCTTTTGTCGAAGATCTGTGGCTGGCTATTTCACCCCAAGCATCAAACATAAACAGGTCTTGCGCGGTCGGAAGCTTAATATCCAATGTTGGATTTGCTGGCATCCTGAGAAGAAGCCGCTCACTTCCCCGACCCAAACGACCTCCGAAACCCAAAGGGGGGTTATTAAAGTTAGAGGTCTCCCCGTAGTGGTTGAGGATGCTGCGGAGGAGTGGAGCATAGATGAGGAGGAGTTGATTGGTTCATCAAATTTTAGAACTGAGAGTAATCATGTCTGGACAAAGAATCGGATGACAGGGGCATGGTAAGCCATTGGTGTAAACCTGGTATGCTTGTCAAGCATAGGTGTGATCGGAAACTGAACCTCTCTACAGCTGGGAACTTCGTATACCAATCTTTCATTGGGCCTGCAAATTTCCCAGACAGCACGTAGCAAGCGGACCCAAAAATTTCGAAGTTGATGGCCAAGTAGGTCAACCATCTGCCTAAGGTGCTTCAATTCCTGTCCTGCTTTTCTTCCTTGGTCTTCCACGAGCTTGCTTTGTTCCTTCTTTGGAAGAGATGCCTATGTTTGGTTTTTCAATGTTTGCGGGCCTCCAGCTGTCTGCCGTCAAATATTCTGTTGTTCAAATGCATGGCCGTAGAGGGTAACTAGGTAGTGGGGAGATGTGGACGGATTGGGGACGGGAAATAAAGGATGCTGGTAAGGGCGCGGGGTGGTGCAGAGCAGTGGCCGAGACAAATCCTCAAGTTTATAATTTCCATAATTCTCTTTTGATCTCTTGCATACGTCGGAGGTTGGAGAATCGCTGAGCCAGCTGGAGTCATATGGGATGTGTTGCCTGAGCTGAGCACTGATGTGGTCTCGTGCTGCCAGCGAAGCCCAATGGCAGAAATTGTTCATGGAGTGAGGAAGAGCTTGTTGATATTGCTCTTGTTCATGTGGCGGCGGACTATGCAAGCAGACGAGGCGGACTGTTGATGCCGAGAGAATTATCAAGGGTATCTGGGGTATCAGGGGTGCTATCAATAGGGTAATTAGCTACGTTCGAACTCAGGAATCTCGTGGAGTTTAGGAGGGTACTTACCCTGCGACGTAGTCTGGTTACCTTCTGGCAGAGCTTTGTGGGATTGGAAGATATATTGGATTGGAGTGGTATGTAGAACAGATCGATCGGAGTGTACAGTTTTATCAGTGTTAAAGGGGAACTTCGGAATGGTGGGTGGTGGTGAGATAGCATTTCATTAATAAAAAAAAGAATTAGATAAATATAGCGGGGGCGAAAGTCTAGTCAGTGCGCCTTATTGAATGATCCAACTCTGTAGGTGTGAAAGGATCAAATTCCTGGAGAAGGGAGGATAGGAGGAGAGTGGTTTGTCCAGTCAATGGAGGCAGGAAAATGCCATATTTATATTATGAATATACGATGGTCTGTACTCACTAGAAAGAGCTTCATGCACATACCCGTACTTCAGGGTAATTAGACTTTCCTACCTCCCCCATCCAAGATATGTGGCAGCAAGTTACCGGTACTATTATGCCAGAACGGGAACACCCTTCCTTGGCCCAAAAAGCTGACCCGTACCGTACCATTAGGTATGTGAATAGGTGGTTGCGGAAGGAATATATGTGCTGGAACAAACATTGACACCGTGCTAAAACAGAATCACCATTGTATATGTCTCAGCTCTCACCCAAAACTTCCCTGTGGGATTTTGCGCACCCTAGATCTCCCCTACCTAGTCGCCGTAATCTCCCCCATAATCCACATTAGTGGATTGCATTACCTATATTAGGTACTCCACGTTTGCTTGTCGGCAAGCCCCTGAAGCAAATCTTGGACGTAGTTACCCGCACGCAATTTACACCCGGGGTGGGGGCGGCGGTTGTAACCTCCAAGTTTCTTGCTCAGAAGCCACCGAATATGCATGCCTATTTGTTGGCACCAATAAAATACCGGTAGCTGCGCCGACTCGTGACCAAGCAATGCCCAGAGTTACTCTGTTTGTCTGGCCCAGCGGTGACGTTTGGGGGCCAGGATAGTATTACCTGCAAGCAAACCGGCTGATGGATAGGAAAACCAATGAAGCAACATGAGTGAGGAAGCTGGATCCATTAGCCCGGGCTCCTCCTATAGCAAACGGGAACCAACATGAAGCCATCGGTCACCACTGAATTCTGTTTTCTGGAGACCAAAGGTTTCTCGGACATGTACATGACTACCGTAGTATTACCGCCATTCAATTTAGTGAGCGATTCTTTCATTCCTTTGGGGACGTAGCCATTAGAAGGACAGTACTGAAGTCTGGGCTCAGGGTAACACCCTCCTCAGTCTTGGCAAGAAACTTTGGAAGCCCTGCTGCTGCAAGAATCTTTTTTTTGAAACTCAGTACTCATATGTGGTCCCAGTAAGGAGGCCATGATGAGCCACCTGTGTGGATTCAGGGGAGGGCGAGTTAATTTGCTGACCCCGCGCTAGATATATAGACGGTCGAGCGAGAAAACACGAGATAAAAGCGGGCGTGGAAATTTTAGCAAATCAAAGCGCTCGCCCTACGAGTTGGGTGAACAAATAGCAGCGGCGACAACGGCAACCCGCCGGTGTCACCCGCATTATTATCTCCCTGCCTCCCCCCCCTGACGGGGAGCAGGCTCATCTTGTGATAATTCAGGTTTCGAACGACCTAGTATAGTACTTTCGTACCTAATGCATGCGCCCTTTGCGCCTTAAGCCCTGTCGCTAAACATCCATTCAATTTCGGTATGACTTGGAGTGCTCTCTACGACGAGTTGCAGTCTCTGCCCTTGCTTGTATGCTCGCCCCAGGTGCTTTTCGATCAACTACAGCATTCGGCTGTCTTTTTTTTTGGGGGGGGACCTATGCATATCAGTAGGTGATGTATGACGAGCCACCCGGAAACCCGGGTGGATTCAAGGTCAAGGATTGGCAAGTTAATCTACCGCTAAGTACAGGGAAGATGTGAAATGGCTGGTAGAGGTGAAGAATGAGATAAGCCTTCGACTGTCGGAGCCCCCACCAGGACTCGAAGGCAAGCATGCAAGCGTAACGGTTACGACTATCCATCAAGAGCAAGACCTGTAGTTGCATACTGAAGTATTGAATTAGGAATGTCGCAAGGACCAACCCGTCTTTAGAACCGCCCTGTCGAGCCTAGTGAACCCTATAGTGTACTGACTGTCGCTCGGGGGGTTTTAATTCTGTCACGGCAACCTAGGCATGTCAATTGCTCAGATCACTCTTGCTGTCTGTTCAGGACCCAAAAAGTGTTAAATGATACAGCTGTGACACCCAAGGTCCTCAGGGTCTTGCTAGACACCCTAACAATAGCGACGGTCTGTTTTGATACAGAGGATACCAGTGCCAGTCCATGTCCAACTAACCAACGGAGTTAGAAGGGCTAGGAGGGAGTGTGTGCAAGAAGACATCCATTTTTCCTGTACGTAACTACCGGCCTACACAGGAGCGGGGGCTGTGCGTTCCATAATCTTGTTCCTTTTTACCCTTTCGGAGCACGTTCCTCCATATGGAGGCCCCGCGAGAGGTGACCTGTCGTTCCAGCTAGCACTTGCACAAAAGGGCCAGTACGTAACCACTGGTAGTTGGGGCGTCGTTTAATTTTAGGAGTATGTCCGAAGCTTTATCCTCTCTTTCGGTTGCGTCAGCCGGCTTGCTGTCGAGGAGGCGGCTCCCCTTACGAGGTCGCATTGCCCACTGCTGTTGCAAGAAAGATATACTTGTATGGCACTAATCTCCGCAAAATGAGTAAAAACGAGGGCTCTTATCCCTTGGCTATCCTGGAGCCAAAGTCCGAGGCTTACAACTCTCTGGTATGCTGGTAGGGCTTCTGTATTTTTTTTCTCGGCGTGCTCAGCGTGCATTGCAATCGGTTGAAGTACAATTCAACCGTCGGGTGTGGTGATGGTGTCCGATTCATATCCCAACCACGCCTATGCTCGTGCATTAGTATTTTGGATTACCGAAGAGTCTACCTAGATGAATTAGAGCCCCCCTATTAGTTTGATATCATCGAATATATCATCTCTTCACTCAGCCAAACGGGCTTGACTCTCATAGTGAAGAACGCTTATCCCTTACAATGTCGTCCATGTCTACGGCCGAAATCCGGTAGCTCTACTTGTTGAGCCATTAGACTGAGTATCGGCTCGAATAAAAGGAATCGAGCGATAGCGTAGAACATGTACCAACACTGAGTATCGAAGAAAACGAAGGCGAACTGAATACTGATGACTTTGTACCGAAGAGACTCGAAGCCGAAGGCGTAGAGGACTAACAGGAACCTCTGGAAATGGGTAGGTACTGAAGAGATAAAGAACACACAGAATAAAGGTCAAACCCACTGTCAGTCGTGAGGACAATCTGAATGTGTATTGAAGAACCATGCTAATGATAAGAATGGATGGACAAGAGAGGGGCATCCGAAGCCTATATATATACTCAAATAATGCCTCCCACCTTCCCCCATCACATTGACTCCCACCCTTCCCTTCTTGGATACATCACGTGTTTCCCTTTACCCAGCGCCAAGCCCGACGATCCCTCCTTCTCTTTTAAGTATGCACTAATGGCTAAGCTAACTTTTAGTGCGTCAGTACTGAAATAGATAGAAAATGCAGACGAGATGATTGTGGATTTATTACGCTACGATAACTTTGTGGTGAGAGGACTATCTAGTCTGGTTGGCACAAGCTCTCGTAGAGGACTATCCTTAGTCTGGTTGACTATCCTAAGGAAAATGAAACTCTCTAGATAGGATGTCTAGATAGGATGATGATGATGAGAAGACAGAATGCTCCCACAAAGTTAACCTTCAATCATAACCCTTCCCCTTCCCCTTTTGGGATATCATCACATGTCCTAATTAAACCAGACTATCCTAATCATCGCGCATCAGAACTTATACTAGCCTACTCGATTAAGTGGCTATGTTCCCTAACTCAATAGGAAAATAATCTTCCTGAAGAACGTGATCGCTCACCCAGAAATAGTTAGGTGAAAACATTAAAGCCGGCGCCCAACAACCTGAAAGTGTGATTTGGCGAGGATATTCCCCACTTCAATTGTGCTAGATATGCATTTTATATAAGAAGCTTGCACTCAATGTGCAACTATGCAAAGTGGAAGCTGTACCTACTCGGGCCTTGTGTTGCCTCTCTGGACTATTTCTCCAACGAGTAGGCAATGATCAATGCCTACTAGTGGTACAGTAGGTACATTTGTAGCTGTATTTAATTGACAGAAGAATGGTTGATTACCAGCTGTTGGGGGAATTTGCGGTTTGACCGCGGCTGGCTCGTCATGGCCTCTTCAATGGGGCCGCATACAAGTAATGGGTCTTTGAAAAAAAGGGAAGAAAAATGTAGCCTATTGACTACATGTACAGAAAATATAGGAGCAGGTCTAAATAAATTACATCACAAGGATAGGAAACTCAAAGGAAATTTCGACATTAATTGAAAGTCTAACTAGATGATGTATCTCTGAGGTGACATCCATGGATACATACATATGTAATCAATTCCACCCAGTTTGCTCAATAACATTACTAGGTGATTTAGGCTGGATGAGGGTAACCATGTACCATAATATACGAAATTCATCCACAGTACTTGGTTGCTCTAGGTACCCGGTAGCCGCTAGAAAATGTAAAAATTATCGCGCTGCAGCAGTAGGAGAGGTGTAACTACTAAAAAATGTGATATCTACGCTCATGGGGAACTTTTCCGCAACATCTCACGTCATCCAACATGTCGGCCATGGCAGTACGTTCACACCTTCTCAACATTCACAAGAAGCGCGTGAAGAGTTAAAGAATTTCTCTTCCTTCGGAGCCTTAATCTATATTGGAACGCCTAAAGTCCCCCGGCTACAAGATTTTGGGATACCAAGTTGTACAGTAAAAGTTCTCAACATGTCACTGAACAAATCCGGCAATTCCTCCATATTTCAGATCCTCGAACAATCTCTTCAAACCTAACTTTGGTAGAAGAAACTAGAACCTGGGCAATCTCAAATTCATAATATTCAGATACCAGTTGACGAAATGGTTCGATTCCATGGGCGAGGCCAACGTACATTGAAAATGCCAAACAAGCCAATTAAGCATGCATATAATATTCTCGCCTTACGTCACATCTCGAATCGCCAATCTTGAGTTAATTTCGGATTTATCTCCGCCTCTCTCTCAACTTTTCAAATCCTCGGTGCATTAGCTTGAATTTAGATATATGGCTGGTTCTAGAGAGTGATGTGGGCTGGGATTAGAACATTCACATGGCATAGGGCTGGAAAGTGACGAGGAGGTGTGATTGGATATGGATCTCAACTTGTACATACTGGTGGATAAAGCATAACCCATAATCTAAATAGCGAGCTGTTATTCCCGTGATCCTAAGGTCACAGTCGCATTCATTATAAATGCAATACTAATTATGAGCCACTTAAAGCGAACGCAAATGCCAACCGAAAACATGCAAAGTAGTGAAGTTGATCATGATTCATTCGGTACCACCTTTGCCTTTAACTCTTGTAATTTCCGCACTGGCATTTTACTTTTTCAGATCGCCGATTCTCTCCATGACCTTAATCTCAAGGCCAGCCTGATGAAGCAAAAGCTCCTGTTTTGTTGCTTCAATATCACTTTTGGCTGCCTGGCGACTGTTCTCAATCATTGAAGCCATCCTCGCCTCGGATTCTTGCTCATTTTTGCAGCATAATAGAATATCTTCAGGCTCACCTGGTAACTGTGTCAGCAGAATGGACGTTTGAGCACCTCATTAGGCAATATACCCCAAATATTCCACTCCCAGCAAGTATCCTGATCCAATTATTCAATCCTTTGCGATGGTATCATCACCTGGAGTCCCATGCTTTGCTTCACCACCTTCGATAGTCTTACCCATTCCGTCGACCAAGTTCCTCCGCTAAGCCATTCCATTAATAAAGTGAGCAGAGAAACTGTTGATATTTGATACTTGCCTTTTAGAACTGAACGAGAGAATTTGCCCAGTAGTGGCCCGAAAGAGACATCCGGTTTGGCGAATATGAACTTTCCGGTGATGAATACCCTTCCTTCCGAATATCATTGCTAATACGGCTAATATCGTCCGTGGGTTGCTGTCACCCAGTTTCCACTTTGTCGCAACCACACAATTTTGTTAGCGAAAGGGGGCTTCGTTAGTTCTGTTTTGCCTATGGGCACTTGGACAGACGGGTATATGTTGGAACCAAGACCAAAAGTGAGATCTCGGGTGCTAGGTAGGTTTGTGCCTATATTTAACATCTTCCCCCAAACCGCACCAAGGGATATTGCTCACTCTTTGGTAGTCTAATCTGGGGTTGTGGATAGAATATTTATCATTATTTTGAATCTAGAAGTTCCCAGGAATTGAATGGGGCATCTTACACTCTCCAGGTTCATAACCTGATGGAGAGATGATGAGAGATGACATGATGATGATGTTCAGGGTATGGAGACATGATGTCTCTGGAACTCTACAAATGACAAGAATGCCGGGTCCGCACATGTGGTACCATCAGTATGTGTATGAGATGGATCTCGCCGGTAAATGTGATTGGAAAGGGTGTTAGCGGGACTGGTATGTGAGCTTCTCTCACTCTAGTTAGAGAGGGTCTCAAATTGACGTATGAACTATGTATTGGTGTGTGTATTTAGAACCCCCACCATTATTCATTATTACTACTAGTTCGATAGGATATACAGTACCTATATAAACCCCTATGTCCCCCCACCGTTGGAAAATTTTCTGTTCTACTCTCCCTGCTCGGCTTTTCGTCAGCTGCGCTGGGTTTGGCTCGGTCGTCGTGATTGGCTGGAGTATGCCAAGCAGTCGGTTGCCTAGGAAACCGGGGTAATGGGGGAACGACAACCCCTCAACTACAAACCTCACCTCCCCGACTGAACTCGAACAAGACTACTGAACTCCGGCAAATCCAGCGACATAAACTCCAGTTAAAGGCTGATTGCATTCAGCATATCTTGCATCTGGAATGGATGAACGTGTTCGGCCTATCTGGGGGGATATAGGGAGGACACATTGCGCGTATCTACACAGCCGCATCCACGTCACCGACCATTGCCCCACCAGCCCCAGAGACCGCGTTCAGCCAGGTTACAGATATCAGCCCCGGGGACCGCGTTAAACCAGATTACAGATATCAGTGCGTTGAGTTCTTCCGATTTACAAGGAGCAAATTGTACTTACATATCTTAGCCTCGGCCAGATCACCAATCGAAATCGACGCCAGACGAGCCATTTTGTGTGCTTCTGTCCTGATTATTTGGGAAGAGCAGGACATGGCAGTCGGTCATTTGGTTACGCGGTACAAGGAAGGGTTAGATTGGGACTCTCACCGCTGGACATATCATCAACTTCAGCCAAACGCACTCTCTGCCTCTACCTCCTCTGGGAAACCTTCGAAAAAATGCCCTTAGGACTGGTAATCTACAACGCCCGCACCTACGATCTCACCAAACTCAATAGCAGGGAAGTCGTAAAAGGCATTCTCCGGCAGACACCGACTCAGCCGCATCGTGATAGCAGGTCAACCGCTCCGCCCCGGCCGACACCGACCCCGCTGCCTTGGGATGCCAGAGAGACGCTCCGCTGACACCGACTCAGCCGCATGGTGATAGCAGGTCGACCGCTCCGCCGACACCGACCCCGCTGCCTTGGGATATCAGAGAGACCGCTCTGCTGAGTCCAACTCCGCTGCCATTGGATGCCACGTCGACCACTCCGCCGGCACCGACCCCGCTGCCTTAGGATGCCACGGAGACCGCTCCACTGCCATGGGCACCGTCGAATTTTATCTCAACACAGGATCCAAATCTCGCGACCCCCCGGATTTACCCGCGAAAACGTTGGTCATGCCGGGGCATTAGCTAAGCTCGCCAGAAATGAGTCGGGATCTTCTATTTGTCTAAAGAACCATGTCTTTTCTTTGGGGTCTCCACGAAATCCCTTGATATGGATGACTTTCCACAAAATCCTGATACGGATGAGTCTCCAAGAAATCCGTAGAGATGTAGGCGCACTCGAAAACCGGGACGAACCGGCTACCATTGCTATATATCTATTACGTATCCCTGTGACGTCAATCCCGCACTATCATTTATTCACAAAGTTTCAATTCCTCAACAGGTTATGAGCCCGGAGAGCGCACGATGAAACATCATGACGCAGAGCAATTCCCCAACTCCCGAGAAACTGCGCTGTGTTGGGAGGAAACCCGGCGGTGGTATCACTGCTCCTAGATCGAGGGGCGGACATCAATGTCGTCGGTGGTAACTATGGGACTGCCCTAGGCCCCTCCGTGTCTCGGTTGTGCTGCATTGAAGGGGGATGTGGGACTCCTTTCGAAGAACAAGCTAGCGCTTATTAGAGGTTTTTCATTGCTTCTGTCTGGAACATGCAGAACGAGCAAAATTTGGATGACAGGCATTAAGCGTGGTAGGGGACAAGGGGTAGGGGGTGGCGGAGACATCTCGAAGTCGTCAAAGCAAGTACAAGCACCACAACAACCACGGAG
>Ga0307511_10005344_pt1 | contig 13068 bp, 12 predicted proteins | sample 13_EM_MG_FD_200266 | JGI IMG/M metagenome (GOLD analysis project Ga0307511, IMG submission 200266) | Populus trichocarpa ectomycorrhiza microbial communities from riparian zone in the Pacific Northwest, United States - 13_EM | ecosystem: Host-associated > Plants > Roots > Unclassified | place...
CTCGCTGGCGGCCTCCGGTCTGCACCTGATCGGTAGCAAGCAGATGGTGATTGATGCCTTTGCTGCTTTGAAGGAGGCGGGCGACTTCGATGACATGTTTGTGGTCATCCTGTTCGATGGGCACTGCCTGCCGGAGCGGATGGTCGAGGAGCAGATGCAGTACTTCGCCGAGGAGATCATGCCCGTGCTGCACAAGGAGTACGGACACCCCGGCTACCGGCATCCGGTGTTGACTCCGCCGCAGGCGCCCACGCCGCGCTTGTGATCGACTCGTCGTTCTGAATAGAGAACTCTGATCGGCTCGCAGGGTCGATCGAGATCCTGGGCGGTTTGGCTCACGGGATCAGCAACGCAAACCTGTGTAGCGCCGGACATCTTCGGGCAGTGGTTGCTGCGGCAGATCAAGGCGCGGATAGATCGCAACATGTTCGAGGAGGACCCCGCATTCATGAACCGCACCCTCGAGCGATGTCCGGTGCTGAACGACGAGGAGCTGCGGCGTGCCATCGGCGTGGCCAACGTGCCCACGCTACTCATGGTGCTCTATCAGTTGACCGGAGGCGATACGTGGCTTAACGCTCCGTACCTGCCTACGCGCACCCGTGGGCTGGACCTCCACGACACTGGCGGGCTTACTGAGGACATGCAGCGCGAAGTGCGCGCGGCGGCGTACGACGCGTTGCGCGCCTGGTCCAACGGCGCAGAGCCAGCAGTCCCCGCGCCTGTCGGCGACCTGTTGGTTAGGATGATGAGTATCTGCATGGGGGAGCCGGTCGATCCCGACTACGCCCCGATGATGGCCGAAGACATGGGCTTTACTGCGGCTCCTGCCCGTCGGTGGCTCAGCGGGGACCCGAACCAACTGTCAGCGATTGTCATCGGTGCGGGCGTCTCGGGTCTCCTGGCGTCAGCGAAGTTGACGCAAGCCGGGATTCGGCACGTGATTCTGGAAAAGAACGACGGCGTCGGCGGCACCTGGCTCAACAACCGCTACCCGGGATGCGGAGTCGACACCCCCAGCTACCTCTACACCTACTCGTTCCTGCCTAACGACTGGTCCACGTATTTCGGCAAGCGCGACGATGTCTGGCATTACTTTAACGGCGTAGCGCAGCGCTTGAACCTCTACGACCACATCACCTTCGGAGTCGAGGTCGAGTCGGCGGTGTTCGATGCTAGCAGGCACGAATGGATCGTTTCGACGCGCGACCGAAAGGGCCGACCCTGCGAATATCGAGCGGGTGTGGTCATTTCCGCGGTCGGCCAGCTCAACGTACCGCACGTCCCGGCGATCGAGGGCGCGGACCAGTTCACGGGCTTGATGTTCCACTCCGCGCAGTGGCCCGAGGGAGTCGACGTCCGCGGGAAGCGGGTCGCTGTCATCGGTGCGGGCGCCTCGGCAATGCAGATCGTGCCCGCGATTGTGGACGACGCCGGTGAGCTGACGGTCTATCAACGTTCACCACAGTGGGTGGCCCCCAGCTCGAACTACTTCGAGTGTGTCCCCGACAGGGTGCACTGGCTGATGAACCACGTGCCCTTTTACCGGGGCTGGTACCGGTTCCGTCTCGCGTGGACCTTTAACGACAAGACACATCCGTCGCTGCAGGTCGACCCAGCCTGGCCGCACCCCGAACGCTCGGTCAACGCGATCAATGATGGACACCGCCGCTACTTCGAACGCTACCTCCGCGAGGAGCTGGACGGGCGCCCCGACCTGATCGCGAAGTCGCTGCCGACTTACCCGCCATTCGGCAAGCGCATGCTGCTGGATAACGGTTGGTTCCGCGCGTTGCGCAAACCGTCCGCGGAGTTGGTCACCGACCCGGTCGCTCGTATCTCCGCGACCGGAGTAGTCACAACAGACGGCGTGGAGCGACCGGCGGACATCATCATCTTCGCGACCGGATTTGAGGCACGGCGGATGGTGGGTCAGTACGAGATCCGAGGTCTCGGGGGTCAGTCGCTTCGCGAGGTGTGGGGCGAGGAGAACGCGTTCGCCTATCTGGGTATCACGGTGCCCGGCTTCCCTAACTTCTTCCTGATGTACGGTCCCAACACCAACTTGGGACACGGGGGTAGCTACATCTGGGTCGGTGAATGTCAGATCCGCTACATTGTCGATCTAATCTGCTCGATGGTGGAAAACGACATCGCCTCCGTCAACTGCCGCGAGCACGTGTGCGCGGAGTACAATTACACTGTCGACAGGGCTCACGCGGGGATGGTCTGGTCCCACGGCGGCATGGAGACTTGGTATCGCAATGCCCAGGGTCGTGTTGTCACGAACTCGCCGTGGCGTGTTGTCGACTACTGGCGCATGACACACGAGGCGGACCTGAAGGACTTCAAGTGCGAGTTCGCCGACCCTCACCGGGACACTTTGGTGAGTGCGTCCACAGTTGCCGGCTGATCGGAACGAACGCAGATGACGCTAACACTAGCGGCGGTGGACGTGGACCCCGCAATGCAAACGCTTCGATTGGAGGTGCGCGAGTTCATCACGGAAGCTGTGATCACGGGCCGGTTCGTCCCAGACTGTGATAGTTGGCTTACCGGCTGGGTCCCCTCGTTCAGTGCCGAGCTGGCCGCTCGCGGCTGGATCGGGATGGCGATCCCGAAGAGGTATGGCGGCAGCGAGCGTGGAAGTCTCGAACGCTACGTTGTCATCGAAGAACTGTTGGCAGCCGGAGCGCCGGTTGCCGCACACTGGATAGCGGACCGTCAGATCGCTCCGGCGTTGGTCAGATTCGGGACCGAGCGACAGAAGCAGCAGTATCTCCCCAAGATTGCCTCCGCCCACTCTTTCTTCGCCCTTGGCATGAGTGAAGCCGACGCTGGATCCGACCTCGCCGCGATCCGTACCAAGGCGAGGAAGATCGAGGGCGGATGGCGCCTCAATGGCGCGAAGTTGTGGACGAGTGGAGGACATCACGCACACGCGATGATCGTCCTCGCTCGGACGTCTCCGGTCGATGTGCAAGCGCGCCACAGCGGAATGAGTCAGTTTATCGTCGATCTCCCGGCACCCGGCGTCACGATCAACCCGATCCTCCTGATGAGCGGCGAGCACCATTTCAACGAGGTGGTTTTCGAAGATGCGTTTGTCTCGGACGACGCCGTTCTGGGGACGATAGGCGACGGGTGGAAACAGGTCACCGCGGAGCTGGCGTATGAGCGAAGCGGCCCCGAGCGGCTTTTGAGCACGTTCCCACTGCTGACATCCATGTTCCGACGGCTGCAGGCAACAGCCGATCCACCGCACGCTGAACTGGTCGCGCTGGGGACCCTGTTGAGTCGAGCTCGATCCCTGCGTGAGATATCCATGTCCATCGCGAGCGCGCTGCAACGAGGCGAGGCACCCGACGTGGCGGCGGCGGTCGCCAAAGACCTTGGCACCCGGTTTGAGCAGGACGTCGTCGACACCGCGCTCCGCATCCTGGACGGGGTCTGCGCCGACGCCTCCTCCTCGGAAGAACTCGAGCGCCTGCTCTCCCGGGCAGCCCTGCACTCGCCCGGGTTCACGCTCAGGGGCGGTACGAACGAGATCCTTCGCGGGGTCATAGCGCGTGGAATGGGACTGCGATGAATGACTATGAACTAGACCAGATCGCCGAGACCGTAGACAAGATCCTCACAAAAGCCAGTGCAACGGACCTGCGCGAGGGCGGCGAGGGGCGGGTCAACCACACAGCCCTGGAGCTGTTTACACAGGCCGGCCTGCGCCGGGTGGCGGTGCCAGCCTCCGCCGGTGGATCGGACGGCGAGCTGCCGTACCTGGCCGTCATCCTGAAGCGCCTGGGCTATCACGCCGTCAATGTCCCCTTGCTCGAGGACCACCTGGCCGCCGAGCTGCTCGCGCCGCACATGGCCGACGTGCCCCAAGCCATGATGACGATATCCAACCGCAGCAATCTCCTCCTCACGCGCGTCGACGGCCGCCATGTCGTGAGCGGCTCCTGCCGGCACGTGCCGTGGAGCCGGACGGCCTCGCTCGTACTCGCGCTCGCGCAGTCGGAGGCGGGTCAGGGTCTCGTTGCGCTACCGACCGCGCAGGCCTCTGTCAACTTTCACCACAACGTCGCCGGTGAGCCCCGCGACCACCTGACTTTCGACGCCGCCGCGCCAGTGGCCATGGTGGCGGACAGCAGGGCGGTCTTGGAGCTGCGGTTACGCGTGCTGCTCTATCGGTCGTTGACCTTGCTGGGCGCGGGCGAACGTGCCCTCGATCTGACCATTACCCATGTGACGGATCGAACCCAGTTCGGATCTCCCCTGTCGCGCCGACAGGTTGTCCAGCACTACATCGCTGAGATGTTCGGGGCGCTGACGGCGACACGTGCTGCCTGTAATGCGGCGGTGAGCACACTCTCGGGCGGGACCGGTCCCGCCTCGCTGGCCGCCGCACTCGCCACTCGGATCGAGGCAGATCGGATGGCGAGCGTGGTCGCCCGCCTGTCACATCAGCTGCACGGGGCGATCGGCTTCACGCAGGAGCATCCCTTGCACTTCTCGACGACCCGGTTGACGGCCTGGCGACAGGACGACCTCAGTGAGACGGCCTGTGCCCGGGAACTCGCACGACTCGTGCCGGGGCTCGGTGGACCGTGGAACACGCTGACCGCTCGTCGGGTGGGTTAGGCGATGGCCAAAGAAATGACGACAGTGTCGTCGGTTCAGTGTACGGACACGCCGGTAGGGCCTGACACCTCGGCTCTGAGTGAGCAGGAACTCACGGCTGCTCGCAAAATCGCACCATTCCTGCGCCGTGGCTGTCGCGTGGTCATCGCAGACGGCGCCGGCTCCCCGTTAGGTCTGGGGCGGGCTCTCGCTCTTGCCGCCGCACAGGTGGGCGGCGTGCGCCTCGTGGTCGGATGGTCGTTTGAGGCGCCGGTGCCCGTTGAAAGCCCCGCGTTCACGGACATCCGGGTGTTGGTGGGAGGCTATGGGTTGCGTGAGGCGACGCGGCTCCCCCATGTTCACTATGTGCCCGTCCGGCTGAGCAGCATCCCGGCGCTGCTGCGGACTTCGCTCAGGCCTGATGTCCTGATCGCGGGAGTCAGGCCGGTTGAGGGCGGTGTCGGGTTCGGGACCGAGGTCTCGTGGATGCGCTCGGTCGTTGACCGGGGCGTGCCGGTGCTGGCCGAGTTGAACCACGGACTCCCTGCCGCCGCGGACGACGGCGCGCTGCCACCCGGCCAGGTGACGATCGTGTCCGAGGTCGACCGGCCTCCGCTCGGCCTGCCAGTGCCCCCGATCACCGACGAATCGCGGGCGATTGCGCGTCACATCGCGACGCTGGTGACCCCAGACAGCGTCGTCCAGTACGGGCCTGGCATGGTCGGAGATGCCGCGATCCGCGGCCTGCAGGTTCCGGTGCGGGTTCACTCGGGACTCGTCACCGACGCGGTCCTCGACCTCGATCGTCGCGGACTGCTCGTCGGCGAGCCCGTGGCCGCCTATGTCGTGGGCACGCCCAGCCTGTACCAGTGGTCCGACGGGCGCTCGATCGCCACGCGCATCGAACGCTCGCACGACCTCAGCTACCTCTCCGACCTGCCGTTCTTCGCCATCAATACCGCGCTCGAGATCGACCTGACCGGTCAGATCAACGTCCAGGGATTCGGCAAGACCGTGGTCGCCGCGGTCGGCGGTCATCCGGATTTTGCTGTGGCCGGCGGCCGCGCGTCTTTTGGGCTCAGCATCGCGGCGCTCCCGACCCGCCGCGGTCGCCATCGCACACTCGTCCACACCTTGTCGGTTCCGGCCTCCACGGCTCGGTGCGACGTCGACGTCGTTGTCACCGAGCACGGCATCGCGGACCTGCGCGGTCTCGATGACGCGGAGCGGCGGCGGGCCCTCGTCGCGATTTGGGACTGGGACCCAGGCAACCAAACCCCGGAGGGAACAACTTGAACTGCGTCACACACGATAAGCGCGGGTCTGGCGGCGCCGACGGCACATATACCTCAGGGACTTTGCCGACAGCCGCGTGGGTTCGGCCCGTCAGTAGATGGAGACCAGATCATGACTGAAGCAGTAATCGTGGATGCGGTGCGCACCCCGCTCGGGAAGCGGAACGGTGCACTGTCCAACATCCACCCGGTGGACCTCAGCGGCAATATCCTGCGCGCGCTGGCCGCTCGGACCGGCATCGACCCGGCCGTCGTGGACGACGTCATCTGGGGGTGCGTGAACCAGGTGGGCGACCAGGCCGCGCAGGTCGGTCGTTACGCGGTGCTCGCGGCCGGCTGGCCCGAGTCAGTTCCTGCCTCGACCGTCAACCGCGCCTGCGGATCGAGTCAGCAGGCCATCGACTTCGCGGCAGCGATGGTGAGGTCGGGGCAGTGCGACGTGATCGTGGCCGGAGGCGTCGAATCGATGAGTCGAGTCCCGCTGGGCGCCGGTCGGGACCTGGGCCGGCCGTTCGGCCCTCGGGTGCGGGCGCGCTACGCCGCCCCCCTCGCGGAGTACAGCTTCCCGAACGGTGACTTCAATCAGGGCATCGGCGCAGAACTCATCGCCCGGCAATGGAACCTGACACGCCGTGATCTCGACGAGTACTCCGCCGAGTCTCACGCTCGCGCCGCGACAGCTGTCGACAGTGGCGCGTTCCGGGACCAGGTTGCGAGCATCGAGGGCGCGCCCGCGTTCGTCGACGACGAAGGCATCCGACGGGGAACGACGGTCGAGACCTTGGCGGGCCTGAAGCCGTCGTTCGTTCAGGACGGGATCGTTCACGCCGGCAACTCCTCGCAGATCTCCGACGGCGCGGGGGCACTGCTCATCACAACACCGCAACGGGCCAAGGAGTTGGGGCTGACCCCGATCGCCCGCTACGTCGGTGGCGCAGTCGCCGGATCCGACCCGATCATGATGCTCACGGCCCCTATCCCTGCGACCGAGAAGGTGCTCAAGCGGACTGGCCTCTCTCTTTCAGACATCGGCACCTTCGAGGTGAACGAGGCATTCGCCTCCATCCCTTTGGCGTGGCTCAAGGCCACCGGTGCTGATCGCGCTCTGGTCAACCCACAGGGCGGCGCGATCGCCGTGGGACACCCGCTCGGCGGCTCAGGCGCGATCCTGATGACGAGGATGCTCCATCGCATGCGCACCGAGGGCATCCGCTACGGGCTGCAGACCATGTGTGAGGGCGGTGGCACCGCGAACGCAACGGTGATCGAACTCCTCAGAGCCTGATCCAGGCTGAGCCAGATGCCACACGACGAGGGGCGCCGCCAACGGGCAGCCGTCCCGAGACCCACTCCCAGCGCCGGGACTGCGCCGGGCCACGGCGATCACTGATTTCAGGAGGCAAACATGAGTAAGCTGGACGTGCGGATGGTCGTTCTCTCAACCGACGACCTGGACAAATCGATCGCCTTCTACACCGCCACCCTCGGAATGCCGCTGAAGTTCCGTGACGGCGCCCGCTACGCCGCTCTGGACGGCGGGTCAGTGACGCTTGGGCTGGCCACGGAGATCGACCACCCTCTGCCCGGCAAAGTCGTGGTGGGGATCAAGACCACCGACGTCGACGGAGCCGCCAAGGCGATCGAGGCCAACGGTGGCACGATCGTCAAGGCGCCATACAACGATGCCCACGAGCGGCGCGCGGTCGTGTACGACAACACGGGCAACGGCTTGGTGCTCTACAGCCCACTGCTGCGCTGACGACGGCGGCCGGTTATTGAGAGGGCCGGTTTCAGCCGTCGACGGGCCGTTCCCCGTGCGAGGGAAGGAATCCCCGGGCTGATGCCTACAGTGATCGCTCCTCGACGATGTTGAGGCCATAGCCGCCCAGCGCGACCAGTGTGCGATGTGAGTTGGTCAACAGGATCATGTCATGAATGCCGAACTCGGCGAGGATCTGCGCGCCAACGCCGTAATCGCGCAGCTCAGTTATGACCGGCGGCTTCTCGCCGCCAACGTACCGGGTCGTCTGGGACAGCTTCTCCTGCGCGTGGAGCAGCACGAGAACGCCGCTGCCATGATTGGCGATTGCTTCCATGGCCTGACTAAGCAGACCGGACCGCTCGCTTTGCAGGCCGAGTGCGTCGGTGAACAGGCCGAGGGCATGCATGCGGACCAGGGTCGGCTGCGCCGGGTTGATGTGCCCCTTCACGAGTGCCAGTGTCTCGGTGTCGATCGCTTTGTTGCGGAAGGTGATCGCGGTCCACTCGCCACCCCACCGGCTCATGAACTTCGCTTCGGCGATGCGCTCGACATTGTGGTCGTGCCGACGGCGATAGGCGATCAGGTCGCGGATGGTGCCGATCTTGAGGCCGTGACGCTGGGCGAAGGCGACGAGATCGTCGAGGCGAGCCATCGTCCCGTCTTCCTTCATGATCTCGCAGATTACGCCGGAGGGATTAAGCCCGGCGAGGCGCGAGACATCGACCGCAGCCTCGGTGTGGCCGGCGCGGACCAGCACGCCGCCGGGTTTGGCGATCAGCGGGAAGACGTGCCCCGGCGTCACGATATGCTCGGAGCCTTTTGTGGCATCGATCGCGATCGCCACGGTCCGGGCACGGTCGCCGGCGGAGATGCCGGTGGTAACGCCGTCGCGAGCCTCGATCGAGACGGTGAAGGCGGTTCCGTGCCGGGTGCCGTTGTTGCGGCTCATGAGGTCGAGGCCGAGCTGCTCGACCCGGTCCTTCGTCATGGCGAGGCAGATGAGGCCGCGACCATGCATCGCCATGAAGTTGATCGCGTCGGGCGTCGCCATCTGCGCGGGGATGACCAAGTCGCCCTCATTCTCCCGGTCCTCGTCGTCGACCAGGATGAACATGCGGCCGTTGCATGCCTCGTTGATGATCTCGTCCGTAGGCGAGAGGAAGGCGTGGCGGGTGGTGCGGAACAGCGCAGTCATGGTCTTCCTCTCAACGAGCCTCCACTTGATCTGTTTGGAGCGAGCGCTACAATCTTATTAACCGCGCCACGCCACCACGTCAAGCACGCCAGCCAGGAGCGGATCGGTTGACCCGGTCCCGACCTGCTGCCACTCATCGCAGGATGCCCCGGATAGCATCATCTCGCAGCCTCGTATACTGGGACACTCTGAATTACTTCAGGCAGCCGGATGCCACAGTTTTTTTGGACGGCCTTCATCTGAATGCGCGCTGCGGTTAGAGTGCGCGCAGACTGCGGCCGAGTGAGCCGGCCTTGCCCGGTCGAACGAAACGGAGATGCTGGTGGCGGATAATCAAGAAAACGATGGCAATCAGGTCAAGGAGCGGATCATCCGCGCCGCGACGGAGCTGTTCATGGAGCGCGGCTTCGCCGGCACGACCGTGCGCGAGATCGGTGACCGGGCCGGGGTAGGACAGAGCTCGCTCTACCACCACGCACGCTCTAAGGGGCAGCTCCTGTCCGAGCTGCACGCCAGGCACGTCCAGGAGATCATCGGACTGCTGGAAACGATCGTCGAATCGCAGGAGGCGCCGAGCGTTCAACTGCGCGGCGTAATCACCGCGCTTTTGACGATGGTGCACACCCACCGAGCGGTGGTGACGGTGTACCTACGCGAGAGCTATGCACTTCCGGTCGAGGCACGCAAAAAGGTAGGGCAGGAGCGGAAAAAGGTCGATTCCATGATCGATCTGATCCTTAAGCGGGGTTTGGAGTCCGGCGAGTTCCGACCCGGCCTCGACGTTCGCCTGACCCGTCGGGCAATCCTTGGTATGTGCAATTGGGCCTACCAGTGGTACCAACCCAACGGCCCGCAGACGATCGCCGAGATCAGCACATACTTCTCGGACCTCGCTGAGGCTGCCGTCGTCAACGTGCGCCCCCGTAAGTCCGGAAAGGGCGGCGGCTGAGCCCAACGCTGTGGTCGCCTCGCGAGCTAGAACGTAATCCGACCTAATGGAATCGTTGGCGAGTCCCATGGGCCGGGAACGCGCGTGAGATGGGTGTTCGGTTAGCTTAGCGCTACCGGAGTGGTGTGGTTGCGCGCGCCGCGCGTCAACTGTCGGCGCGCGTGCATGAACATGAATCCTGCTATCAAGCATGTAAGTAGCCCTACCATCATGGCGTACCTGAGACTGTGGCGACCGAAACGCGGGCGCCAATAATCGCTCAAAGCGCCGACAAGAAACGGCGTTAAGGCGCCGCCTATAAGGGCATTCAAAAACCCCTGAACGCCAGCGGCGGTGGCGCGCGTGTGCGGTGCGCTGACGGTTTGGTACGCCGCCGAATAGCAGGGAGAATAGAGAGTGCTCACCATTGCGCCAACAAACATCGCTGCGAGCGCGAGTTCTTTTGATGGGGCAAGCAAAAGCGCCATATAGATTGGAAAAAGCGCGAAAGCGCTCCAGGCGGAGAACCGAATAAGCTTCTCCACGCCGCGGTGTGCAAGATGGTTTCCGAGCCAGCCGCCGCCAATTAGTCCGCACGCCATGCCAGCGGCCATGACCGGTCCAAAAACAAACCCGACCTCGCTGGTGCTCATGCCGTGGCTACGAATAAAAAAAATGCCGAGCATGTTGACTAGGCCGATGCTGACAAAGGTCACCATCGAGGAGCCCGAAATCAGCCACACAAACGGCGCGTTTCCAAAGAGATCGCGAAAAGTAGATGTGCGCGAAGCCTTTCTGCTGTGCGCGGGAGTTTCGCGCGGTGTATCTACCTTAACCCAGGCGATCAGGACCGCGAGGACAATCCCTGGGGGGCCAGCCATGTAAAAGGCGTTGCGCCAACCATAGTGCGTCGCAATCCATCCGCCGAGCACCCAGGCCAGGAAAACGCCAACCATGCCGCCCGCATAAAAAACGCCCATCGCCAGCGGTCGTCTGGGCGGCGAGTAGTTCTCGCTGATGAGCGCCATAGCAGCAGGAACAATCACGGATTCGCCAATCCCGACACCGGCGCGCGCGATCGCTAGATGCGTGAAATTTTGCGACACGCCGCACGCTGCGGTAAACACGCTCCATATCCCCACACCCAACGCGACAATAATGTTTTTATTGAAGCGGTCGAGCAGCCAGCCGCACATGATGCCAAACGATCCGTAGACTAGTACGAAGGCGGCGCCAGTTAGCAGGGACAATTCTTTGTCGGAAAGGCCAAACTCCGCTTGGACCGGCTGGGCGACGACCGCCATCATGAGACGATCGAGGAAGGAAAGACCGTACGCGCCCGTGAGCAGAACAAGCAGCAGCGAAGAGCGATTCTGGCTGCGGGTCATGTTATACAACGAGCCCGGGCCGTAGCCGATCGGCTCGTTCTTCGGCCGATGGTTCGCGACACCACATCATCAAGCCCATCAGGCCTTCCTGCACAACCTTGCCGTGTTGGTTCACGAGTTCCATGCGGCGCTGGACGACACCGCGGCCACCGGCGCTGACCATGCGTTTGGCCTCAATGCGCATCCGCAGTGTCAGGTCGTCGCCGACCAGCACTGGCTCGAGGAACCGCCACTCGCGGATATCCGTTACGGCAATTGCCGCATCGGTGAACTCGGCGAACTCGGTGAACAGGCCGAGCGCCACCGCGATGCCAAAGGGTCCCTGTAAAATACGCTGTCCGAAAGCAGTCTTCCGCGCAAATTCAGGATCGGTGTGGATCGGGTGGCGGTCGCCGGAAATGTCGGTGAACGACTCGAGATCGGATTCGGTAACCCGTCGGCATCCACTCACATATTCGCGCCCGACGGTGACGTCCTCGAAATAGACCGCCGAGCAGGAACTTCGCATCCGGAGCCTCCGCGCCTAAACGGAATAGCCGCCATCGAGGGCGATGCTTTGGCCGGTAATGAAGGCCGCTTTCGACGAACACAGGAAGAGCGCGAGGTCGGCAACCTCCTCGGCGGTGCCGAAGCGGCGCAGCGCGGTATTTTTCTTCATCGCCTCGATGAACTGCGGCGTTAGCCGCTCGCCCAGCCGCTTGAATAGACCCGTATCGATGACGCCGAGCGCAATGGAGTTGGCACGGATGCCATGTCGGCCTTCCTCGCGGGCGACGCCGCGCACCAGCGCCTCGAGGCCCGCCTTCGGAACGACAGACAAAATGTCCTTCGGCGGATGGCGCACGAGGCCGGCCGATGTCATCGCCAGCACCGAACCGCCTTTGCCCCGCATATGCGCTATTGCCGGCATCAGCACATTGTATGAGCCAGTCAAGTCACCACCGATCGTGCGGTCCCATTCGTCGGGATCGATGTCGGCGGTGTAGGTCATGCTGACATCGGCACCGATGGCGATCACGAGCGTGTGGATACGCCCGAACTCGGCGGCCGCACGATCGATCGCGGCGCGGCTCGCCACACGATTGGCAAGATCGAGCTGCAGCGCGAGCGCACGGCGGCCGGAGGCCACAATTCTCTCGCTCAGTTCGCGAGCGACCTGCTCATTACTCCGATAGGTAAAGACGACGTCCGATCCGGCGCGCGCTAACGCTTCGCAGATGGCGCGGCCAATGCCGCCGCTACCACCGATGACGACGCCCGCGCCGTCAGGAAACAACTCGCCTGCGTTCATCAGCTTCGTTCTCCCAAGTATCGTCTGCTGGTGGGACCTCGTGCCATTAGCGACCTCCCCAGCCGCCTGGCCACCGGCACCGTCCGTCATGAGGCAACATGCGGTTGGAGCAAAGGCGAACACCGTCATTCTCGTTCGATCACGTCCCGGCCTTGAGCGGAAACGATCCGCAACTTCGTTGCGTCAGTGTTTATGCGCTGTTCGGTCCTGGCGAAGCAGGCAGTAGTACCCGCCGGCGTGACCTGGCCCGTTGCTATCGCAGCGGAGCGCCGGAGGCTTCCCAAGCAGACAAGTGCGCACGTTAGGTCGACCCCCATGTTGACTAAGAACGCGATGACGAACTGGCCCTCCGCCGGAACCCCGGGAAGCCAGGGAACACTTTTTCGAGCAAGGATGACGGAGTAAATGATGGGGCCGACCGCCGCCGCGAGCGCCGCTGTCAGGCCCAGCGTCGCATTCGCCATACCGGCTTTGGCCTCAGGCACGACCTTCTGGATCGAGCTGAAGAGTGCGCAATTCAGTAGCCCAATTCCAATGCCGTAGATTGCGGCTCCCACGAGGAGCTGCCACACGGAACTGTGAAAGAACG
>Ga0307511_10005345_pt1 | contig 13065 bp, 12 predicted proteins | sample 13_EM_MG_FD_200266 | JGI IMG/M metagenome (GOLD analysis project Ga0307511, IMG submission 200266) | Populus trichocarpa ectomycorrhiza microbial communities from riparian zone in the Pacific Northwest, United States - 13_EM | ecosystem: Host-associated > Plants > Roots > Unclassified | place...
TTCTCTAGCAATTATCTACAATTTCCAATAAAATGAGCTGTTTTGGACGTAAACTCGCACTCGATCAGAGATCACATATCGTCCTCGAACATAGAAAAGGGAGTGCGTACCATGGGATTGATTTTGTAAGTGACTACACGTAATCAAATCCACAGCGAATACTTCTCCTCCACACATTGTCAGGCTTTTAGCCGCTTGGAGATTCTATCGGATACTCTCAGTCACTTGGTGAGATCAAGACCGTCGATTTAATAGATTTCATATGATCAAGACCGGTCAATACTATGTGAGATCTTCAAGTCGTTTTGCACAGCGTTCTAAGAATCCAATTTCCCGGCATTAACCTTTCATAGCGAACTACATCCAAACCCTTCAGTCCCAATTCATGTATTTTCCACCGCTCGTGATCAATGGAAATATATAAAACTAAAACATAACTACTTAAATTTCCCAATCAGTAATATCTTTAACCATTAAAAATAATAAATTCAGAATATTTTTTAATATTTTCGTTTGTCTTTTGTTAAATGTTATTGTGTGAATTTTGATTAAAAAAACTTCTTTTTAATATATATATATAAAAAAAAAACACAAGAAAACACGAACTACATGCTAATAAAAAGGACGCCATGATGCCATATGATCATTTAATGAGCATAAAGCTGGAATCACGAGGAGGGTATTCTCACAAAATATCTGCATAAACATAGACAAATGTTGGATTAGAAGATCCCCATTGCATCCATCCAGGTATTTTAGCCTCAAAAGTCGTCATGGTTGAGGGACCTGATCAAGACATGTTCAATAATTGGAGGGTCCAGCTCTAATTTGCCCCTTTCAAAATCAATTAAGCATTTCTTTTGAACAAATTAAGCATTAATTACACCTCTTTTGTGCACTGAAAAAGATGAAATTAAAATAATAAGCAATAAGTAGCCTAATCGAACGCTTTGGAATACGAGTCCAGGGCTCATTAACTGAGTACGCTTGCTTTGTATCTTTGTCCCGCCAAAAAAAAGACCGCCGTTACACTCGTTTGCACGTTATCGGCTATTCCCTCCATTACCAGCCAAATCTTTGGGTTCTCGTTTCTCCTCTGTCACTAACACAAAACCTCACGCCTCAACAACACTCGGTTGATCCTTGATAATAGCTACTTAATCATTAAGATGAGCATGCAAATAATTTGAGTTTTTTTATTGGTTTTTTTTTTTTGCATTGTAAAGTGTCTATGTAACTTATAAATTATATAATGTAAATTATAATTTATAAAAACATAAAAATAAAATAAAAAAATAACTAAACTATACAATGGTGAAAATAATTTCTCATAAAATAAAAGAATAAATTTTTAATGACACGATTACAAGCCGCAAGTGCTAATCAATACCAACCAAGCAGTTACATCATCGTGGAGATCCATGAATATTAATATCAAAATGCTTGTAATGGTAACACATGTTATGCCCGTAAAATTCCAATTTCCAGCTTATTTAGTAGTGCTTATAGTTATTTTTTAAAATATTTTTTATTTAGAAATATATTAAAATAATATTTTTTTATTTTTAAAAAATTATTTTTGATATTAGCGCATTAAAATCATCTGAAAATACTAAAAAAATATTAATTTAAATTTAAAAAATAATAAATTTTTTCAAAAATATTTTTAAAACGTAAACATGAACAGATCCTTAGCAAACACTGGGTTACTGCTTGCGTTTTATTGACAATAAAAACCAATTATTTTTTTAAAAAAATATAAAAATAAAAAGAAGAGAAGGCCGGCTTTAATAATTTGTTTTTTTATTTACTAATAAAGTTTTAACTAATTTTAGATTTTAGTTAGTTAACACGCGGTATACCCCGATAGCATCAAAAGTTTCTTCAGCATCGGGAAAATAAATGTGCAGCAGTTCCCGACGTGTTTTGACATAAGAAAAAATATTCATTAGGAATTTAAAAACTTTTTTCATATATTTAACTAAACAAATCAATAACTATATTAAATTTTAAAATACCATGAAAGAAAAAAAAGTGGGTGGACAGTGGACTAAATAAGACTTACCATGAAATTTCTTCTCTCTTTTTTTCCACACTTTGACTCTATTTTGTTGGTTTTTTTTCCTTTCTCAAACAAATTATAACAAATTAGTTAATAATCTGATCCTAAAAGTTTGTAGTTGAAAAGAAAAATCTGTAATGCAGTAGTTTTTTAATATCTCAAAAAATGCTTAAATTACTCCTTAATTCACGCTTACATAATTTGCAATGTGTTTTATATTTATAGTAAACATTTGTTTTTCCACACCAACAAGTTGATCATAATTTATCAAATATCATTCAAATTATTCATTTTCAGGTCGATCTCCGACCGTGCTTGATAACATGAAAAAAAAAACCAATGGGATTTAATAATTAATTTAAAAGTAAAACATGGTGGTCCCCACATGAAAGAAGGCGTGTCTGGTGCTAAACCCTCCTGTTACGGAAAGACGAAAAAACTAAGCTGTAGCAGTAGCAAGCGAACGTCCGTCTCCGTCTCCTTTCCTCTCTCGCCTCATCAACAGCAAAGAGCAAACTACTCTTCACTACACAATCCTTCAGCCACTGATTATATAAATAAAAAAAAAAGTATTCTGAAAAAGCTCCAAACACGAACACCATTCTTTCCAGAGAGAGAAACACACTTACTACACTCACATTTCCAGCCAACCAGCTACATTGACCGTACAGTGAGGAGAAGCAGTTAAGATCTTGATTTATGACCGTCTAATCTTGTTTAATTTTTTTTCATCAAGATGGGGAGTGTGTCTTCTGATGATGACGGTGGTGGTAGTGAGAGGTGCGGGAGCTATAGTTTGAGTGCCGACGTCAGCGAGTCGGAGAGCTGTACTAGTTCGAGTAATTTCTCGTGTCGGCGAGGGCTTGGTCGCGATGGTGGTTGTGCTTCGAGTTCGATGACGTCATCTCCGCGTCCGGTGGCTGGAGGTTTCTGTTTTCCGGCGCCGGTTATGGTTCCTGTTATTGGTGGTAAAGATGTGGTGGTCTGGGGCTCAAAGAATGAGAAACGAAGGGAGACTGATTTGTCTGGTAAATATATATATATTTTTTTCATTTTAGTGGATTTTAATTTTTATGATTTTCTAGTTACTATTTATTTTTTAATCATTTTTTCAAAGAAGCAAAAAAATTGATTCTGAGATTTATTTATTTTCTGAAAAGACTGATTTATTTGCTTTAAATTTCTTTACATTATTCAAATTTATTTTCACTAATTTTGGATTTTTTCATTAACATTTTCATAGAGGTTGAGATGATGAAAGAAAGATTTGCCAAGCTTCTACTAGGAGAGGACATGTCTGGTGGTGGTAAAGGAGTCTGTACTGCACTTGCCATCTCAAATGCCATCACAAATCTCTCTGGTCTGTATTTTCATTGGCTGTATTAGTGTTGTTAATGTGTGCGCACCCATATGGATTTGAGTTCAATCTTGGGTTGTAATTGCAGCGACTGTTTTTGGCGAGTTGTGGAGGTTAGAGCCATTGTTGCCGCAAAAGAAGTCGATGTGGAAAAGGGAAATGGAATGGCTGTTATGTGTGAGTGATTCGATTGTTGAGCTTGTACCTTCGATGCAGCAATTTCCTGGTGGGGGAACTTATGAGGTTATGGCAACTAGACCACGCTCGGATTTATATGTGAATCTGCCCGCGCTCAAGAAGCTTGATGCTATGTTGATTAGTATGCTTGACGGGTTTTGTGAAACGGAGTTTTGGTATGTTGATCGGGGGATAGTTGTGGCTGATGGTGGTGATTGTGATGCCTATCCGTCGGGTATTTCTGGCGGGAGGCCTTCTATTAGGCAGGAAGAGAAATGGTGGTTGCCATGTCCAAAAGTGCCACCAAATGGGTTGTCAGATGATGCAAGGAAGAGGTTGCAGCAGTGCAGAGATTGCACCAATCAGATATTGAAAGCAGCAATGGCTATTAATAGTAGCGTGCTAGTTGAGATGGAAATACCCACTGCTTACATGGAGACCTTGCCCAAGGTAAAGTTTTGTGTCTCTTGAAATAACAAGTCCTTAGGACTAGTATAATTACCCCCTGCAGCATGTGTCTTGTTCTGCTTCATTCTTTGTCTGCACCATTTTTTACTTGGCAAATTGATTGATTACATTTGGCGGAGGTTCTGTTGTCATATTTGCCTCCTAGCTATAACTTTTATCTTTTAAAACTGAAAGAGTTAATAAATCATGCACCTTGAACTTTTTCTTATTTTAATTTTGCTATTGTGCTTTTGGATGCTAAACTCACAATATGCTGTATTTTCTTCTGTGATGCTATCAGAATGGAAAACCTTGCCTCGGTGATATCATCTACCGCTACATAACCGCTGAGCAGTTCTCACCAGATCGCCTCCTCGATTGCCTTGACCTTTCAACAGAACATCATACTCTGGAAATAGCAAACAGGATCGAGGCAGCGGTGCATGTATGGAAGCAGAAAGATCATAAAAAACATACCCATAACATGAGAATTAAGCACTCGTCATGGGGCGGCAAGGTCAAGGGCTTTGTTACAGATTCGCATAAGAACCAGATTTTGGCCCAACGAGCAGAAACTCTCCTACAGAGCTTAAGGCTTCGTTTCCCTGGCCTCCCACAAACAACTTTGGATATGAACAAGATTCAATATAACAAGGTAGTTGCTTCAATTCTTCGTCGGAATCTAGAATTCTAACCTAATACTCCTAATCAGCATCATAAAATAATTTTGCATGTGGTGAATCCCTTTCAGATGAATCCAAAAGTGCTGCAATAACGAATAAATAGTTCAAGAGACAATTATGTTGTTGCATTCATCACTCAAATACACTGTTTAAACCATCCAGACAGGGGCGGGGCTACATGTAAGAGAACGGGGGCAATCGCCCCCCTTAATCTTACCAAAGAATTCGTAATAGTCCCTGATAGTTTAAGGATTTTGAATTTACCCCCTTTTTCTAGACATTTTCTCCCCATAGTTTTTGAAGTTTTCCCATTAGTCCATAACATATCTACTAAAGAATAATTTACTTAGAATAATTGTACATGAGATTATCATTTTTTATAATACAACCTTGATGTAATAATTTTGTTTAAATCCAATATTACATAATAAAATAATGTTATTTGTGTAATAATACCTATTGAAATAGTATTTTTATTTTTGCCCCTCTTAATTATGAATCCTAGCTCCACCCCTGCATCCAGCTACAGTTCTGCCCATGCTAGACATGATTTGCGGATTATGAAAGGTTTATTTTCTTGCAGGATGTCGGGCAGTCAATTCTCGAAAGCTACTCAAGAGTAATGGAGAGCTTGGCCTTCAACATTATGGCAAGGATAGATGATGTTATTTACGTAGATGATGCAATAAAGCAATGTGCTGCAGCAGAATCGATGTCCCTCTTCAACAGAGGAGGATTAGGAGGTCTTCCCATCCAGAAGAGAATGTCTCCTAGCCCCTTCTCAATCCAACAAAGCCCTTTTGCCTCTCCATTTGCAACGCCTACGTATTGTGCTTCGACTCCAGTGTCCGGAAGTCCAGAAAGGGTGCCATCCTCCCTAAAGAGGGGCAAACCTAAGGAAGCACCTGATCGTAAGTTGGAAAAACCACTGTCATCTGACTTTGAGACGGTTTGGACATACACAGGCAACCTTAGTTCAAGAAGAGTTTCTGGAGATGCTCCTGAACGAGATTGACTTTGAAGCTCTCACCATCCTGAGTGAGATTAATTGTTATTCTATAAATGCAATCAAGAAAACACACTAATGTGATCTGGATGGATATATAATGGCTGAGGAGCATGTAGAATTCATATCTCTAGCCTTGTATATTGTTTAGCAATAGATAGATTATGCTCTAAATTTTTGATGTAGTCCCTTTTCAATTAAGCTGCAAGTGAGGGAAAGATTACTTCTATCTATGTCAGGAGAAAATTATGCTCTTTTTTCTTGAGTCAGCCAATTGGCACACTGGAAAGAGATTACCTACATTTTCAGCGTTGACTAATTGGATATGGGCATGTACAAAATCCAACTCAGTAGAGTTAACTTGCTGAAGATTAATTATAATAATAATAACAAAAATAAAAAAAAGGTTAGTCAACAGCACTTGTTTACAGAAAACAAAAACGATTAGTTCTGAATCCAGAGTCATTTGGATCTTTCTACTCAAGGCAATAAATGGAAACTACAGGAGCGCTCACGCAAACAACCAGCTTCGCACCCTCCACGATCTGATTGCAATGAGTTTTTACTCAAATTAATCAGGCAACCTTTTGGTGATGAGATTTCATCCACTTGCTAGACTGAACAAAAGCTATTGCCTAGCTCTCAACCACCATGAGATAGAAGGCTCAAATCTCTTAAACATTTTGGTATTCACAAAGAAAGTGAAAGCCATAACTGAGTAAACTTCTCAAATATCACTGGAAACTTCAGCTCATCGCTTCACTTCTAAACCTCCTCGAGTCATCAGGTAAGTACATTAATGGACAGGTATACGAGCACCAAGCTCTGCTGATATTTTATCAGAGCGGCCATGAAAAGGACAACTATTATTCACTTCTCTATCAACAGCTCTTCCAGTTGGTTTTGATTCTGCACCTGTTGTATTGACCATATCAGCAAAGAACATGTCATTATACAGAAAAAGAAAAAAAGAAGTGGAAGAATGTTTATAAATAAAAAATGAACGTGATATCAGATACAAGGGCAGATGTACTAATGCATGATGATTGTACTAAAGCTAAATAATAGCATCCATCCCACTTAAATTTGACGGTCACATTGCAAGGCATATGTTCGTACAGTCCAGCAGGAAAGATTTGCCACTTGAAATTACAATCAACAATTAATTAACTGATTCGATTAAGAAAACAGTGAGATATGAATGTCCTGTAACCAACTATCAAAGCAACTGAAATTCTGTTTTTTGGCAACAATGTTCAAGCATTCACAAAAAGCCAAAAAACTGGAAGGACACAGGGTTAGGAGGAAGGAAGGATTGCCATGTAAAGTAGAACCTTGAAGTAAAACATTTCTTAGAACCTTGAAGTAAAACATTTCCAACAGAATCCAAAATCAGTTCATAGTGTTGCCTTGAGATTATGTAATTTGACAACTCTCTTTGGAAATGCTCAATTACAGAAGTTGATAGGTGACCCATGCTCTCTCACTCAAAAAGGGCATATTATTGACAGTCTTGGCTTGTCGCCACTCACATTTAAGGTTGAAAAAGAAAACCAGAAGGATCTGTCCTGAGCCTCTGACACAATGGAGGGATGTAAGTTGATGATGCAAATGCATAGGAATGCAGGTCGGGGCATAGTTTCCATTATTCCTCACAAATATATTAAGTGGTCTAGCCAGAATCTAGCCTTCTAGAGATAGATCGTCTCAGAAAAGGCATCACTAAATGCCTCACCTAGAATGGGTTCCCCTCCCACCCAATGGATCTATACCTATTTTCAGCACAACATTGCCAGTTTGCTTATCATGGATCAAATATGACCTGTGATTCCAAGGGCCATTTGGATACACAACTATCAAGACATGAAGCTGAAAAACACATCCAAACTGCAAGCCGAACAAGTTGAGAAATCTACAGAGTAAATAGCAAAATCCAGGCAGGATAAACTAGCACACAAAAATAAAATTGAAACTTCATGAAAACAATTACACCGTGGGAACAAAAAAAAGTGAACACTTACTTCCAATGAAGTTGAAGCAATCCAATCAGGAGGTGGCCAGAACATCTTGGAGTAATCAGGAAAATTCCTTAAAGGTCCTATACAACCACTCTCCAATTCGAACACACCTATATCACGACCAATCATTGATCCATCATCTCCTTCCTCTCTCGAATAAAAGAAATTATCCTCAAAAAATATACAATTGCCCTTGCAACCAGAAAGCTCAGAAGCCGATGCAGAAAACGTGGAATCATCACCTAAAAACAACACTCGATCTTCCAAATTCTTCACCTCGATCCAACTCTTCCCTTCTTCATTCAACTTAAAAACCTTAAACCGAACCGTCCTCTCACTCATATACTGAACAAGATCCTGCACAACATCGTTGCCAATACTCAACCCTTCATCAGTATCAATACTCAAATACATATCAACCAGCAACAAATCCCCCTTCGACTCAACCAAGTACTTCTTGTCCCCACCAAAAACGGGATCCCCAACCAAACCCAAATCTGTATCCAACGCAACAACCACAGTCCTGCCGGTATTATCCACGGCATAAAACCTCCCTTTATAAACAATAACGTCATCGAAAGGCGATGGCATTTCATTAATAATAGTCCATCTCTTATCACCACTCTTAAACATAGCCAACTTCCCAGAAACATGAATTGTTAACAAAACAAACTCGGTTTCGCAATTTAACCAAATCATTACAACTTTCTCCATATATAAATTACCAGCATCAGTAAAACTCGACGAATTCGGCTTGTAACTAACATGATGCAGAACATATTCATGACCCAATTCACGAATTCTCAAATTCATTAAATCTAAAACACGAGGAAGACTATGATGCAAAGAAGTTGACCTGCACCGTGATAAAGGATCAAACAAGTGTTTTTTACCAGGCACATCTTCTTCGATTTTGACAAGCCAGCCTTGTAGGTCTGTCTGGTTATGGGAATTCGGCAACCCAATGAGGAATATACTTCGCTTGAACAGAGAAAACCCAAAAGAGGTGTGAGAGATACCGTCATTTGGGAGGATCTTGAAGGTGTTTGATGATAAACGGGGTGATTTCGGAGGGATTGATGATCGCCATGAATTGCAGACGGAACGGAAACGGAGGAGGTCTGTGGAGGTGTCTAGGCATTTGGAGATGAGTTCTATGAGATCTTTTGGAAGGTGGGTCCACTCTGCCATGGTGGGTTTTTCTCGAGAAAGTGAGGGAAAATTGGAAAGAAAGCACCGTGGATGGGGTGAGAATTTATAGTTGTATGGATTTTCCCCTGAAGCTTGTTAAGATTGAAGATGGGCTGCGTTTTGCTTATACAAGCCCATTACAATTTTGCCGATGGCATCTATGATATAATTAAATTGTGATTTGAATAAATTTTTTTCTTAATAATTTTTTTCTATACTTTTTAATTTCTTACATGGGAATTTTAGAAGCTACAAGCAAAAGAAAAAAAAAACCAGAAGCAATTTTCATGAAAAAGTAATATAGTGTTTTTTTTGGCATTTAATCTCAATCTATTCTTATGATATTTTGTCTAGAAATTTGTCATTCAAAATTAAAAGAATTTAATATGTTGCAGCATATAATCTGTTAACACATTTATAAACCAAATTGTCCCCCTTCTTTTTTAAAGAAAAATACTATTAATAATTTTGTAAAAAACAAGAACGAAATTCTATTAATTTAAAACGGTTAAATAAAGTAGTTATTAACAGAAAAATACTAGTTCTTTCACAAAAATGAGGATACATAGTTGAAAGCCTCGTAAACAGGACTATTAACCAAGTAAAGAGTTAGAGAATAATAAATGTTTTAAACACATGTTGGACAGGGGCCGCGGCTAGCGCAGGCCCCCTCTATCACAAATTTTGACGTACACTCTCCCACTTGGGGAGATGTTAGACAGGTGCACCCGCGTAGTGCAATGCTAGCCACAAGCCTAGGCATGAGCCTTTTTGATCGCCCAAAGACCCCGTCCAGGTAAGTATGTTGTCGAGTAGCCCGTCCATTCTATTTTATACGCTTTTTGTTCTATCTTTATTACTTTCTTTCCGATATGGGATAACTGTATCCTGTTCTTTATATACGTGTAAGGTGCCAAAGATAAATAAATTAATAGTATGTAATTTTTTTTGGTTTTTGTAGGAAATGAAGAGGAAAGCAAGCCCTTAAGTGGGGGGGTGTTCGACACCATTTATATTTTTGTTTTTATATGTTTTTTTAAAATATTTTTGGATTGAAAAAATATTAAATTAATATTTTATAGTATTTTTTATAGTTTTATATATTGATATAAAAAAAACTATTTTGATAAAATTTTAAATCAAAAATTATTTTGAAAAGTACTCTATACCATAATCTAAAACACTCTAAATTTCTAAAACAACATATTTTTAGATCTCGAGATATTTGGTTGAATCAACTTAATGATTTGTTGATTTAGAATTTGCTTGAGGCTATATTGGTGAAAAAAACTTGATTCTTTTACTAAAAGTATATTGTTTTATTTTTAAAAAACCGTCATTATGTTGAATAGCTTTTCTTGCTATAACGTTGAACTCTCTAAAATAAGTTGTAATTAATAGTATGTAATTATTTGACGACATTTAAAAGTTTAAATGAATACAATTTGAATTTTTATGCCGCAGGAGAATATGGTTGACATGTAAAGTTCAGTTTTTTGTACGAGCAAGATGTGGTTTCTTTGTGCTCCGATATATTAAATTTTGGGTGGTATGAATAAAAATCAACTGCAATTAAAGGTATGAGAATTCGTCAGTGATAATCACATAAGAAATTGATCTCAAAGTACAAGTTTAATTATTACGGTAAATTATAGCTTGATCTTTTAACCTGACATTCTCAGCCTCTTTTAACGCGTTCAAGAAAGTTCGAAAGTACACAAAAAACGAATTTTCAACATATATTGGACAGGGGCCGCGGCTAGCGCAGGCCCCCTCTATCACAAATTTTGACGTACACTCTCCCACTTGGGGAGATGTTAGACAGGTGCACCCGCGTAGTGCAATGCGAGCCACAAGCCTAGGCCTGAGCCTTTTTGATCGCCCAAAGACCCCGTCCAGGTAAGTATGTTGTTAAGTTGCCCGTCCATTCTATTTTATCCGCCTTGCGTCCTGTCTTTATTGCTCTATTTCCGATGTGGGATACCAACAACAAACTGTATATTACTCTTTATATATGTGTTAGGTGCCACAGATAAATAATTTTGGTTTTCAAAGGAATTGAAGAGGTAAGCAGGCAGAACATATGTTTTTAATTTTTTATATTTTTTATTTTAAAAAATATTTTTTTAGTATTTGTTTTGATAGTTTTGTTATGTTAATTAAAAAAACTTATTTTAATATATTTTTAAATAAAAAATTATCTTGAAAAATATTTTGTACCACAATCCAACCAAAACTTTCTGTATTCTAAAAAACTCGGCTGAATCAACCTAATGATCAGTCGATTTAGAATTTGCTTGAGGCTAGATCGGTGCAAACATATGTATAGCTACAGTTTCCTTGGCACTTGCTAAGTTGCTGCAGAAGTGGGAGAAGGGATTGAAGAATACCATGCTCCGTGAAAGCATCTTTAATTCGGTTAAAAAAGAAGTGGGAAGCATTTTAATAGATTGTAGCCTGGGACTTTTAGTTACTCACACCAAGATCGGAGGGTGGTTTAGGCTTGAAAGTTTTTTTTGAAGGAATGGAACTCAGTCTGTGTTGACAATGGTTCTTTAAGGGTTGCTGGAGGGTAGAGTTGCCGGGGAGCTCAGAATTCCAAATGACCGTAGTTGGAATGGGAAGAAAGTTCTAAAACTGGGGTCTGATTTAGGATTACATGTGTGGAGCACAGGTAGGGGAGAGGAAAAAAACATTTGTTTACGGTGGAATCATTGGCACTCTTTGGGACCCTTGGCTAAAGAGACCTGGAAGGAGGATTACCGATGAATCTGGCTTGATCGATGCTACAAAAGTTCAGGTCTTTGCACAGTTGAGATGGCCAAGCCAAGATCAGATGACATGATGAGCATTCAAATCGCTATTTGCAGTAGTAATAAGGATTCGGTAATATGGAATCCATCCAACCAGCCATCCTTGCTATCTTATGCATCAGAATCATTAGTTACATGGTAGCATTCAAATCTCACTGTGCATTGTCAGATACCTTGAGCCTTTGAAGGATGCCAGTTCAAGCCATCACTTTAGAGACATCACGCCACGTTATAACAACGAAAGCCACCACCACATCCAGAACTGAAAACTGACTCCATGTATCTTACACAGTTGGCTCTTTATAAAACTTATGCTCATCTCAAAAGATTTCATGCTTAGAGTTTGGAGAACCAGAAGAAAAAACACTTCGGCACTTTGCTAGTACAGGATAATAGTTTCTTGAGGACCCAGAGAGTTGATATCCCACATCGGGAAGAGAACACTGAAGGCGGGACCAGAGTCATGTAAATTATAATGGGTGGGCCCCAGTATTTTCTCAGACTGCGTTTCGGGCAATCAAGGCCCAGGCCTCGTCTGGTAGCCCGCATTGCACTCGGTGGCTGCGCCCAAAGTGGGAGAGTGTCTGTCAAAATTTGTGGTTTTTAATGACTTTTTGACGTAAAAAAAAATATAAAAATATCATTTTGTTTGAAAAGCATTTTTAAAATGTGTGAACTGAAATATTAAGATTGTGTTTGGTATTGTGGTAGCTGTTGTGGTTGTGCTTTTAAAAAAGTTGTTTTATAAAAAATGTTTTTAGTTGAGGTTAGTTTGGAAAAATATATGTTTGGTTAAAACTGTGATTGAAATTGAGGTTGAACAAAAAGTAGTTTAATGTGTTTGGTTAAAAAATGTTTTTCAAACTGAGGTTATAAAATAATTAAAAAAACACATATTAATATTGATAGTTTTTCATTGAAATATTATCGATTTAACTACTGTTATTACATCATGAAATAAATAATACTTTATATAAAATATTTTTTATTGTTCCATTGAACTATCTATAATTTTATCACATACAAAATTCATTCGACAATAACTATATTTTTTATTATTTTATAAGCATGAAATTTAATAAAAATTATTATTATTAAAAAACATGATATATTTAAACATCACGCTTTTAAAATACAACAATTTTAAATATTATATTTTAAAAACATTTTTTAAAACATAATAACTTAAAATATCTGTTTTGAAAGTGCGAAATCAATTATAATGGAAGATATTTTTTTTATCCCATTAGTGAGAGCTAGCCGAAACTTGCAAAAAAAAAAAAAAAAAATTAAAAATAAATATTTTTAATA
>Ga0307511_10005346_pt1 | contig 13063 bp, 14 predicted proteins | sample 13_EM_MG_FD_200266 | JGI IMG/M metagenome (GOLD analysis project Ga0307511, IMG submission 200266) | Populus trichocarpa ectomycorrhiza microbial communities from riparian zone in the Pacific Northwest, United States - 13_EM | ecosystem: Host-associated > Plants > Roots > Unclassified | place...
GAGAGTTGCAATTGGTACCTTTGATTCCAGAGAATCAGTTCGCATCTAGGACGTGCTCTGTTCTTTTTTAAGGTTTGGTTGGCTTGGTTTTTGTGTAAGGACACCTTGCGATTTACGGGGTGATATATTATTCATTATAAAATTGATTGGGATACTTTTTTAAAAACAATAAAATAATTATTTTGTTTTTAAAAGAAAAAAAAAGTTTAGCTTTCGGTGATGAACGTTTTAGTCTTTTCAAAAGAAAATACAGTAAAGTTAACATGAATAAAGGGGTTTTTTTCATCTTTTTTACTTTTTAAAATATTGAGATTTCGGAATTGCCCTTACAATCTAAAAAAGAAAAAGATTAGTTAAGGGATGTTTGGTAACTTTTAATTATTAAATATTATTATAAAAAGAGCTGTTGACACGCGAGACAAACCCTCATGTCATTCATGTTGCGCGCGAGGGCCAACTAGTTACCAAAATCATGCTTTCATGTGGCATTGGGAGCAAGGAGTCATCCTCTTTTCGACAGTATGGTGTGTGCTCACAGGTAAGGTTTGGTTGGGTTATGGTGAAGTTTTTTTCTTTCTTTTCTTTTTTCTCTCTCATGCCCTTGAAATTAACGCCTACCTTTCAAAAAACAATCGTGTCCTTTGATTTGTTGTTTTATCGATTTTTAGCTCTCTTTTTTTATTACAATTTATTTGGTTTTTTTATATTTTTAATGTTTAGCTTTTTTTCAAATTTGTCCTAGGACATTTTATTCAATTTGATTTTTTTATCCGATTTAATCCCTCTACTTTTGATTGCTGTATATCTATATTTTTATACTTTTCTTGATTATTATTTTTTTAATTCATTTTCTATCCTCATTCTTTTAATTGCTATATTTTTATCCTTTTCTTGATTTATCTTCTTTTTTTTTAATTTTGTCTCTCAACATTTAACTTCATTTGATTTTTTTATCTAGTTTTGGTCTTCATTCTTTTGATTGTTTTTTTTTATCATTTTATTAGTTTTTTTTTTCAATACAACCCCTAATTATTTTCATTCATTTTGTTTTTATACCATATTTGGTTTGTATTGTTTGATTTTTTAATTGTTTTACGGTTTGATATTTTATTTTTTTTTATGGTTTCCTTCCAACTAGGCAATCCTTTATTGAAAAATTAATTAATTTTTTTCAAATTTATCATTTGATATTTGGTTATTAAGCCCTTAACTTCATTGTTTGTTCCACTTTTCTTTTGTTAAGTTATCCTGATCTCATATCCTGAGTAATAAGTTAGTCAGGTTAACCATGGTTGACTTTAAATTTTTTTTTTCTCAATATACTTTTTTTTACAATTTCATCATTTGAGGTTAAATTATTGGCTCTTGAGCTATGTAATTTTTTCACTTTTCTTTCTGTTAGGTTATCTCGAGTGCGGGTTAGTCAAATTAACCCGGGTTAACTTGCATTTTCTTACTCAATGTTTTTTTTATTTAACTTTGGTTTTTTTTTGTTATGCCTTCTTTTGGAAGTCTAATTTTTTTTAATTCTAATATCATTTTGCGAATGGCGGATTGGTTGAGTTAACCAAGGTTGACTCAGTTTTTTTTCCTCAATTTTTTTATGGCTTTTATTTTTTTTAATTTCATGATTTTGCATTAAATTATTTTCCTTGAGCTTTGTCATTGTTTTGCTTTTCTTTCTATTTTGTTATTTTAAGGGTGGGCTGGTCAAGCTAACCCGAGTTAGCTTGTATTTTTTTCTCAATGTTTTTTTTAATTTAACTTTGGTATTTTCTGTGAGGTTCTTCTTTTGAAAGTCTAATTTTTTTATCTCGATCTCATGTCGCGAGTGACGGGTTAGTTGAGTTAGTCTGAGTTGACTTTGATTTTTTTTCCCTCGATTTTTTATGATTTTTTTTCAGTTTCATTATTTGCATTAAATTATTTTCCCTCAAGTTGTCATTTTTTCACTTTTATTTTTGTTTGGTTATTCCAAGAGTAGGTTGGTAAAGTTAACTCGAGTTTTTTTAACATTGTTTATTGAACTTTGATCTTTTTTACTAGGTTCTCTTGAAATTTTTTTCTCCCAATGTCATATCACGAGTAGTGAGTTCATCAAGTTAGCCTGAGTTGACTTGAGTTTTTTACTTTAACGTTATATGTTTTGAAGATTCTTTTTTGGTTTTAATCTTTGATATTAGATTATTAGGCTTGGAACTTTATAATTTCTTTTCACTTTTTTATCAATGAGTTGTTTGGGTCTTATATCCCGGATAACATTTTAGTATAATTGTTTCGGAATATTATTATCTAAAGATCTTTTTTTGAAATTAAAAAAACTTTAGTTGATCCCCAGCGTAACATAGGGCATCCATACAATGTAAACCATACACCAATTAATTTGTTGGACTGAATTCTCTCCATTGTGCTGTAAACCTAAAAGAAAAAAATGATCGCTTTATGGTGAGGTCACCGTACAATTAATTTTCAATTCATCTCTCACTAAATTATATATTTTGTGCAATTTTGAATTTTTTTTATGCTGGAATTACTATCAAATTGTAGATGTCAGTTGTGATTTATTAAATTATATTATTTTTTAAAATATTTTTTATTATATTATTTTACCAATTATTCTTTTCACTGTGATAGAAATCCAAACAACTCAATTTAACCGGAATATATTAATAATTAATTATTTTTCTTGATTTTATTATGCAGTACGTTGGTTTCACTGTTCTGCATATCTGAGGTTTCTCTCACTCTCGTCTTTGCTTTTGTTTGTTGTGGTTGCACGTAACATGCACTTATTTCACCTCTTGGGTAGAGGCTGTTTTGTGCAGGTTTTTTTTTGTGAATTTTTAATTAATTAAATTTTCCCAGCAATCTCAAAATATATTATACACATCAACATATTTTCCATCAACCATCAATGTATATTAAGAAGCATGAGATCGTTGAAAAAAGAGAATGTCATCAATAATGGAGATTATAGAGCAAGAATTTTTTTCTTTGGAATATGGTTGCGGTTGCTTTTCATTAAAAAATGCATCAAAATAATATTTTTTTTATTTTTTTAAATTATTTTTGATATCAGCGCATCAAAATTACTTAAGAACACCAAAAAAAATATTAAATTGAAACAAAAAAAATTAAAAAATTTTAATTTTTTTCAAAAAATACTTTTGAAACACAAAAACAAACAAAATATTTCCAAATAGTCGAAAAGCTAGTAGTAATCTAACCTTCCTAAACCCTCACTTTTTTTTTAACCAATATATCCTCATTATTTACAATATGCACCGAAAATAATGTACAAACATACTAGGTCACAAATATCCATTCCTCTAACCCAGATTATTAACAATTAACATAAACAAAAACAGATAATATTTTCATTTTTCCTCTTTCGCCCTTCTCAATCTGCCAATGGACTTCCTGTTTGATGGGTTTTTTTTTTTTTTTAATTTTCGACAACCCTTGCTCTTCTCTTCCTGTTCAACGGAAAGTTACTCGTTGTAACACAAGTTTCATTCTTTCTTCTTCTGGTATTAAATTTGGATCCTTACCTTTAAATTTCGAAAACCTGGATTGAAGCTATTCTTAAGAAAAATCCCATATTGAACCTTTAAGAATCAGATAATTCATCAAACATCAATCATCCCCACCAACTTCAAACTTCACTCTCAACAGCTGTTGTAGAAATTTTGAACTGGAGGCAATGTAAACATTTCAGCATCCAAATGAGAAAACCTGTAATCTAACGTCAAAGTCTTGAAGATCCTCTATAAGGAAAAACAAAAGAAAGCTAAAATAAAATGGATAAAGGGAGTATTATAGCAGCACAAACCGTTTCTCATCACGTCTAAGGGGGCAATAAAAGAGAACCTTGAAAGGAAAGCAAAATTTCGTTGAACAGAACTGGACAAAATTTTCTTTTATTTTCAATTAAAAAGCTTGCAAGAGGTGGGAGTAAAAACCAGAGTAGCTTCTCTCTTTCCATTTCTTTTGCCCATAAAGGTTGACATTGGAAAAGTGAATAATAGACCTTTGATCCCCCTTCAGTACTATGCCATTTTGTAAAGCTGGGGAGTGATTAGCAAAATGTCAACTCATAAGTTTTCTGAGTCTCTTTTCAGCATGTCTGGCTACCTTATTTTGCGGTTCAAGGACAAGAGCATGCTTGAAATCTGTGAATTAAGAGAGACGATGCTTCTTGTAAGAGTAGTGTGGAATAAAACACGAAAATCAACATGTTCCAAATATTAATTCTAGAATGCATGCGTGAATGTTCTCAAACGACTCAATCTATATGCATATCTACATATGATCAATTCTCAAAAAATTAAACCCCCGCATCATAGAAATCCGTAGTATACATGTCAAGTTCGAAAAACAATCTTAAATATGGAGAACATTCTGCTCATTTCACATACTATACTCACTTAAACAATAAAAAAATCAGGCGTTCAGAACTCACCTTGAGCTGCGTCTTTATAGAAGAGGAGTGATTCTCTAGCTGTTCCACGCCTCAGATATGCCTTCACATTCTGCAAAAAAAAAAAAAAATTGTTGAACATCTTAATACTTCCATTCAAGAGCACAATATGATCCTCTGCGTGGAAAGGCATTTTGCAGTATCCTATTCCAACAAAACGAAACCTATATGTCGACATTGAAACATCTTCATGTTTTGAGTTTCAACTTTCAATAGGGCATACAACCATAAATCAAAGTTTAAGTGTTCAGAAAGCTTAACTGCATGGAAAATTGCAAGAAATATTAGAGCAAGCATTTGCATTCATTCATGATTTCCAAAATCCATATATGCTAGTTGTGGATAAAAAAAGGCACTGTTCAATTAATTGATGTCTATGGAACAATAGACCATTATCACAATGGCCAATATAAATTTATTACTGACCTGATGCATTATCAAATATGTGCCATTTTCTTTTATTCTTCTAGTCCCCCATTTCTCTAATTTACCTAGACATATTGAAGGAGAATGTAAATAAACAGGGAAATCTAAAGGCAAAGGTTTGCTGAAGTGAAATTCTGCTACTGGTTGGAAAGTGCACTAATCTTAGGTGAGATGTAGGGATGTTTATAAATGTTGAGGATTGTGCATTTAGCAAAAGCCCGAGGAGAAAGCTGCAAGCAACACAGCTGTTATATACTCTCAAATAACTGATTTTACAGACCCATTGCCCATTTTCAGCTAATGCTAAATGACACATCAAGAAATAAATAGGCAAAGAATGGAACCAGACTCGTTTCCGTATATGGTTGCTTCCCAATCCAGAGACATAAGTTAGATGCGTGTATTCATCTATCTTAAGTGCAGACGGCCTACTGATATAGTAAGGGAAAGCAAAAAAGAGTGGACCATATATTTCCATATCTTCCCATTGCAGTGAGATTCTTCAATGATTGCCTTGGACTCTTAGCCAACAAAACAAACAAAATTTAAGATTTAGCCTAAGATACACAAGGAGCACCATAGGATCTGGTTTGTCCTGCTATGATAAATGGCTACAAGAATTCAATCAAATATAAAGATCATTGCAAAAATTTGTCTTGTCACCTTTTTATCCAGTGATATTGCCATATTGCAGTCTTCTTCAGCTTTCTGAAAGCTGCATGCATTGAAATCAAAAGGTAAAGAAAGCTCTCAGTATAACAAAATAAGAGTGAAACATAGATCAAGCACACTATCATACCATCCCAATTGTAAGTAAGCTGCTGCCCGGTTGGAATAGTAAGTTGCATTTTTCCCATTCAATTTAATAGCTTCACTGTAGTAATTAACAGCCTTATTCCACTGCTTCCCCTTATATGCAGCATTGCCCTGCCATAAATTTTTATGTCATTGGTTAAGAAGCAAAAAACATATCAAAACATCTTTTCTTGGGTATTCTTTAGCATTTTACAGTAAATGTTGGCAAACAGGATCATAATGAACTGTAGATTCACAGAGGGCCCTTCTCACAAGCATATACAAACACACCAATGACAAGATTGTTTATGTAACTCCCTTGTAAAATTATGACAGGTCAAGTATAACATATATGTCCAAGGAGACAGGTAAAATGAGTAAACTGTGAGGAAAAGAGAAACTTTTTCATGAAAACTATGGTGAAAGACTTCCATGTGGAATCACACATCAAAAGCTCAAGTTGATCACCGATATTTCCAATGAAGTTCTGAAGCCAGAAAGACAAAGATCTTAGAAAAAGAGAGTGAATTCATAGTCAATTAATTTGAAAACCTATAATTGTTGTCTTAAACACCCACGAGGTATGTCATTACTTGTAACAATCCACATTTTACCATTTTATTTTACTTCATAGTTTTAGTCCAGTTTGCTTTGTAAGGACTTAGTGTTATTCACTTTCCTTGTTTACAAAGGTTTCTACTAGGATTTTGGTCCCTAATTGACTGCACCTCTTTTATGTTTTACCAGACTTTGATATTGAAATTGAGAACCACTTTTGAAACTACTATTACTGTCTTCTCTCAGCACTCTCCTACAGGGTTACTTTCAGCGTCTTCTATTCCTCCATCCCTCTTCTATATGGATTTCTTCTCTTCTAATTTAACTTCTCTCCTATAGAGAATCCTCTCTGCTTGTTTATAACATGTAGGCTGTGCTACATCAAGTAGTATCAGAGTAAGGTTACTCATATAATGTCAATGCAAAGCCTCAATTTTACAGATTGTTGCTTGCCATGAAGACCAGTTTTACACATTAATGCAGTGGTGTGGCAAAAACAGCAAGAGAGCTGAAGAAGCTAATGGCCCATTATCATACCAATTCTGTTTCAATTGCAAGTAATTCTATAAAAACTTATTGTTCGTGTGGCACCGAAAGCACTCTCCAGCTATATTTTTGCTCTAGCACACTTAATTATCATACCAATACTGTTTCAATTGCAAGTAATTCTATAAAAACTTATTGTTCATGTGGCACCGAAAGCACTCTCCAGCTATTATCTTGCTCTAGCACACTTAACTAATAACTATACAAGGGTGGGTTAACTAATCAAGAAAAGGAAAAGCAACAAACTGGAACCTTTATCTTAGATCAGTTGCAACGAATGCCACATTTTCAATATAAGTTTCATTTATGGACCTTGTAAAGGTTTCAAACCACCATTATATGCATGGAGTGTTAAGTTTCTGTTAAGTTACAAACCAATTAGTTAAATATCAGGAGTAAGCACACAATATCAAGTAAATTAACTCACCAGAAAAGGCACAGGGAGTGAATGGGGGAAAGAGGAACTAAATGCAAGGATATTTTTATAAGATGAACTAATATTCAAAATCACAATAAATTGTTGGTGAACCTACCTTTTCTTTCAAGAGTTCTGAAGCATCAAAATTTTCATTGGCGTCTTGCAATGGTGCTGGATTGGAAAGAAAGTTGATTTGCTCTTTAAGAGATGAGTACATATCCAACACTGTATCAAGAAGAAACTTGTCCCCTCCATGAAATGTGATAAATGAAACAGAGATAGGACAGCCATCATTCTTTCCCAATGGAATGGTAACCTGACAGCAAGATGCAGAAGTAAAGACAAATGTTAAGTCCATAACAAAGTTAAATAAGATCATAGAAACTAAAAAAACAAACAGATGAAAGCTGAAACTTTAAATCACCAAGTCACCTGACAACATCCAGACATGCTTGCAATGCTTGAAAGTATCAGTGCTCTATTGTGAGACTCAACAGTATCCCGTTTCTTTGAATTAAGTTTCGACGGTGGATCAGCAACTGTTGGAATAACCAATATTCCATCATCCTGGCAACAAAAAGGGTATGAGACTATGAAACATTCCATCATCCTGGCACCTAAACTCAATGAAGAGGTCAGGCTGGTTTTGGATCATTTTTCCAACCAATTTGAGTTTGTCACTGAATAAATTTTGTATAAACCAACATGTCAACCAAAACACACAAAAAGATAAGGTTAAGTTAGCAAGCAGCACAGGCATGTAAAAAACAACAGGTGGGTAGTCAGGCAGGTGGTAAAAGTTGACAAAATTTGGTTTAAGCCCAATTCTTTGGAAAATAAAAGAGAAATCGACATTGATTACAGGTTTCTAACCCTGTTTTTTCTTCTAAAACAACTCCTATTCAATCCTAATTCCACATACAACAAACCCTAGCTTGCCATGAATCTTTTGTGAGCAAGAAAACCTAAGTTGTCCTAAATCAGGAACCTGAAGGTTACCCAGACACTTCAACATATCAAAAAGCAAACAAGCGTGACAGCTAGCATTAAAAACCATCTAGCTGATATTCTGAGAGAGAAAAATCTAGCAACAAGGTAGGGTACCTTTAAGAGAATTTGCATGCAAGCTCGCAACTCTTTCCTGATATCATAAAGTGCTTTTATGTTCTCATGTGTAGTGTTAATGGCTGTGAGAAGATTATCAGAGACATCAAGTGCTAACTTGGGTTCCACTGATTTAACCCAATCTTCATGATTTGTTTTGAATTCATGTCTGAAAGGCAATATTATGCACAGAAATATCAGTAAAAATGGAAATGGGGTTCCAGGTCAAGTGCAATAGAAGCACAGAACCTTCAAAATTCAAGAACAGCAATCCAGGGAGGATTTTGTCAAATGTCACTTGAACAGAACAAGAAAAATACAACTTAAGCACATAACATTTAGGAGAATATTAGAAACAAAAAATGCTAAACATTAAGAAAAAACTTCAAGAAGATTATGAGCCATTGGATCATGATATTGATGTGAGACCCAATTTTGGGTCCCATCAATCCACGGGCTCGTGTATTCTAGAGGTTTTTGACTTCTTGTTTTTACTTAATGTTTAGCATTACTGTATAAGAAACATTTATTGGTTGTTTTGGAAAATGAAGTGTTGCCAACTGGTAAATATAAACCTTGAATAACTCTCAGAAATAAGTGGGTAATGAGATATTTCAAAGAGAAAATTGCAAGAACACTGTGAAGCTTGCCTCTGGTAACATTTGGGAGCTCTAATCTGAAAACAATCACTATAATTTTTGGGAACTCAGCTTTGTGTAGAACGTTCATACCAATAAATGCTATACTTCAACCTTTTCAAATGTTTAAATGCCCTACTGACAATGGTAGCTCCAAACCATTTGGATAACATGTCATTTAAGAGGTCTAGATTCTGAAAATCAAAAGCTTATTTATGAAACCTTAACCAGGCTCAGAAGCATGCTTAAAAATCACAAGCTTATATATGAGAGCAACAAGATGGTAAGCAGCAATATCATCCATCTCATTGTCAATAACATGAATGGTCAACATCTGTCTCATTAGACTGAAAGGCTTACGCTTCTCCAAGCTATGGGGAGCTTAGGCTATCTCCATATAATGTGAATGATATCTTATGTACTACATGACCCTCAGATCTAGAAAACCAAAAAGGTTTCAATCATGCTTCCTTGGTTCACTGGGCCAAGAAAAGGATGGATGCATTTGTTAGAGATGACAAATGGGATGTCAATTAGAGTCTCTACACCTTTTTTTTTGGTAAGTTACATATAGCAAAAATCATAAGCCCCTTGAATGATTTTTAGAGGGAGAAATTGCTTTGGGACATATGAAGCTACATAGGATATCTAACATGGTTTTTTTCAAAAACAATAAACAGTGTTGGGTTTCCACGTTTCATTAGATTTAGCAGAATAAAGACCCAAGCAACCTAAGTGCTTAAAATTTTGCTTTAAGACATGTCAGACACAAATCTTGACTGCCTTTTGCTGAGTTCTCTTTTCCATAACAACGTTTGCAGATCAAAAAATCAAGGAAAGTTTACCAAAACAGGAAAGAATTTCAAAAAGAAACCTCAAACAATGCATTTTATCAAATTGATCATGCTATTCCATGAGCCATACATCTTGATTAGCTTCTTGATAATTAGAATTGAATGTTATTACAGAGCGTGGTTCGTAGTCATAGTTATCATCCATATGCTTCTTTACCACTTGACCAAAAAGATAAGAAAGGAAAGGAAATGCTTTTCTACAACCAATGACATGTGTGATCTGCTACTCCACAAAAAGAAAACAAAAGGGAAATGCATTTCTACAACCAATGGCATGCACAATTACATGGATGGAATACCGGACCAGTAAATCATAAGCCAGAAGATAATTTATTATTGCCAATTCAAAAGCCATAACAATCATGGATTTATATTTGCTGGCTCAGTAAAATGTGAAACCCATTTTTTGGAAGAAAGCAAAAGTCATTTAAGCAAACTCATTCTATTCCTAATATCAGCAGCAATATTATTCTAGAATTTACTGCTTTATCACTAACAATTACTTTTATACATCCACGATATCTTTGGGGCAAATAAATGCCATGATGGTTGAAGATTTCTAAAAGTCACCAACTTGCATCCCCAACACTATTGAACCTTGCCATCACAGGCAGAAATTACCTCAGTGTGTTGGCTGGATTTCAAACAATGCCCCACATGCTAAAGGAGACATGACAATAGAACCTTAAATGAGAACATGATCATAAATTCATATCTGCTATTAATAAATACAATTTTTTTATTCGATACAATCTGAAACTCAAATTATCAGTTCTAAAAATTCCTAACTTATTCAGTGCACACATACCCTAATAGAAAGAACAATAAAAGCAAAGCAAAAAAATCTCAAGTACCTTTGTAATGAAACCATTGCAGAAGAGAGAGCTTTCAAATTAGAGATTCCATTTTGCATGTTTGTTGATTGATCAAGGAACCCTTTTAGACTCGGTACATTCAAAGAAATATGTTGGCCAAAATTAATATGCTGTTGAGGCTGGTCTGTGCATTGAACAAAACAATTAGAAACACCAACATGAGCACAATTAAAGTAAGTCAAACAGAGTTATATGATGATGAACTATAATGTTGATAATGGGACGATAAGAAAATAAAATCTGAAACAGGAACGTAACAAGAAATACATCATAGCCTTGCAACTTACATCCAGATAGATTTTCAATTGCTTTGTTAATAACAACTTCAGCCTTCTGTTTGGGAAACTTAGAAAGCTGAAAAAGATCATCAGCAAAAATAAGACGTCTCGCCCTTCTGGGTTCCACAGTATTTAGTTTAAGTAAAGTATGCCCAACACGAAGTAATATAGAGGGATCACGTGCCAGCCATCCTGAAATGTCCCATGTTACCAAGTAAAGAAACAGAAAACCAGTAAAGGCAACAACATAACTGAAACAAGGAGAAAATAATTAAGTCCAGAAAAATCTTGAATAAATAGTAAATTAGCATGCTGGTACCAACTCAAAATGCAATGGTAATTCAAAATGGTCACATTTCTTACAAACAGAGCTGATTGGGAGCACATGCATTCGCACTGATGCAGCATCATGTATAACTAAAGATAACTCTCATCCACTTCTCGTAATGTGAACGAACTTGTAAAAAAATAACGATTCAGATGTTCAAGAACAGTACTTCAGACTACTAAAAAGGAAAGTACACATTGAGGGCTGTGATCTAAAACAGCAAGAGAAATATGCAGCTAAGTGCTCCCAATTTTTGCTCAAGCCCATCAAAGATAAACAAATTAAAAATAGTCTAAGATGTGGTTTTGCTCATTTATATCTATGTATTCTGCAATAGCACTACATAAATATGCCCATACCAACAGTGTCTAAACTTTGAGAATTTGGCAAAATTCCAATCGTAGATACAGCCCCATGGGATGGTCTGTAGCTGAGGAGACCGCAAAATGCTGCTGGAATTCTAATGCACCCAATTGTATCAGTACCTGAAAGATAAGAAGGGCCTTAGATAATCAAGCGCACAATTAACAAGCAAAATCGTGTTGAATTCTATATCTACATGAATTAACATGCAGGCTAGAAAAGCTTTTCTACAAGCCAAGAGAAATGAAAATGTCAGATAGCCCACCTCAAATATGTTATGGAGGTAAAACGAATGCATGAGTTAATATCATTAAGATCAATATGCCTTTTTTCTAATATTCCCTCCATTCTGCCAGAAAAAAAAAAACACATATAACTAGTACTTGAAGCTGCCAATGAGATTTCCAAATAACGATTTTGATACCACAGCTGAAATGTTCAAACTATTTCCAGAAGCAAGTAGGTGCAAAGAAAAGACTGAAACGCAAGTCATTTGAACACAAGTTCTCTCGGAGAACAATTAGTCATGACTCCCAACTGATATACGACCGTCAATCTACATTGGATAGTATTGATTGAGCATATGCCATCTAAACAAAGGAACTTTTATTACCTAGAGCAAAATCAACGAGCCCAGCGGCAACGGCCACAGCTGAACCACTAGAAGAACCTCCGGGGACATGGGCGGGCATTTCCGGATTGATAGGAGTTCCATAATGTATATTTTCGCCACTCACCCTAATGTAACAAGAAAGACGTTAACTCAACAAATCATAAATACGTATTTGTGTGTGTATGAAAGGAAACAAAACAAAACACTGATATTTCATTACCCGAATCCTAATTCGCCCATAACAGTCTTGCCAACACAGACAGCCCCATTCTTTAACAGAGCAGTCACTGTCACTGCTGTCTTCTCAGCAGCCTCATGCGTTCTTGCCCAGTCTGGATTCCCAAAACCCGTCACATAATCCTCCAACTCAAATCTGCCACAAATCATTTAATTATTTTTTTAAAAAAAGGCAGAACTAACTAAATAATTAGTTAATAATAAATTAAAGAAGACAGACAGACTACATGTCGTTGATGGCAAAAGTGAGCCCAGCGAGGGTTTGCTTGGCAGCCGGAGGAGGAGGCTGAGGGAATGGAAGAATCTGGAATCTTTGAACGAAGGCTCCAAAGTCCTCTTTAAATTTGGCTTTCCGTCTCCGCGTCTCAGCCGCCGCCACCATCCCAACTGCCACTGTCACTCCAATCACCAATACCCACACCTTTGGGTTCTTTATGTTTGCTTTTACTGTATTCATGCTTGATCGGATGCAAGAAAATGATTAGCTGTTTTTTTTATAAAAAAAAAAAAAAGAAGAGGGGTTTTTGAAGGGTTTTAGAGGAGGAGGGAG
>Ga0307511_10005347_pt1 | contig 13063 bp, 14 predicted proteins | sample 13_EM_MG_FD_200266 | JGI IMG/M metagenome (GOLD analysis project Ga0307511, IMG submission 200266) | Populus trichocarpa ectomycorrhiza microbial communities from riparian zone in the Pacific Northwest, United States - 13_EM | ecosystem: Host-associated > Plants > Roots > Unclassified | place...
CTGATCGCCGGCTTCTGCATCTCGCTGTACATCAAGCACCGCGCCGGCAAGGCGATGGCGCCGGTGTCGACCGAGAACGAGGAGCCGGCCGAGCTCCGCTGAGCCTTGACGCTCGGAAGGGGCCTTTCCTGGCGTTCAACGCCAGGAAAGGCCCCTTCACCGCATCAGCGGGCGGTGCGGTTCACCGCGGAGACCACGGCCCGCAGCGAGGCGGCGACGATCGAGCTGTCCACCGCCACCCCCCAGAGCACGGTGTCGCCGACCGCGGTCTCCACGTAGGAGGCGGCCCGGGCGTCGTCACCGGCGGTGAGGGCGTGCTCGACGTAGTCCATGACCCGCACGTCGTAGCCGACGGTGCTCAGCGCGTCCACGAACGCGGCGAGCGGGCCGTTGCCGACGCCGGTGATCTCGTGCTGGTCGCCCTCGACCCGGACCTGGGCGGTGATCCGGTAGTGGCCGGCCTCGTCGTCGTCCACCCGGTGCCGGACCAGCTCCAGCGGCGTCACCCGGTCCAGGTACTCGCCGGCGAAGGCGTCCCACATCTGGCGCGGCGTCACCTCGCCGCCCTCCGCGTCGGTGAGGCCCTGCACGACCTTGGAGAACTCGATCTGCAGGCGGCGCGGCAGGTCGAGCTGGTGCTCGGTCTTCATCACGTAGGCGACGCCGCCCTTGCCGGACTGCGAGTTGACCCGGATCACGGCCTCGTAGCTGCGGCCCACGTCCTTCGGGTCGATCGGCAGGTAGGGGACCTCCCACTGGAAGTCCTCGACCGGCACGCCGGCCCGGTCCGCGGCCGACTTCAGCGCGTCCAGGCCCTTGTTGATGGCGTCCTGGTGGCTGCCGGAGAACGCGGTGAACACCAGGTCGCCGCCGTAGGGGTGGCGCTCCGGCACTGGCAGCTGGTTGCAGTACTCGACGGTGCGCCGGATCTCGTCGATGTCGGACAGGTCCAGCTGCGGGTCGACGCCCTGGCTGAACAGGTTCATCGCCAGCGTGACCAGGCAGACGTTGCCGGTGCGCTCGCCGTTGCCGAACAGGCATCCCTCGATCCGGTCCGCGCCGGCCTGGTAGCCCAGCTCGGCGGCGGCCACGCCGGTGCCGCGGTCGTTGTGCGGGTGCAGCGAAAGGATCACCGAGTCGCGGCGCTCCAGGTTGCGGCTCATCCACTCGATGGAGTCGGCGTAGACGTTGGGCGTGGCCATCTCGACGGTGGCCGGCAGGTTGATGATCACCGGCCGCTCCGGGGTCGCGCCGAGGATCTCGGTGACCGCGTTGCACACCTCGACGGCGTACGAGAGCTCGGTGCCGGTGTAGGACTCGGGCGAGTACTCGAAGCGGAAGTCGGTGTCGGGCTGCTTGGCGGCCAGCTCCACCACGTACTCGGCGGCCGCGGTGGCGATCTTCTTGATGCCCTCGCGCTCCTCGCGGAAGACCACGCGACGCTGCAGGATCGAGGTCGAGTTGTAGATGTGCACGATGGCCTTGCGGGCCCCGCGCAGCGCCTCGAACGTGCGCTCCAGCAGCTCGGGCCGGCACTGCGACAGCACCTGGATGGTCACGTCGTCCGGGATCGCGCCATCGGTGATGATCTCGCGCACGAAGTCGAAGTCGGTCTGGCTGGCCGCCGGGAAGCCGACCTCGATCTCCTTGAAGCCCATCCGGACGAGCAGGTCGAACATCTTGCGCTTGCGGGCCGGCGACATCGGGTCGATCAGCGCCTGGTTGCCGTCACGCAGGTCGACCGCGCACCACAGCGGCGCGGAGGTGATTCGTTTGTCGGGCCAGGTGCGATCGGGTACCGACACCTCTTCGACCAGCTCGTGGAAGGGCCGGTACCGGTGCACCGGCATCGAGCTGCCGCGCTGCGGGTTCCAGGCCGGCTGGTCGGCCGGGGCGGGACGGGACGGCGTGCGGATCTTGCTGGACTCGCTCATGAGTGAGAACTCCTGCTGGCCGGGATGACTCGACCGGCGGCAGCGCTGAACTCCGCGACGGGGGGCCGGTCTGGATCAGACCCCGCCACGGCAGCGAAGCAGGAGGGCGAAACGCACGGGCGGAGCGTAACCGCTATCGCCGGATCGTGAAACCCGGCATCCACATGCTGGGCACGATCGGGTGGGTCCGGGCTGTGGTTAGGTGGACACATGGCGTCAGGGCGCAAGAAGACGGGCGTGCTGTCCACCGTGATCAACCTGTTCGGCGTGCTCACCGCCCTGGTCATGATCATCCGCATGCTGCTGTTGTTGAGTGGCACGACCGCCGACAACCCGCTGTTCTCGGTGGTCAGAGCGTGGTCCGACCTGCTGGTTCTGTGGTGGGGCAACATCATCAAGCCGGCTGGCGCGCCGGCCAGTGTGATCGTCACGTACGCGCTCGCGGCGGTGTTCTGGCTGCTGGTGACCCGCATCCTGGCCCGAGTGCTGCGCTGAGGCGTGTAGCGATCACCCGGCGTGGGTATTCACCGCTCGACGTCACCTGATCGGGTGGCAGACGTATCGAGCGAGGTGAGGTCGGTCATGGCTACCTACACTCGTAGCGGTCGCGCGACGGCCGGGACAGTGGTCCGCGTCATCGGCACGATCATCGCGGTCATCCTGGTCGCGCACATCCTGTTCGGTCTGCTAGGCGCCAACCCGGGCAATCCGTTGGTGGTGTGGGTCGCGCAGTGGGCGGACGTGCTGGCGCTGTTCTTCCGCGGCCTGTTCGCCACCGGCAGCGACGCGCTGAACGTGATCTTGAACTACGGTCTGGCCGCGGTGTTCTGGCTGGTCGTCACCGGTCTGATCGCCCGAGTGCTGTACCACGCCGGCTGATCGACGCCGGTCGGCGGGCGTGGCAGACTGCCCCGTATGGCGGAACAGACCGAGACGCACGCACGCGCCCGGGTGGTCGGCATCGTCGCCGCCGTCCTGCGCTGGATCGGCACCATCATCGCCGTGATCCTCGTCGCGCACGTGCTGCTGACGGTGTTCGGCGCGAACCCGGACAACCCCATCACCACCTTCGTCCGGTCCTGGGCCGACCCCCTCGCGCTCGCCTTCCGGGACCTGTTCACGCCCGCCGACCCCAAGCTCCGTGTGCTGGCCAACTACGGCATCGCCGCGATCTTCTGGCTCATCGTCACCAGCATCGTCGTACGGCTGGTCCGCCGCCTCGGCTGACCTGTCCACAGGCGTCGAGTTGTCCACAGCGACCCCGTTTGCAAGATCATCTGAGTGTTTCCGCTGGTAGACTGGCCTCGGGGTCGCCCCCCTGGGTTGGGTGGGGGCGTGTGTTCGTGGCTGGGTGGGGCACGGCTGATCTCCGATCGTTGATCGCGATCGGTGCGCAGAGGGGCTGTGTCTAGAAGGCGGGCGTACCCCAGCTGTCGGTGAAGACGAGTTCCGACAAGGGCTTGCGGACGCGGGGAGCGGTCTCGCGGGCGGCCAGGTCGTCGGGGAGCAGCGACGGGGAGCCCAGGACGCCGACGGCGATGGCCACGACGGCCCGGGCGGTCGGAGGCAACCCGAAGGACGAGGCGATGGCCTCCGGGTCGAAGCCGCCCATCTGGTGCGCGACGAGGCCCTCGGCGACGGCCTGGAGGACCAGGTTCTGCGCGGCCAGGCCCAGCACGTAGTCGGGCTTCGGCATCGGACGGCCGGTCTCGTCCTCGGTCACCACGCAGCCGACGAGCAGCGCGGAGGCGGCGCCGGCCCAGGACTGGTTGCCGGGGCGCAGCGCGGAGAAGATCTGGGTGAAGGCCTGGTCGCCGCGGCGGCCGACGAGCCAGCGGCCGGGCTGGGTGTTGCCACTGGAGGCGGCCCAGCGGGCGGCCTCGAACAGGGACTCGAGCTGCGCGTCGGTGATCTTGGCGGCGGGGTCGAGGGCCCGAGGGCTCCAGCGCTCGCTGATGAGGGGATGCACCTCAAATAGCGTAGGGCCACGCGGTGATGGAGTAAGCCCCGAACCACGCGCTCATCACGGCGACGGCGGCCAGGGTGAGCCACTGGGTCGAGCCCCGCCGCTTGACCAGGGCCATGGCCAGCGGAATGAGCAGCACGAACGCGGGCAGCATGAGCCGGGCCTTGGAGTTCATCAGGCCGTTGGAGCCGAGATCCATGATCAGCACGGCGACGCCGTAGGCGATCAGGGGCCACGGCACGCGCTGCCGGACGCACAGGACGACCAGAGCCAGGGCGGCGACGCAGAGGCCGACGGTGAGGACCTCGAGCACGGAGCGGCCGGAGGCCAAGGCGTCGAGGGCGAACTTGAAGGTGGCGGCCCCGCCGTCGAACTGCGAACCCCAGCCCCGCTGCTGCACGTCGAACCAGCCGTCCCAGCGACCGGTCCGAACCCCGACCCACGCCAGGTAGCCGAGCAGGCCCAAGGGTGCGAGCAGGGCGCCGACCCAGGGTCGCCAGCCGTCCTCTCGTCGGGTGATGGCGATCACGGCGGCCAGGCCGACGGCGACGATCACGGCGGCGGCGGTGGGCCGGACCAGCCCGGCCAGCGCGCAGCAGACGCCGGCCCACAGCCAGCGGCGGTCCACCAGGAACACGAGCGACCAGACGGCGAACGCACAGAACAGCGACTCGGAGTAGGTCATGGACAGCACGACGGCCATCGGCGAGGCGGCGAACAGCGCGGCCAGCACCAGCCCGAGCCGCCGGGAGCCGCCGGGCAGCAGGGTGCCGAGCCGGACCAGCCCGTACGAGCAGGCCAGCCCGGACAGCACGGTGACGGCGAACGCGGCGTCGACGAGCGTCGCCCCGGGCAGGTGCGCGACGAGACTGGTCAGCGCGGGATAGCCGGGGAAGAACGCGAGCAGGTTGCTCTGGTCGTGCTGGAAGTGGGCGTCCACGAGGTCGCCGCCGGCCCCGCTGTAGCCGCCCTGGGCCAGCCCCAGGAACCAGTGCCCGTCCCACGATGTGAGAGCAGTGGTGATCGACCGGCCGTTGCGCGCGGCCATCCAGGCCAGCACGACCAGGCCCACGGCGCGCACACCGAGGAACACCAGGGCGGGCGCGGTCAGGTACGCGACCTGCCGCGACAGGGCGGGACTGGCCCCAGGCCGGGCCGTCGTGATGGCTGACACCCGGATCCCTTCGTCTGGCCTGGTGCTCGCCCAGCCGAGGGTACGCTGCGTCCGGACACGCTCTGGCCCGGTCTGCGAGGAGGTTCGATCAGTGGCACTGGTCGTGCAGAAGTACGGCGGCTCCTCACTGGAAAGTGCCGAGCGGATCAAACGCGTGGCTGAGCGCATCGCCGCCACCCGCAAGGCCGGCAACGACGTGGTCGTGGCCGTGTCGGCGATGGGCGACTCCACCGACGAGCTGCTCGACCTGGCCTCCCAGGTCGCCCCGGTGCCGCCGGCGCGCGAGCTGGACATGCTGCTGACCGCCGGCGAGCGGATCTCCATGTCGCTGGTGGCGATGGCCATCCACGCCTTGGGATTCGAGGCCCGCTCGTACACGGGCTCGCAGGCCGGCGTGATCACCACCGCGGTGCACGGCAACGCCCGCATCATCGACGTGACGCCGGGCCGGATCCAGGACGCGCTGGCCGACGGCGCGGTCGCGATCGTCGCCGGCTTCCAGGGCGTGAGCCAGGACAGCAAGGAGATCACCACGATCGGCCGCGGCGGCACCGACACCACCGCGGTCGCGCTGGCCGCCGCGCTCAAGGCCGATGTCTGCGAGATCTACACCGACGTGGACGGTGTGTTCAGCGCCGACCCGCGCATCGTGCGCGACGCCAAGCACCTGCCCCAGATCACCTACGAGGAGATGCTGGAGATGGCGGCGGCCGGCGCGAAGGTGCTGCACCTGCGCTCCGTCGAGTACGCCCGCCGGTACGGCGTGCCGCTGCGCGTCCGATCCTCGTTCAACAACAAGCCGGGCACGCTGGTGACCGGGTCGATGGAGGACCTTCCCGTGGAGCAGGCGATCATCACCGGCGTCGCGCACGACCGGTCGGAGGCCAAGGTCACCGTCACGGCGGTGCCCGACCACCCGGGCATCGCGGCACGCATCTTCCGCGTGATCGCCGACGCCGAGGTGGACATCGACATGGTCGTGCAGAACGTCTCCCAGGTCGCGACCGGCCGCACCGACATCACCTTCACGCTGCCCAAGGCCGACGGCCCGAAGGCGGTGGCCGCGCTGGAGAAGGCCAAGCCGGAGATCGGCCACGCGCAGGTGCTCTACGACGACCACGTGGGCAAGGTTTCGCTGATCGGCGCGGGCATGCGCTCGCACCCCGGCGTCACCGCCACCTTCTGTGAGGCGCTGTCCCGGGCCGGCGTCAACATCGAGATCATCTCCACCTCGGAGATCCGGATCTCGGTGATCTGCCGCGATACTCAGTTGGACGACGCGGTGCGCGCCCTGCACGATGCCTTCGAACTCGGCGGTGACGAAGAGGCCGTCGTCTACGCGGGGAGCGGTCGATGAGCAACCGTCCAGTCCTGGCCCTGGTCGGCGCCACCGGCGCCGTCGGCGGCGTGATGATCGAGATCATCAACGCCCGCGAGACGGTGCCGTGGGGCGAGATCCGGCTGATCGCCTCCGCTCGTTCCGCCGGCCGCAAGCTGGTCGTGCGCGGCGAGGAGATCACCGTGCGGGCGCTCGCGCCCGAGGTGTTCGACGGCGTGGACATCGCGATGTTCGACGTGCCGGACGAGATCTCGGCGCAGTGGGCCCCGATCGCCGCCGAGCGCGGCGCGATCGCGGTGGACAACTCCGGCGCGTTCCGCATGGACGACGACGTGCCGCTGGTGGTGCCGGAGGTGAACGCGCACCAGGCCGCCGACCGGCCGCGCGGCATCATCGCCAACCCCAACTGCACGACGCTGTCCATGATGGCCGCGTTGGGCGCCCTGCACCGCGAGTTCGGCCTCAAGGAGCTGGTTGTCGCCTCGTACCAGGCGGTTTCCGGCGCGGGCGCGCCCGGCATCGACCGCCTGTACGAGGAGCTGGCGGCCGTGGCCGGCAAGAAGCTCGGCGTCAAGGCGGGCGACGTGCGCGAGGCGCTGCTGGCCGCCGGCCTCGGCTTCGAGGACTCCCCGTTCCCGGCGCCGCTGGCGCTGAACGTGGTGCCCTGGGCCGGTTCCTACAAGGGCGACGGCTGGACCTCCGAGGAGCTGAAGGTCCGCAACGAGTCCCGCAAGATCCTGGGCATCCCGGACCTGAAGGTCTCGGCGACGTGTGTGCGGGTCCCGGTGATCACCACGCACTCGCTGGCCGTGCACGCGACCTTCGAGCGCGAGGTGACGGTGGAGCAGGCGCACAAGGTGTTCGCCGCGCAGCCGACGATCGTGCTGGTGGACGAGCCGGAGCGGAAGAAGTTCCCGACTCCGGCGGACGTGGTCGGCGAGGACCCGACCTACGTCGGCCGGGTGCGGCAGGCGCTGGACTTCCCGAACACGCTGGACTTCTTCGTCTGCGGCGACAACCTCCGCAAGGGGGCCGCGCTGAACACGTACGAGATCGCCGAGACCCTGGCGTCCGAGTTCAACTGAGGCGGACATGACCGAGGTCGTGTTGGGTGTCGACCTCGGCACCACGGCGACGAAGGTGGTGGCCACCGGGCCCGACGGCCGGGTGGTCGCCACTGCCGAGCAGGGCTACGAGCTCCAGACCGGCGAGCACGGCGAGGCCGTGCAGGACCCGCAGGCGGTGCTCGCGGCCGCCACGAAGGCGCTGGCCGAGTGCGTGGCACGCACCGAAGGCGACGTTCGTGCGCTGTCGTTCAGTTCGGCGATGCACACGCTGCTCGCCCTCGACGGCGACGGCGAGCCGATCACCCCGGCCCTGAGCTGGGCCGACCACCGGGCCGCGGACATCGCCAAACGCCTGCGGGCCGACGAAGAGCTGGCGCTGGACCTGCACGCGGCGACCGGCGCGCCGGTGCACCCCTCGTTCCCGCTGGCCAAGCTGGCCTGGTTCGCCGAGCACGAGCCGGAGGTGTGCCGGCGCGCGGTGAAATGGGCCGGGCTCAAGGACTACGTGCTGGCCAGGTTCACCGGCCGGCTGGTCACCGAGCACTCCAACGCCTCCGGCACCGGCATGTTCGACATGCACGGGCTGACCTGGCACGGCCCGGCCCTGGCCATCGCCGGCGTGCATCCCGACCAGCTGCCCACACTGGTCGCGCCGACCAAGGCGCTGGCCCTGGCCGAGGGCATCGCCGGGCTGCCCAGCGGCCTGCCGGTGATCGCCGGCGGCGGCGACGGCCCGCTGGCCAACCTGGGCGTCGGCGCGGTGCGGCCGGGTATGGCGGCGTTGTCGCTGGGCACCAGCGGCGCGCTCCGCGTCGTCCGGGACCGGCCCGGCGTCGACGATCGGGGCCGCGTGTTCTGCTACGCCCTGGCCGACGGCCTGTGGGTGCTCGGCGGCTCGGTCAGCAACGGCGGCGTGGTGGCGCAGTGGGCGTCCGAGGTGTTCGGGGTGCCGGTCGCGGAGCTGCTGGCCGAGGCCGAGGCGGAGCCGCCGGGCGCCGCCGGCCTGCTCGCTTTGCCTTACCTGCTGGGAGAACGGGCGCCCTGGTGGGATCCCGATCCCCGGGCCGTGCTGGTCGGGCTGCGCCGGGAACACGGCCGGGCCGTGATCACGCGGGCCATGATCGAGGGCGTCGCCCAGCAGCTGGCCCTGGTGCTCGACGCCGTGCGGGACGCCGGCACGAGCGTGCACGAGATCCGCGCCACCGGCGGCGCCTTCCGCGGTCCACTGTGGAAGTCGGTCATAGCAGCGGCCTTCGGCCACGAACTGTCCTTTGTGGACGGAAACAAGGGCTCCGGAGTGGGCGCGGCCCTGTTGGGCTGGCGGGCCCTGGGCGTGCTGCCGTCCCTCGACGCGGCCGCCGACCTGGTGACGCCGGTCGGCACGGTCGCGCCGGAGGAGTTCGCCAGCCGCCGGATGGCCCGCAACCGGCCGGCGCTGGAACGGATCTACGAGGCGCTCAGGGAGCTGGACAGCTGAGCCTGGCTGAGCTTGCGGCCGCCCAGGACCACGCTGATCGCCGTGCCCAGCAGGCCGACCCCGCCGGCCGCGACAAACCCCCACGTCGGCGCGGAGTTGTCCATCACGAAGCCGATCATCGGCGCCCCGATGGCCGCCCCCGTGGTGTAGGCCGAGCTGTAGACGCCCATCACCGTGCCGCGGACCGACTCCGGGGACAGCCGGGTCACCGCGTCCGAGGTGGACGAGAACGTGGGGGCGCAGAGCAGGCCGTTGGGCACCAGGGCCAGCGCGAGCAGCCACCACTGCCCGGAGAGCAGGCCCACCGGCACCATCGTCACGCCGACCAGGGTCATCAGCACGACCAGCGGCAGCGGCCGCCGCATCGCCCCGTGCACGATGCCGCCGACCACCGAGGCCAGGCACCACACCGCGATCACCAGCCCGGACCAGCCCACCTGCCCGGTCGCCCGCAGCGCCGCCACGATCGCCACCTCGGCGCCGGCCATGATCAGCACCATCGTGCCGGCGATGACCAGCACCGCGATCATCGGCCCGTGCAGCCACGACAGCAGCGGCACATGCTCGGTGTGCTCGTTCTCGCCGGCCTTCACCGGCGGATCGAAGACGTAGAGCCAGATGCCGGCGGCCACCATGGTCGCGCCGACGATGAGCATCGCCGCCGTCGAGGACAGCGCCGTGGTCAGGAACACGCCGGCCGCCGGGCCGACCATGTAGGAGAGCTCGGTGAGCACCGAGTCCAGCGAGAACGCCGGCCGGCGGTAGCTGTCGTCCTCCGGCAGCAGCGCGACCATCGCCTGCCGGGCGATGGACATCACCGGCAGCGACAGCACGCCGCCGACGAACGACAGCGCGATCAGGCCCCAGTACGACAGCCAGGGCGCGGCCGACCAGAACACCCCGGTCGCGATCGTGGTCAGCAGCACCGCCTGGCGCAATCCGCGACGGTCGATCATCCGGCCGAGCAGCGGGCCGCCCACCGCCAGGCCGATCGTGGTGGCCGCCGCCACCGCGCCGGCCTCGCCGTAGCCCCGGCCGAGGCCGAGCACGACGTGCAGGGTGATGGTCACGCCGGCAGCGGCTATGGGTATGCGGGCGAGCCCTGTCACCACGAACAGGACGCGCACACCGGGAAGAGCCGCCACCCGGCCATAGGACGTGAGGACCACACGCCGATGTCACTCGGAACACAGCCCCGGCGCAACCGAATTCTTGTCTGATTCCAGAAAGCGTGGTGAGCTGGTCTAGACATGGAGACCGACGGATCGAGCGTGGAGACCCTGCGGCGCCAGCTGCGCACCGCCGGGTTACGGGTGACCGCGCCCCGGCTGGCCGTGCTGGAGTGGCTGGCCGGCCACCCGCACACCACCGCCGACCAGGTCGCCACCGGCGTGCGCGACCAGATCGGCTCGGTGTCCACGCAGGCCGTGTACGACGTGCTCAACGCCTGTGTGCGCGCCGACCTGGTGCGCCGGATCGAGCCCGCCGGTTCGCCGGCCCGGTTCGAGACGCGCACCGGCGACAACCATCACCACCTGGTGTGCCGCGGCTGCGGCCGTACCGAGGACGTGGACTGCGTTGTCGGCCCGGCTCCGTGCCTGGAGCCGGCCGACACGATGGGCTTCGCTGTGGTCGAGGCCGAGGTGGTGTTCTGGGGCTACTGCCCGGACTGCCGGTCGGCTCAGGCGAGCCACTCGCCGACCGGGTAGCCGTTCAGCTCGTCGGCGTTGACCGCTTTGCGCCGCGGCCGGCCGTTTCGGCCGATGGCCAGCCCGGTCCGCAGCGCGCTGGCCGCCTCCAGGGTCGCCTCCTTGAAGCCGTGCCCCAGCCCGGTCATGCTCGCGAAGCCGTGGAACAGGCCCTCGTGCCGGCGCAGCACCACCGGCACGCCGGCCTCCGCGATCCGGCGGGCGAACAGCTCGCCCTCGTCCCGCAGCGGATCGAAGCCAGCGGTCGCGACGTAGGTCGGCGGCAGGCCGCTGAGGTCCTCGGCCAGCAGCGGCGACACCCGCGGGTCTGTCCGGACGTCCGGGTCCGGCACGTACCGCTCCATGAACCAGTCCATGCCGGCGTCGGTGAGGAAGTAGCCGTTGGCGAACAGGTCCCGCGAGCGCCGGCGGGCCGTCGCGTCCACGGTCGGGTAGAGCAGCAGCAGGAACACCGGGCGGGCGTTGCCCGAGGCCACCTGCAACGCCGTGACGGCGGCCAGGTTGCCGCCCGCGCTGTCGCCGCCGAGCGCGATCAGCTTCGGGTCCGCGCCGAGCGCGGTGGCCTCGGCCGCGGCCCACTTGAACGCGGTCAGGCAGTCGTCGACCGCAGCCGGGAACGGGTCCTCCGGGGCGAGCCGGTAGCCGACCGACAGCACCCGCACGCCGGCGTTGCGCGCGAGGAACCGGCACAGCTGGTCGTGGCTGTCGATGTCGCCGATCACGAAGCCGCCGCCGTGGAAGAAGACCAGCAGCGGCGAGCCCTCCGGCAGCTCGCCCGGCCGGTACAGGCGGGCCGGGATGTCGTTGGGCAGCAGCAGGTCCTTGGTCGTGACCGGCTCGATGGTCGGGCCGCCGACCAGTTCGCGGCCGCTGCGGATCGACGCCCGAGCCTGCCGCACGCCCGTGCCGTGGAGTTCCGTGCCGCTCAGCTGTTGCACCTTGAGCAGCAGTTGCGCGTCCACGTCCAGGGTCTGGCCATCGAGCCGGACCGGGGCGCCGGCCAGCAGTCGCCGCACCCGCGTGGGCAGCGCGAACAGCGCCCGCAGCATCTTGGCCTGCCAGTGGAGCGGTACGGACTGCGCGAGGCTCGCCATGATTGAGGACACTACCGGCGGGTAGGAACCAATGCGAGGGATCTTGACCTCTAGCCCGCTGTAACTCGTACGGTGTACGTATGACGGTGACGGTGGTGGGGATCGGCGGCTCCTTGCGGGCCGACTCGCAGTCCGAGCGGGCGCTGCATGTGGCGCTGTCGGGCGCGGAAGAGGCGGGCGCGAAGACCGTCGCGATCACCGGAACCGACCTGGTGCTGCCGTTCTACGACCCGGCCCTGCCCGAGCGCCCCGAGTCGGCGCTGCGGCTGGTCGAGTTGCTGCGCGAAGCCGACGGCGTGGTGCTGGTCTCGCCCGGCTACCACGGCTCGCTGTCCGGGCTGGTCAAGAACGCCCTCGACTACGTGCAGGACCTCAGCGACGACCCGCACCCGTATCTGGACGGCCGCGCGGTCGGCTGCGTGACCAGCGCCATGGGTTGGCAGGCGGCCGTGAGCACGCTGACCGCGCTTCGCTCGATCGTGCACGCGCTGCGCGGCTGGCCGACGCCGCTGGGCGTGCCGCTGAACACTGCGGAGGTCCGGTTCGACGCGGACGGGACCTGCTCGGACGAGCGGGCGGCCGAGTCGCTGCGGCTGGTCGGACGGCAGGTCGCGGAGTTCGCCCTCGGTGAGGTCGGTCACCACCGGCTTCATTGAGCCGGGCCGGTGCGTTGTACCCATCAGTAACTTCGACGTTGAGGAGAAGACGATGGCAGCGCTGTACACCGCCGAGGCGATCGCGATCGGCGAAGGCCGCAACGGGGAGGTCCGCTCCTCCGACGGCGTCATCGACGAGGTGCTGTCGATCCCGAAGGAGCTGGGCGGCCCCGGCGGTGACAAGACCAATCCGGAGCAGCTGTTCGCCGCCGGCTACGCGGCCTGCTTCCACAGCGCGCTGCAGGCGGTCGCCCGCACCCAGAAGATCACCCTCCCGCAGACCTCCATCACCGCCAAGGTGAGCCTGCTGCCGCTGGACGGCGGCGCTTTCACCCTGGGCGTGGAGCTCACCGCCCACGTGCCCGGCTTCGAGCAGGGCGCGGCCGACCAGCTGGTCACCGCTGCCCACCAGGTGTGCCCGTACTCCAACGCCACCCGCGGCAACATCGAGGTCACGGTCAACGCGACCGTCTGACGCCTTCCGCCCGCGCCACCGTTCTCGGCGGCGCGGGCGTCTCGCGTCACAGGCCCAGCGCGCGCCGGGTGAAGTCCACCTCGATGGCCGTCTGCTTGATCGTCTCGGCCACCACCAGCGATCCGTGGCCGGCCTCGTAGCGGTACACCTCGTACGGCGCCTTCCGCTCCGC
>Ga0307511_10005348_pt1 | contig 13062 bp, 9 predicted proteins | sample 13_EM_MG_FD_200266 | JGI IMG/M metagenome (GOLD analysis project Ga0307511, IMG submission 200266) | Populus trichocarpa ectomycorrhiza microbial communities from riparian zone in the Pacific Northwest, United States - 13_EM | ecosystem: Host-associated > Plants > Roots > Unclassified | place...
TTGGAGCTGATACAAAGAACTATGTGGATCCTAGAAGTGTCGAAGTCTTGGTGGACTTCAGAAGAGGCAATTTGAGTTGGTTGAAGCCAGGAGAAGTTGATCCGATGGCACGGCTCAAGAGAAAGAGAAGCGTCGAGGAGGATGGTGACGTCTTAATGGGCGACGGTCACGCAAGGCCTCCACCCACTCCTACGTGGAGTGCTATCAATGATCAGGAAAATGCGGTTGAAGAAGCTGTACCTCACGTCCCAATTGATCCTGCCCTATCAACATCAGGCGACGGATCTGGATCAGAGGCTAATGGCCATGCAGCCCCCCATCCGGCTCCCGAAGGTCATCATAGTGAGCACAATGATTCACTCCCATCTGGAGGTAAGCCTGGAGGAGGTCAGTGTACTCTAAGTCCCAAATCTTCCTCCAATGTAATTCCTCCCTTTACCTCTTATCACCCTATCTCTTGTCAAGTCCTATTCGACTAATCCTTCTTTCTTCCCACTTGCAGCACCTCCCAAGCAAAAAAGCCATGCAGACAAACCCGGCTATAGGAATGGCAGGAAGCAGACTGCAAAGAGGGGAGGGAGGCGATACCAGGAGTAGTAGTGGTGGAATAGGTATCCTGCAGCAACACATTCAACAAAGATTGACCTTGCCTTCACCGTCAGCGATGTTAACGGGGGCGCTGCCACCCAAACATGCCTCATCTGGTTCATCTTCATCTCATTTTTCTTCTCATGATAGCACACATTTTAACCAGCATTCTTATCCATATAATACGAGCATAGCTGAAAACCCTCATTCGAGCATAAGCAGTAACGAAGATACTAGCAATAGCAACGAGGACTCGCATCTTTCTACTCTGGAGAGGAACCCTATTGCATTCATAGCTGCTGCTGGACTGATGCAGATTTCAAATAATCACAGCCAGATGTTTCATCTTCCTCCTCCAACGGCCACCCCGGCACATCATGTCTATCATTACGAAAATCATCCTAGCCTGAGTGGAGCTGGCACTAGTGGGCAAGGAGTGGGTGTTTCTGGGGCGGGTGTTCCGAGTCATGTTAATAGCAATAGTAATAGTTACCCTTCTATTCATACCATTACCAATCCTTATTCACAGAATACCCCTTCGTCGTCATATCCGTCCCTGCGATATACGCCCATGTTCGCCACTCCCAAACCACCTCCTGTTCCTGCCCCACTTCCGCCATCTCTACTCGGCCTCCATAATTCCCACGCCTCCGGTAGTAAAGGAAAGCACAAGAGACTGGACAATGCCGTTGGTGACTTGTCACATTTTGAGGACAAGAATAGCGAGCGTGAAGCTGTGAAACTTGCGTGGGTAAAGCACCAACAGAAACTCGCCAAGGATCGGAAAAGATGGAAGCAGGCTCGGAGAAAGTCCAAAATCATCACCTTGATTGTCTCAAGCGAGAGATTGGGGGAGTTAGAGGATAGATGGAAGACGAATGAGAGCAGAAAACAAAGTCTACTTCCTACGCAAGCAGACCAATCTGGAGAGGATTTAGTGACGACAGACCTTGCTCCCGTGAAGAAAACTCCGAAGAAAGAACGAATGTCTGAGAAACCTGTCGCAGAAGCTAGTCCGCCAAAATCGAGGAGGCGAGTTGCTCCAGGGGGGGTTGAGGTCTCGGATGATGAGGAAAACGTCAGTGAGGGTGGTCCGAATGAGGGTGTGGGTGATGAGGAATATCGGGGCTGGGGGGCTAGACAGTTTAGCAAGAAGAAACAATCAACAATGGTGCCTACAAAGAAGAGCGGCAGAAGGGTTAGTAGACCAGAATTCTTTGGGGAGACTTTCACAGATAGCCCAAAGCAGGGACCATCAAAAGGCGATGGTAATGAGGGTTATTATGACACAGACAATGAAGGTAGGGACGAGGGGCTATTCTGTGATCACCAGACACCAGTCCTGGCCCCAGCACGCTCTGAGTCTGAGCTTCGAAGTCTTGTGGAGGAAGAAGCCAACAGGAAGCTTAAGGAGGAAAAGAGAGCCGAGCTGGAGAGACAACGAGAGAAAGATGCTGAGGAAGCACGAAAACGTGCAGAAGAGGAAGCAGAGCACGCCCGAAGGCTAGCAGAACAGAAGGCGAAGGAAGAAGCTCGTCAGCGAGAATTGGAGAAAGAAAGGAAGCGGAAAGAGGAAATCGCAAAGGCATATCGCGAGTCCAAGTTACTTGCATTGAAGGTAGCTACTGGTGAGGAGTCACTGGAATCTTGGGGGGATCAGGAGGAGGAATCCGAGGTTGATGAGGAAGAGGAAGTCCCAGTGGAGGAATTATTACCTGATTGGATGAGATTTGCGGTGGTTGTCGATGTTGAGGAGTTGCTGGAACGTGAAGCGTATAAGGCCTTTGATAGTGCGGAATTCACTGCCCTCTCAATGGATTCTGGTATCTCGGTGGACATCCCAGACCTAGATATCAACATGGATACTCCACCGCCTACATCTCTGGCATCACCACCTCCCCCTACCAAAGGCAAACGTAGGGGCCGTCCTAGAGAGCATACAGCCAAGGGGCCTGCAAAGGCAACAACCCCCTCTGCTCGATCCAGCGTGAACCCACCCATATCAACCCCTACCACTACCACCACATCCACGCGGAAGCCCCATCGCAAAACAGGAGGCGATGACGGCACTTTCAGAGCGAGTAAATCTCGCACCCCACGCGCACATAAAAAGCCGATCCCTCCCGCAGATGACTCCGGTACCCCCACTCAGCCCAAACGAAAAAAAGCGAGACCTGCGACAATAGTTGGGCGGAGAGCATCCGCGGCGACAAAACTACAGTCTTCTAGGGCTTCTGCCGCCAAACCTGTTAGAGCGTCATCTAGGAAAAGGAAGTCTTTGATTCAGAGCTACAGTTTTGATAGTGATGAGAAGAAGCAAGACAATTCTCTTCCTCCTGAGATGTACATCGATGATGATGTTGATGTTCCTAGGGAGATTATCGACTCTATCGATTTAGATCTTGACCCGGACGTCGGTGTGTTAGAACGAGAGGAGAGAAGGGCTAGATTAATGAAGCAGAAGGAGACTCAAAGGAAAAGGAGTGCCAGTGCTATTGTGCCGGGGATTGCTGGTGGTGAACGTGAGGAAGAGGAGCCGGCGGTGAAGATTGAAGAGGAATATAATTCTAGGTGGAGGAGGAGAACGGTGAAGTGGTGATTTTTACATAGCGGTGAAATGCATGGAGAATTCTCTGGGTTTTTGGTTGGTTGGACTGTGTTATTCGATCTTGTTTGCTTTTTGGGTTGATGATTTAAGGGCTTTGCTTCCGTTTAGGATTTTATTGCTATATTGCTATCTAGCAAATGATGTACACGATGTGATACTGAACATTTCTTTGAATCTATATCCTTCTAGTTAGTTTAATATCGCCAATTAGCACATGTTTTTCTGATAAATCTATGTTACATCAGGGGATGTTGTACTTTCTGGTAATCGAATTCCTTAAAATCGCTCATCTGTCCATATTATCTCAGCTACCATATGAAATATCAATTACCACCCAAATATTCAGTAAATAGCATTAATATATATATAACTTCCATTGCACCAAACACCATTACAAGCATCGTACTTCACCCACTACCCTCCCCCGCTCCATCCTTCGCTTTTGCTGGATCTTTAATGGTTTTAACCCTCTTTGCCCTCGCCAGAAATCAGACGTTCTCTTCATTTCTTCATCCATTAAGAACCAGTATTTCTCTGCAAACTTTTCACCAACCTCCCAACTCGTCTTGTCCCACGGCCGGTCTCCCCATACGCCCCAATCCGTATGAATCATACAGCATACATCATCTTCATCTATGATATCCAAAACTCGAAGCATCTTATCCCTGAATCCGGAAAATGGGACGATATCGATGTATGGGTGGTGGGGAACCGTTTTCTGCATTTGTGTTGGTTCGAGATCCTTAGGAATGTTCGGGGAAATCGTAATCTGATTGTTGAAGGGAGAGAGTGCATCTTCATCCATCATGCTCAGTGTATCACAGGATAGTATGATGCCATTAAGCACCGAAGCATTGATCATTGAATTAAACTGCAGTCTTATAAATCTAGTGTCACTTGGAACAGAGGGCGTCCGCCGGCTCATGAGGGTTTGTAAAAATGTCTTTTGTTTCGGCGTAGGTTCAGGATTCACAACTTCATGAAACCCTGGGGGAAATGTTATGTTGGACAAGGTGGTGAGGAATTCTTCCCGTGTTATGGTGGTCTTCCCACTCAAGGTCCCTGGCTCTTGTGAGCTTTCCTTGGGGCTGCCTGAGTCGGACGTGTTCGTTGAGTTGGGTGTGAGGGCAGTCGGTCCAGGGCTATCCTGCAAGAGTCCTAGGAAATTCATACAGTTGCTCATAGGGGCCACTGGCTGGCTACGCACGTGTCTCTCCTCTGGAGGAGGGGAGAACGATGGAGGTATTAGGTAGCCTGGTGGTCGATAGCTTGTAGTCATAGGCATGCCAAAAGGCGCCAGAGTGAAAGTGCTTGGAGTCGAGGACGTCTGGGGGCTGAAGTCACTTTCATAGGTCGTCAGAGCCGGAGTGTATGGTATGTTATCTCCAGCATCGCTACTTTCCCGATCTACGGGTGTGGATACTGGAAACGGTCCAAGCATGTCGTCCACTCCTTCGAGAAACTTGTCTAACGACATGTCAAAGTTAAAGGGATCCGAACTATCCGGGACCGGATCGGAAAGTATTATCTGCTTTCCGTAGGGAGTGGGTGAAGACTCTGTTGGGTTTCCCTGCGATAGAAGACTAGAACACTCTGTTCTCGTGCCGGAACTCTCACTAGTTGAGTATCTTGCTGCCCGTGCTGCTGAGAAAGCAGATGAACCTCCACCCGGCTCAGTCTGTTGCGCTTTCTTTTCGAGCTCTTCAAGCTTCGCACGTAGCTTTCTCCCTAGTCACACAGAGATCGAGGTCAGCCCCGTACTTGACCTAGCATTTGAGATTTTCATAATGAGAAAGTTTTCCAGAGCATGAAGGGGGTCAAGGGGCTGAATGACACTTACTATAGTTTCTCTGTGCAAGACGATTCTGAATCCTCCTCCGTTCGGCCACATCTTCAATCTTTCGCCAGTCATCATTCTCCTATGCCCCAACCACCAGAGGTCAGTATGATCTTTGTCTACTGTAACAAGGAGTAATCTTGTGGGGGAATCCATGAAACAAAACGGAAACTGAAGTAGCTGCCTTACCGTTTGCATAACCTCAGAACTACTATAGTTACCCCCGCTCCTCCCGAATCGGATCGACATTTTTGCTAGACGAAGGCTTGTGAATCGAGAAGAAAGGCTGACCCCAAGATTGACAGTAAAGTGGGTTGTGGAAGTAAGGCGTACGCAACATATTGCGCTATCGGTCGCTTTAAATGCTTTCCACTCCGGTGGGACGGGGTCGGCATCACTTTCGCCGGTCTGGACCAGGCAGCCTTGCACATACATGTCACTCTACTTCTACGTACACCCCCCCACCAGCAATATCTAGAGTACATATGATAAGAACCTCGACCCCACAAATCCCTACCAATGGCTCAGGCTCCCAGCTTCCACCAGCGATTACTGATCCCTTGTATCGATACACGTGTACATGATTTACATACAGAACCAGTAGTTATATATGAGCAGGCAAAGGGAATGGCGGACTAGTATCACGCACGCCCATTAGCGATGGTCTGCAATCCGGTGCCAAGCCCCATAGTGGTTTCGGAGACATTTGTAACTGACCAGGATGTTTTGTTTGTTCACCAGTACCTAAATGCAGTAGCGGCGCAAATATGATTCATTATTTGATTCATTTTCTGCCAGAGACCCTTGCTGCGGCACCAATAACCCTGGGGCTTCAATGGAGTGGAATTGCGGTACGAGACTAGGAATTGCCATCTCCCCATCTGCCGCGATTATCAGGTTGGCATGAGACTCTGTTATTCATCAGATTTGTCAGCCGGCCACAGCGAGACTACCGTACCCCGGCCACAGGACCAAAAAGGCTAACCGTAATAGGCTGAATGATCACCAAGCGAACTGAGTTGCCTCTTTGGGTAGTCAAGCAAAAAAAGTACTCTGCTCGGGACAAAATAAAAAGTGGTTAGCTACAGCATCAAATACACTACTGTAGTCCCAGTACCCTGCTCTCCTGTCTCATAAAATTTCGAGATCCAAAGACTGCATCCAATACCTTTCTTTACGCACAAGAACGAAGAGACTGCTTGGCACTACTGAATAAATTTACTCTTCACTCTATCAACTATGCAATCATCTCCAGTTCTCCAGGCAGCTAGTACTGAATTGCCGGTCCAGAACCAGGCACAGCCAAGCGATAGTGACCTTTGCCTTTATTGTTGCGTCTGTTTCCAGCCTCTTTCTTCACCTCCGAGTGATGGTGAAGGCGACGACCCGAGCCCTTTCTGGCTGACAAGCTGTGGGCATATAACATGTGCCACTCATATCTTTCCGGAGGGTGGTAGGTATTGATCCCAGTTCACATAAGAGGCCTCCCTTGAAGCATCTGCTAATTACCTCTTCATTGTAGCACCAGCGAGGGCAGCTCGGAGCAAGCATACCTGCCCATACTGTCAAAGTAGAGAGGTTTCGATCACACGGCTTGGAGTCGGAGAGGTGTGTCATGTATCTTCCCCTTCAAGAAAAATATTGACATATATGTACCACTAAGACGCCGACTTACCTTCAAGACTACTTTCGCCCTACAAATGAGCTTCTCAATGACTTCTGTGGAGCCATGACGGTAGGGTTTCCGTTTTGGCCCGTTTTCAGACTTGGTGAACTGAGGAATTAGCAATATTAATGATATCCATTTTCCATCGTAGTTCCAATATAATAACCTGCAAAGGGCAGCAGCACATTTCAGAAAGGTAGCACAAGACTACCGCGAGAGGACAGAAAAGCACAGAGTAGTGCTGAAAGGGGTAAGGGATGAGCTGGCAATGGCTGGATTATTGAAGAGGTATCACTTCCCCTCATAAATCGAGCTATGAGGCGATAGAGAAGATACTGACTTGACAGAAGGGAGAATGAGAGACTGAAGGAAGAAAATGAGAGTCTGAAGGGAGAACTGGAGAAACTCCGTTCCAGGCTCCGTAAATACGAAGCAAACCCGGGGCAGAGAGTTCAAAGTTCTTCAAATATTCTCTCCGAGCCAAAACAGGCATCCCAAGCACGCGTGTCGTCTCCTCAAGCTACTATTCCCCAGAAACGCAAGTCGCCACATCAGGAGGCTGGCACACCGGAGAATTCTGCAGCAATTGAGAGAAGATTTAGGGAGGAAATCAATGCTCGACAAGCAATGCCACCACCAAGGGCAAAGATTCAGCACGGGCGAAACAGTATACATGAAAGCCTCCCGCAAAAAACGCCGGTGTATCAAAGAGATCCCCCAAGAAACATTTATACTCCAGCAAAGAAGCCCGACCACACACGCCAGCTGGAGATTGAGCAACAGGAACATAACTTGCGTGGGCTTAATAGGACTACCGATGGCTCGTTGTCTAATTTTCATAGGGAGGGAGAACACATCAGTGACAATGCGCACCGTACGAAACTGCTTGAACCACAGACAATGCGCATGGGTTCAATGCGGTACTTCCCAAGGTCGCCCAGCACCAGCTTCCCCACCCAGGTACCTTCCACGCCATCTAGACAATCATATTCTAGGAGCGTGAATGCTCCTTTCCAACCTCCGACACTCGCCCACTCGAGGGGGCTAATGTCTCGGGGGGTAGTTGGGGGCTTGAGGTTGCCGACTGCTGAAACCCGTCGCCCAAGCAGTCCTTTGGAGAGGTTGAGCCTGCCACCCAAGCCAGTAACGAGGAATCCCCCCAGAAGTTCCGCTCGGCAAAATCCACCTTTCTATAGAGAGCAGGTATCTTCAAGGGGGACCCGCAGTAGTCACACATTGCGGGGTTCAACTAGCTATGGCACATATGAGAGTTCAGACTTCCCCACAATCAGTCTAGACTCTGGTGGCTTGTTCCGGCGGGGGAATTTGAATAGATAGAGGTCTGTAATATAGAATGTTAACTAATTAGTACCGCAGCTGACGATTGTTCCGTGTGCACACTACAGAGATTTAGCATTTGCCAGTGCTTGAACTTGCAATCAGACTAGCTTGAATTCGTTGGCGGAATTGTTGTGAATTGTTGGCTCCCAGCGGGTATGACGTCAATGTTTGTCGTCATTCTCACGATTTGGTCTCCGCCATCCTGCAAGCAGACAAGATGCTTGGTAAGGCTGGAAACGGTGCATGCGGTCATTGGAAAAGAGAATTTATATAATCTAGTAGCTTTGACCCTCCTTCACCCCTTTCTTCCCGCACTCATAATTATCAGCAACCCCAATTCCAACCAATACATCACAACAATGGCTAGGTTCGTACTCCCTAGACGCACCAATTAAATACATTCCATTGCATGTCTTTGAATTCCCAGAGAATGCCCCTTCAAACTATGCTGACTCAGGTATCCTGATATCCAGTATTCACTACCTTCCACCAGTGAAGCCCTCTGCAATTGCCTTGGGCACCCTTTACACTCATGCAACCTCGCTCGCCATCATGACTCCCTTGTTTGGAGAGACCTACCACAAGGTCAAGACATCCAATTCCAAGGAGGAATTCTTGCGCTCAAAGGAGGCAGCTTGCGCGGCCACTGCCTATGGATCTAGCCTAGTAGGCAGTGCCATTCAAACTTACGGTGTTGCTGCTTTATTAAATGCCACTGGTACCTTAACATATAAGGGTGCTGCCTATATGGGTGGATTGATCTTTGCCGCTACCACTGTTCCATCGGTATGTACATGCATGAAAGTCAGTCTAGTTTGTGGGGAATTGATCAACTAATGACCCCCGCATAGCTCGTTACCGAATTGTTCCAAGAGAAGAGGCCTGCCGACTTCCTCATTGTGAAGGCAACTGCTGCAATGTTGGAAACCATTGGATTGAGTGAGTATTCTCAAAAAAAAACCTTTCATCTAGACTCAATGTCTAATGGATCTCGACAGGTATCCTTTTGACCTGGTGGGGAACACGCCCCAGCCCTTTCTAAATGCACAACCTAGCTGGTGTTATTGATGGATGCAGTCGGGGAACTCTTGCGGATTTCAGGTAGTTTGTATCTTTATTTTGTAATAGTAGTTATTTTATGTACTGTACATATTTAGTTATGACCAATTGTATCCTCTATGTCGCGCGTTCTTGCATGCCAAGCCTAAGAGTTCAATCTTGTCTAAACTTTTTGTCTTGCTATACGAGTACTATCACCGTACAGCAACTGCGGAGTGTCCCGCGGCATACACGGATTGTCAAAAGTCGGCGGGCTTGAGGCCCAGGTCAGTGACAATTTCTCACTACCGGCTAGACAACTGATACCTTCTACCGACACACTTCTTCTCTATTTACGCAGCGTTGGGGAAGTGTCAAGGGTGAGCTGGATTCACGATGTTTAGACGCTTCGAAAACACACAGTCAACCAAGAACCAAGTGCTAATGTTTGACAGACATATGTCACCGCTGTACCAATGCCACTGTATCCCAGGAATGCAACCAGCCGTATACGGCATGACAGCGGTCCATACAGCAGCGGTTTATCCACCTCTGCAGTCGGTGTCGGCTCTTCGCATCTCATGCCGCAAGGCTCATCAGCACCCCACCAAAACAACTTACAGGAGCCAGTCAGACTTTGCGAAATCCACGTTTATAACCCTTTGACGTTTCAATGGTCTCGTATTTGGAAGCAGGCACCAAAGGACCCTTTTCTTGGGGTTAACCTGACTCTGGGTCACCCCCGTGTGCTGAAGCTCCGTATGGGCCATATTGCACCAGGTGTTTATGTCGATTTCCGGGATGTGTCAACTGTCAATGCGAGGTATATAGCTGACAAGAAAGAGTCGGAGGTTCAAGTGAGGATATGGACGCGGGGAGCTAGTCCGGATTGGCCGAATTCTGGGGGCGGGGTGTTGTCAGCTACGGGGAGGACTATATTTCAGGATTTGAGTCGGACTGTGGATGAATGGGTCAGGGAGGCTGGGGTGGCAGATATGCTACTCGTGGGACCAAACCGAGACTTGTATTCACATTTCGTGGGAATGAATATAGAACAGGGGAGGGGACAGGAGAAGGGGGTAAAACAGGGGAATCAATCATTGTCAGGGACTTCCTCAAATGGACCAACACAAGGCAGCCAGTTTGGGGATCCAAAAATGGGCACAAGTGGGACTCCGCGACGCCCAGAAAATACCGCAGTCGGTATTCATAAGCGATTTTCTCCAGAGGACCCATTTCCTGGGCGTATGGTGTCGGTGGCCCCCCCCTGGGGCCGGGAACTCCCACAGGAGCAATCGGAGCAACAGAAATCCCCCACCTTTAGTAGTACTTCGCTACCACGGGCCGATATCAGTTTTCACAGCTTCCGCAGCAGGTGCAGCACGTGCAACATGGTGTGCAAAAGCGGTGGCCAGAGACAAGCACATTTCAATGCAACTAAACATAAGTTCATTTGTACGATATGTCAACCTCCAACTGAATGGCCCCAAATAAACGATTTTTTTGTCCACTGCCTGCAGACAGGTCACCTGGATGTCGAAAAATACGGCGACAAAACAGGGAACTCGAACTGTGAAAAAAAGATTGGGGAACAAGGTCTTGTAAGAAGAGAAATGGTCGTTGCTAGGCCTACAAGGCATAACCGTAGTGTTGAGGGCGACATCACAAGAAGCAAAATGGAAGGTGTAATGAACCACCGCTCGGTATTTACTAACAAAGAATCCGGCACGGAAACCCAATGGAGGCCTACAGACCCGCTATTGCCAGACGAGAAACATGGGCAGACAATCCCGCCTCCCTATACACCACCAATCCCCTTCAATATCTTTCATAGCAAATGCAGCACTTGCAACAAGTTGAATACTACTGGAGGTAGCGGACATGAGCATGCAAATGGCTCCGGACATCCAGTGGTCTGCATCATGTGTAGACCACCTATCACGCTCAGAACCATGAAGGCTCTATACGGTCACTACAAAGCAACTGGCCATACCGACGTTCAACAGCCTATGCACTACCCAACTAAGGAGAAAAAGAACCGCCGGAAGAAAAACACAGAGGCCACAACAGTCTCAGAAGAGACTCTACATATCGATAGGCGAGAACAGAATTTACCAACCACGGATGAGAAAGATAGTCACGGTCCAATGGAAGGAGTGCCCAAGCAGCATCCCGCCGATCGCAAGGGCTCGAATAAGAGGTCTCAGATGGCGTCACTGTCGGGAAGCGGGGAGGACCCTGAAGTGGACAAGGACATCCCACCAAGGAAGAAACAGAAAGGCCACGAAAAAGGGGAGAAAGAATCTAATGAAGGCAAGCAGGAGAAGCGCAAGGGGAAAGAGAATAGCAAGGCAGGAGGGAAGAAAAAATCAAAGAAAGGAAAAACCGTAGAAGCCCCTGCCTTGCCACCGTCACCTTCTCCTGCACCGTCAGCTTCTCTGTCGCTGTCGCCCCCGCCACGGGTGGAAGAAAAATGGGGGAAAAAACGCAAGAGACAAAGTGCTGCCGAAGAGAAACAAGAATCTATTGCTAGCTCGAGTGAGAAGGCTTCTCATCGCTTGAGGAGGAAAGTAGACAGCAAGCATTCTTCCCGCTCTCAATCTCGTCGTCAACCCCCACGCTCCTTTTCATCATCCTCATGTTCAACTTCGCCATCGCCCTCCCCATACTCCAGCTCTCCAACCCGTTCCCTTTCGCCCATTGCCGCCGAGGAAAAGCAGGAAGCAAACCAACGCCGTCTACAAGAACTCGTAGCCAAAAGTAACGAGCTAGCTCTCAAAGAGCAAAAAATCAGGGTTCAACGAAATCAGCTCAAACTCGAGGAGCAGCAACTGAGGCTAGAAATTCAAAAGATGCAGATAGCGGAACTTGCAAAGACTGTTTCTTCTACAACGCAGAGTTCCGCAAGAAAAAGTACAAGGCCAAGTAATAATGCGAGACCAGCAACGGCGGCGGATTCGCCCACAGCAGTTACTATCAAAGTGATTTCAAATATTACTTGTGGTGCCTGTGGGATGTTGGGGCATCGAAAAACCAGTAAGGAGTGTAGATTTCACATTCTAAAGACGTGATAGGATGGTTTGTGACTGTTTACTTCCTTAGCTATTGGTTTGGTGTTTGGCTTGGCATGCTACAGATTCCCCTTTTGCTACGATATGTTACTCTCTTCATCTTTTTTCCCTCTCATTTGCACATACATTGCTAGGTACGAGGTTACATACACTGGATACATGTTCTGGAGATATTGAATGGTTTATCTTGTTTGCTTGTTGCTATTTATATGGCGCTCAAGTTTGGTGTTCAAATCTACAAATATCAAGCCATATCCATTTACCCTGAACTCACAGGACTTCAGGGTAACAGAGTGGCAAATAGCTCTATTTGAGAATGGAGGAAGGGCTTAGAAGGGACTCGATTTGCTATAGATAACCAAGACTAATAGATAACTATTTAGGTACCAGACATAGCTATTTACTTGGCCCCATTTTGGAACTCGTTGGTAGGTTATCTATCTATGGTGATAGTACCAGATTTAGCAATCGCTTAGCCACTCGGCTTACTCCCCGATGATAGACAGCCCTACATCCACTTTCAATTCTATATCTTGAATACATATATCTGCACTCTACAAGCATCTCCGTCAGTCATCTAATATGGGCCGGCACCACAAGAGCAAGAGCTCATCCCACGAGAAACACAAAACGTCAAAGCCCAAGCGAGTTTCGTTCGGAGTAGTATCCAGTGACAATGGGCCACCAATCCACAGTAGTAGAAGCAGCAGTACCAACCGTCAGCAGAACAGCAAGTTAAAGGATCACGGCCGCAAGTACAACACTACCGGGGAAGCACATACTACTACTAAACCTCACAAATCCCATGCCTCAGCCAAGGCCAGTTCAGCGAAATCTCAGGTCTCCAATGGATACAAGTCCTACAGCAACACTAGCGGTATTCTTAAATACCCCGAGAAACACCCAAAGCGCG
>Ga0307511_10005349_pt1 | contig 13061 bp, 9 predicted proteins | sample 13_EM_MG_FD_200266 | JGI IMG/M metagenome (GOLD analysis project Ga0307511, IMG submission 200266) | Populus trichocarpa ectomycorrhiza microbial communities from riparian zone in the Pacific Northwest, United States - 13_EM | ecosystem: Host-associated > Plants > Roots > Unclassified | place...
TTGAAGATTGTATTTTTTTGACGTCGCTTTCACACTCCCCGTCAGTTCCGGCTGCGCGGGTTTGAAATTCTGAACGATGGCTCATGATCAACCTCGGAACCGAACCCGTTCGGCGTTGGGGTAGGTATTTTACTGTATGTGAGACGTGGTACGATAACTTGCTTGGGGTATGTAGGTTCACACCAAAGCCATGACTTCAAGCCGAGCGAGGTGGATCCCGCGGGCCCGAATCCGGGCCTGTGCCGAGATGATTACTTGAGGAGGGATTGAAATCTTTCATGATAAGAGATTTACCCGGGAATGCTGTGTATGCCGCGGGGTCGGCCAAGTCTTCTTCCACTGCCACCTGACCCAGAGTGATCAAGAAACAGAGGCTGCGGGAACTCGCTTCCCTTCTTCTCTCCACTGTGCACGATCGCTTTGCATATGCCAAGGACGAAGCACCGAGTGGCCACGCATAGTTTTCTCAGAGTTCCAATTCTAGACTTCATAGCATTGAACAGACCTGTGTTTCTCCGCAGCGTCTTACTCAATGCTGACTATGTCGAGCGACGCGGGTCAAAGTCCATTTCCAGATTGAAAATCCACAGGCAAATGAAGAAGTATTCCGTCACTCATCCCACGTCAATTATTAATGATCACCGAAACCCCCGACCCTCCCGTTCCTGACCCTGAAACCCGCCAAGTAGATCATCTCCTGTATTTGACCTGTGTCGAGTCTCGACGCCGTTCCTCCCCGTGCTTATCGGGTTTAGGTCATTCGGTATCTAATCCTGTGCCAAGCATCTCTATAGACCCACCCTCTTGATCCTCATCCTATATGTCGCCGATTGACAACTGGCACAAGCGCGCAAAGTCACATCCCGGTGATGTCATTCACGAGTTTCGAACAACCAGTCACTCAATCATACATACGGTGCTTATATGTAGATCGTTCCGAAGAACGGGAGGGCCGTGGTGGGTCATGGGAAGTCGATTTGCAACATCTGAGCTGATCACGATCGTGTGAGCATCTATAGGGAAGACCGCGGATCCGCATTCGAGACCTGTTTGAGGAGATCCCCACTTGTGAGGAAGTTGCCAGGGGTTTCCCACTCTCCCGGGTCACGGGAAACTCGTCCGTGTTGTTTGCTCGCCTGGGTTTGGTTCATCGGTCTGCGAGCATCTCGGAACGATTCGTATCTTGAACTTCGTGGTGTACTCCGAGCTCACCGTGCGATGACTGGCCTTACGTGCACCGTTGATTCTTGGCTTTCTGTTGCGTCTCGCCGACCATCGGGTTGGGGTTGAAATTCAAAGGCGTCCGGTGAGTTCGGTATCCTACAGGCTCTCCCGGGCCAGCGTCCAGACCGCGACGGTCACAACGTCCTGTTGTACTCAACGATTTAATTGGAGCCTGGAACCACCGCAACTAAAGCAACCCCCCCGGCGTGTTACAACTCCGCATCACAAATCAACCACAGAAACACGCCAACACGACAGCGGCTACAACAGTCACTGAGGGGCGAGGTACCGCTCGATTTTGAGACCGGCACGGAATCCTTGCCAGAGCGTCTCCGCCTTCTCTTCATCCTCTTCGCTCCTCTCTTCGAACGTCATCCTCTCCAGTTTTGCCAACGGCATGCCCTTGTTGAATCTCGCCTTCACGAACTTCTTCACCCACTTTGCGACCGCTGGCTTCATTCCTTCGACAACCTCCAAGCGCAAGATAGCCAGCTGTGGTCCAACCTTTCTAAGATCCTTCCAGAAATTGCGGTGCCAATGGCGGGTGAAGGGGCCACCGATCTCCAAAACCTCCGCGTTCACAAAGAGTGGTAGAGGCGAGGCCATCTGATTTTTTTCTGCCGTACCGGGTTCTCGTCCCTCAAAACGAACGAAGGCCGGACTCGGGCTTGAGTTGCCCATAAGACCAAGCCAATCGGACACCACCTGGTCAACGACGGGGGTATTGTAGGATAGTTGGAAGCCATCGTCGCTTTCTGCGTGTACGAGAAAATCAGTTTCGGAACAACCGGCGGCGACCGTCTTTCGAGCCGAGATCCGAAGCATGGACAATGTATTGAAGGCGGGGACGTCTACGAGGCCAGGGAAACCTTGCAATTCAGCCATGTCCATCAGCATAAGGGACTTGAGTTTGGGAAGTCTAACAGGAGTGATTTCTGACGACAACGCGCGGATCGGGAGGGTGAAGCGCGACAAGCTAAGGGATACAAGAGATGGGTTGCTGGAGATGAACGGGAGCAGCCTGCGCTGGTCGAGTTCCGTGGTGAAGCCGAAATCATGCCAGTTCCCAGCAAACTCGAGGGAGGTCAGGTTACGTACAACCCGAACCGGGCCATCATAACATCCGTGGAGACTGAGGTGGCACAATTTGGTGGGCGGTGAAGACGACCAGCTGAACAGAAAGTTTGGAAGTTCCAGTAAACCATGGATGTGGTTTACGTGGAAGCTGAGGCTTTCGAGGGCGGGTAGGGGAATTGCGAAGAATTTGAAGCCCCAGAGGGCGTCCCAAAAATCTTCGTCCCGGCCACCACCTGCAAGACCGTCGAATGGGTCGAGGCGAACGTCCAACGTGCGGATTCGCTGGATATGGGCAGTTTTCAGGAGAGGACTAATCGTGGCGTGATACTGGCAGGGCCTTCTCTCGTCTATCCTAATCCCAGATGGCTGTTTGTCCTTGATACATGTGCAACCGAAGCGGTCATTGACACGGCCATCTCCCAGGTCGAGCTGTACGGTCAAAGGAACCGTTTGACTCCTCTCCAGACATACGGCTACGAAGTCCTTGTGACCGCTGTTCGCGAAGATCGAGGACCATAGGTGGGGGTACGAGATCAAGGCAGACCTCCAATACCGGCAGACGTGGGTCATCTTCACGACCTCGAACATCGACTCTCGGGTCTTCGGCTCCGCGACAAACTCGGAGATATCGGCCATGATTTCAGGGGGAAGCTTATTTATGGGACTGAACTCGTTCTGAGCCACAAGAACGATCCTAGCAGCGCTTTCAAGGGAGGAGTGGAGGTTTCGCAGCTGTTCGGGCGTCAGTTATATAGGGAGTGTTGGGACTTGGATCAGGCTTACATTGTCGCGATTCATCAAAACATCCCGTGAACTGCATTCGCGCTCGGATAAGTGAATTCCCGTACAACCCCCTTTGACACCAACTTACTCGGTATCGATAATACTCCGTGCGTGGGAGACAAGGAGTTCCCTGGCGTGGGCGATAATTGACATTGGTTTGAGATGGGTAGCGGGTCTCCGGCGTGGTGTTGGCGCGCCCAGGGTCATCGAGAACGGGCGGTCACTTGGTGGGGAATTTTTCCCACGGCCATCGTCACCGGACCATCTTGCCACTTTCTTTTCTCGAGACCACAAGTCATGGATCCTACAGTTTTCTCATTTAGCAGGCATGCCCCGCTGGAGAAAGCCAGCACCACGACATTGCACGTGGTTGGGGAATATGTATGTATTTCCCGGCTGGGCGGACTTTGGTGGATCAGCGCCCGCTGTCGTGTGCAACTATCCGGCGCCTATACCCAACACACCGTCCCGTAACGCCAAACACGAGCTTTCCTTCAGTCCCTCACTGGTTCCCCGTGGCGCACGATGGGGGAAGCAACCATAAACCCAAAAGTGTGCGTTCAGCTCCATTTCCTCTGTCTTCCATCCTTTTGTAATTGTGTGTTTCATTTCCAGCCTAGAGGATGCTATGCTCAAAGCATTACCATCTCTCTTTCCCAACCTCCATGGAACGGCCAACAGCGCCCGTGCCGATTTCTACAACAAGTTCCAACGTGAAGCCGACGACCACGACCGTGACTTTATGAAGAAGTACGATGAAGATCTGAACACCACGCTGATCTTCGTGAGCATTTCTTCCGCATCTGCCTCTATCGTGATGTTGACGCGATTCTCTGGGGAATAGGCTGGTTTGTTCTCCGCGGTCACATCCGCTTTCATTATCGACGTTCAGGCCAACCTCCAACCCGATTTCCAAGAATTGAGCTACGAACTGCTCAAGATTGTCGCAAATGCCACCCTTGGCATCAGCGCTGACCCTACGTTTCCCAAGTGGGATGGCCCCGATCCAACCGTGGTCCACGTCCAATCCATCCTCTACTCAAGTTTGGCCGCTTCTCTCCTCTCCGCGTTCGTCGCCATGTTGGGCAAACAGTGGCTCAACCGTTACGACCAGGTGGAGATGCGCAGATCTGTTGTCGATCGCAGCAGGCATCGACAGGGCAAGATGGACGGGATGGTTAACTGGCACTTCGACCTAGTCATGGAGAGTTTACCTCTCATGCTCCAAGCCGCTCTCCTCCTCCTCGGTTATGCCCTGTCCGAATACCTGTTCTCCATCAATAAAACCGTCGCCGGTGTTCTCATCGGTTTCACCACAGCCGGTCTCCTCTTCTACCTACTCATCGTTTCCGCCGCAACCTTATCCTACAACTGCCCGTTCCAAACTCCACTCTCCCGCATCCTCAGCTTCCTAGTCCGGTTCGATAGCGAACACAAGAAGTACCTCAAACGGACCAGGAGTTGGTTTGGTGGTATATTCTTCCCTAAAAAGAAGAATCGTCCAAGAGTCAAGTCTGGCGGCCCCCATGGGTTTGGCGGGCTTAGCGCGTTTGGCGGGAGCCGCCCTGGCGATCATACCGAGGTGCCCATGGCCAACTTACCCGACCAGCCGCAACCACACCCATTCTTCAATAGGGAGACTGACATGGGTGATTTCGTGTTGGATTCAAAGTGCATCACTTGGATGTTTAATACGTCGTTGGATGCGGATGTCACCATGGCCATTATGAGGTTCATTCCCGAGGTTGTTTGGCACGCCGGCATTCGAACCACTCCCCTGGAAAGAATTTACGATACGGTACTCGAACGATTCGATCGGTCGTCTGGGCGCCCTGTTGTTGTCCCCAAATTGAAGGAAGTGACTTATCTCAGCGCCAAGGCCCTCCTCCATCTCGCCATTCAGCGCAAGTGCATTGGCAACGAATCGGACAAGGCCGTGCTCAAGTCAATCGGGGGCCGGCATCCAATCATGGGGTCCGGGCATTACGACTCGGACCTGGTAGACTCGGACCTGGCAGTCACTCTCGGCATTATTGATCGTGTCTTTGGTGATTCCGAACCCATGCACTGGCAAAGCTTTAAGTTCACCACTCCTCACCACGCTTGGATGGGTCACATCCTCCTTTACCGCGCCTGGGACATCCTGGAGAACGGCGAGCCCCTCCCCGATTATATCAAGGATTTCGTTCTCTACTCTCTTCGGTTGGACCCTCCCCCTCCATCAACGATCGTAGCAGACTGTCTCTTCATTATCGGCTTGGTCCTCGGCACCAAGTTGCACATTGATGACCTGCCCGTTACTGACAAGAGGTGGGCTCTTTTTGTCTGCGTTCGCTACGATGTGAAACTAAATTGTCTCACTCCAGCCGTGAAGTCAGCCCTCAGATCGACAGAATCTACGTGAAGCTCGGCGAGACGTTCGGCAACCCCTCCTCCACCACCGACGAGATCGATCGTGCTCTGGAGTCTATGGAACTCATTGCTTCGCTCTCAGAGGAAACGGTCGCCCAGAAGAGCTACGAGCTGTTCCATGTCGTCATGCAGGCCCCCACCTCCCCCGCATATTCTCAGGAGAAGAAGTTGGAAGCCTCTCGTCTCACCATACACGGGGCCTACAAATGGGACAGATTTTTGCCATTGGTCGAGGATCCGAGTGATATTCTCACTTTCTTGGATCAACACTTCGACTTGGTTACTAGAGGTGGTGAAAACCAGGACGAGCCGATTCAGAACGCCTTGCGAGCTTTGGCTTATGCCCCCAGGCCCGTTGCCATCGAGGCCCTCAAGCGCTTCGACCCGACAAAGCCCTCGTTCATCTCGGGCATCTGCTACGCGTTCCAGAGTAACAGACCCTTCGAGCTTCGTAAGGCCGCGCTCTTCTTCCTCCCTCACATTGGCGACAGGTGGTTCAACACCCCTCGTCCAATCATGAAACCTGATCAAATGAGGAGTTTGTGCGCGGACTGGGCTTCCACTGTCGACGTTATCGAACCCACTTCCGACGTCCAGAAGGCCACTCTCGCGGTTCTCTTCGGGATGGTCAATTCCCCTCATTGGCGTTCTCACATCGTTGCGGATAAATGGAACCTGTTGGAATACTTCCCCTCGGTCCCTGGCAACTCTCAACCTTTGAGGAGGTGTCTCGACAATCCGGAGTTGATTGATGCGATAAGGGATGTGTCAAATCCGGCTGCCATGACTCTTTGGATGAAGATTTTGTGGCTGAAGTACAATGAGTTGGTTCCAGAGGTTCAGAAGCAGTTGGAGACGGTCACGAAGGAGATCGCTCAGGGTAGGAGGAGGGCGGACCTTGAGATGTATCAATCGGCGATAGAGTCTGAGTTAGCGACGGCCGAGAACGCCCTGACGCAGTATACTACGTGGTCTACCGACTCGGTTGCCGTCGCCCTCAGGAAGAAGATCGATAACCTTCAACATGCGAAGCATGCCCTTGTCTCTTTCAAGAGGGGTTGATTTTAGTCTCTTCCTGGCCGTGTTTATTTGTACTTTTTCGTCTGCCTGTTCTCGTCTTCGCGTGGTTGTTATCTATTTCACCTCTGTTTGTTGCGCTGTGTCCATGTAATGTTCTCATGTTTTCCCTCCCACTTTTGTTTCCGCTCAAGGTTCCTCCGCCTTATAATAAATGCATCGATCCCCACAGGAATTAGCTCTCCCCTGCGGGATGTGTCCTAATAAACCGGTACTTGAGCACATCTCACCGTTTTCTGTATTGGCTTGCAAGAGTTACTGACAAAAAGGTCACAAGCGCCCTACAAATGTAGGCGCCTCTATGAGCACCCCTTGCTTCCGCAGTTCGTCCCCCCCGATGACGACCACTCTGCTCCTTGCGTACACATATCTCGCGGACTACCCCAGACTGCAAGTCATGGGCCTTACGGGTTTCGCCTTTACCAGGTGTAGCAACCGTTTGACACAACCTGGCGCCTATACCCAGCTATCCTGTGTCTCGTGACCTATCGGACACGAGCTTTCCTCACTCACCGGTTCCCGTGTTACAAGATGGGGGAAGCAGCTATAAGCTCGAAGGCGTGCGTTCAGCCTCATTTCTTCTGTATTCCATCCTTTCGTGACGGCGCCTTTCATTTCTAGCTTAGAGGATGCTATGCTCAAAGCGTTACCATCTCTCTTTCCCAACCTCCATGGAACGGCTAGCGGCGCCCGTGCAGATTTCTACGACAAGTTCCAACGCGAAGCCGACGAGCATGACCGTGACTTTATGAAGAAGTATGATGAAGATTTGAACACCACGTTGATCTTCGTGAGTGTTTTTTCGCGTCCGCCCCGATTATAGTGTTGATTTGGTAGTCTGGGGGGTAGGCCGGTTTGTTCTCCGCTGTTACATCTGCTTTCATTATCGATGTTCAGACCAATCTCCAACCGGATTTCCAAGAATTGAGCTACGAACTGCTCAAGATTGTCGCAAATGCCACCCTTGGGATTACCGCTGACCCTACGTTTCCCAAGTGGGATGGCCCTGATCCTACCGTGGTCCACGTCCAATCGATCCTCTACTCAAGTTTGGCCGCTTCCCTCCTCTCCGCTTTCGTCGCCATGTTGGGCAAACAGTGGCTCAACCGTTACGCCCAGGTGGAGATGCGGGGATCCGTGGTCGATCGCAGTAGGCACCGGCAGCGCAAGATGGATGGAATGGTCACCTGGCACTTCGACCTCGTCATGGAGTGTTTGCCCCTCATGCTCCAAGCCGCTCTCCTCCTCCTTGGTTATGCCCTCTCCGAATACCTGTTCTCCATCAGCAAGACCGTCGCCAGCGTCCTCATCGGTTTCACCACCGCTGGTCTCCTCTTCTACCTGTTGATCGTCTCCGCTGCAACTTTATCCTACAACTGCCCGTTTCAAACTCCTCTCTCCCGCATTCTCAGCTTCCTGATCCACCTCGATAATGGACACAAGAGGTATCTCAAACGGATTAGGAGGTGGTTCGGTGGTGTACTCTCCCAGAAGGACAAGAACCGCCCGAGACCAAAAATTGGCCCCCACGGTTGGCGCGGGTTTGGCGCGTCCGACGGGAACCACCCCGACGATCACATCGAGGTGCCCATGGCGAATGTATCTGATCAACCAAACCCACTCTTCAATAAAGAGGCCGACATGGACGACTTGGTGTTGGATTCAAAGTGTATCACCTGGATGTTTGATACGTCGATGGACGCGGATGCCACCATGGCCATTATGAGGTTTATCCCCGAGGTCGTTTGGCACGCTGGTATCCGAACAACCCCCCTGGAAAGAATTTACGACACAGTACTCGAACGTTTCGACCGATCTTCCGGACGTCCTATTCTCATCCCCAAACTGAGGGAAGTAACTTACCTCAGCGCTAAGGCCCTCCTCCACCTCGCCATCCAGCGTCAGTGCATTGGCAACGAAACCGACAAGGCCGTATTCAAGTCCATCTCTGACAGGCATCTAATCATGTGGTCCGGGCATTACGAGGGGGATTCGGACCTGGAAGTCACTCTCGGTATTATTGATCGCGTCTTCGGTGATTCTGAACCCATGCACTGGCAAAACTTCACCTTCACTATTCCGCACCATATCTGGATGGGTCACATCCTCCTTTATCGCGCCTGGGATATACTGGGGAAAGGAGTGCCTCTGCCCGATTATATTAGGGAATTCGTTCTCCACTCTCTTCGATTGGAGCCTCCTCCCCCGGCGACGGTCGTAGCAGACTGTCTCTTCATCGTCGGTTTGGTCCTCGGTATCAAGTTGCACATTGCTGACTTGTTCGTAGCTGACAAGGGGTGTGTCCAATTTACCCGTGTTCGCTACGAAGTGAAACTAAATTGTCTTGTTACAGCCGTGAAGTCAACCCTCAGATCGACAGAATCTACAAGAAGCTCACCGAGACGTTCGAGAACCCCTCCTCCCCCACTGACGAGATCGACCGTGCTCTGGAATCCATGGAACTCATTGCTTCGCTCTCAGAGGAGACAGCGGCCGAGAAGAGTTACGAGTTGTTCCATGTTGTCATGCGGGCCCCCGTTTCCAAGTGGGAAGCATCTCGTCTCGCCATGCACGGGGCCTTCAAATGGGACAAATTTATGCCATGGGTCGATGACCTAGATAACATTCTCGTTTTCATGGGTCATCACTTCGACTTGGCTATCGGTGGTCAAAACCAGGACGAACCAATTCAGAACTCCATACGAGCGTTAGCTTATGCCTCCGGACCCGTTACCATCGATGCACTCAAGCGCTTCGACCCGACAAAGCCATCTTTCGTCTCTGGTATCTGCTACGCGTTCCAGAGCAACAGGCCTTTCGAACTTCGTAAGGCCGCGCTCTTCTTCCTCCCTCTCATCGGTGACCGCTGGTTCGACACTCCTCGCCCAATCATGGAATCTGATCAGATGAGGAGTTTGTGCGTGGATTGGGCTTCCGCCGTCGACGACATTGAGCACAGCAGCGACGTCCAAGAGGCCACTCTCACGGTTCTCTTTGGGATGATCAATTCCCCTCACTGGCGTCCTCACATCGTTACGGATAAATGGAAGTTGTTGGAATACTTCCCCTCAGTTCCGGACGACTCTCAGCCTTTGAGGAGATGTATCGACAATCCGAACTTGATGGATGAGATCAGAGACGTGGCAGACCCAGCTGCTATGACTCTTTGGATGAGGATTTTATGGTCGAAGTACAAGGAGCTGATTCCAGTGGTTCAGCGGCAGTTGGAGAGGGCCACGAAGGAGGTCGCTCAAGGTAGGAGAAGGGCGGACCTTGAGACGTATCAAGCCGCGATAGAATCCAAGCTGATGAAGGCCGAGGATGCACTGACGCAGTATACTACGTGGTCTGTCGACCCGGTTGCCGTCACCCTCAGGACGAAGATCGAAAACCTCCAACAGGCGAAGCATGCCCTTGTCGCCCTTAAGAGAGGTTGATTTTAGTTTCTTCCTGAAAGTATCGATGGCTTGTGCTTTTCGTCTGCCTGTCCTTGCGTTCGTGTCGTTGTCGTGCATCTCATCTCTGCTCGTTGCTTTGTGTCCCCATGTTCTCATGTTTTCCCTCCCACTTTCTTTTTTGCTCGAGTTCACTCCATATAATAGGCGCGTGACCGTAAGGATGGGTCTTCCCTTTGTGGGATGAGCCCTAACACACTGATACTTGAATACCTGTCCCACTGTTATCTGCATACGCTTGCACGCGTTGCTGACAGTGGCCACGGCACAAAACTTGGCACGCGTCCAGTCAGTTATTCTCTCCTAGCTAAACAGCACAGGGCATCGCTGGATACAACAACGACACACCACATAATCCCACGAACAATGAAACAAGGAGCTATAAGCACTGTAAAAAGTCGGAGTACCGATCATTCGTACATACGAGTACAAATTGTATTTTCGCGATTTTCTTTGTAATTCTCGGTCGTGTACTAGCTGGGTACTGATTTGACTCACTACAAATTTAATAATGATGGATACAAAACCGCGGTTACCCCGAAGATCCCGGAGAGGAGACATCCATATCCATCGAGCTTCCATTCGTAGGCGAGAAACCTTGCCCTGGTGAACTCTCCGATGCAGACCCCAAACCAGATTCCGACTCATCAGATGTTGAAAAGTCAGTTACGTCGGAACCCTCAGATGACGAGGGTGGGCTCGCCATCTCAACGTGCGCTGTGGGTCCGCTTCGATCAACGAACGTCCAACGTCCCCTATCGTGAACCCTGCCGACGACACAAGCAATCGCCTTCAGGTCCACAAAGTGTGGCACAGGTTTCAGAGTAGAATACTCCCAGAAACCATCTTCATTTTCTATCGCATCACAGGTTTTGATGTGCGCGAGGAGGATGGTTTCGTGTTGAGGTTGGTGAATCTCGAGGGATCGAGGGAGGTCGAGCTGAACCACACGTTGAAGCTCGCCGAAAAAGGTCTGCTGGATGAGGTCCTCGGGTTCGTCGTTGTCGGCATTGCGGTCAACGAGGCATTCGTACTTCAATGATGTCAGCAAGGTGAGGAATGAATGAGAATGGACACCAACATACCCGGATGAAGCAGCAGTCCCTCGTTGAGGAGTCTGATGTCCGGTGCGCCCGACCGCGGGCCCTGTCGCCGGCGTCATAGATTTGAACCCTTCCCCATTCTGTCAGTTCGCTTGGAATGTACTTCCCGGCCATCGCGTATGGAATCTTCTGATCGAAAAAGTTCGGGCTGCACCTCGTAACGATCAGGTCTATAAGCTGCCGCTTGAGACCGGGATTGATGGTGAGCACCCCCTTTGGCTGCGTCAAAGCATACTGAGGGTCTGTCAAATGTCAGATTCCAGACCAAGGTCGATGAGAGTGAGACTTACAATTGGGAAATTTGTCCTTTGAAGTGTGACCCCGCTTCGGCTTGAGAGAAAGCTTCTTTGTAAGCCCATACCTCATCTTTGCCATTTCTAGCTGGGTCGTTTCGAGGATCCGGTTGTCGATACTTGCTAGGGCATGTTTCCTGCTTCGTACGGTACTTCGCTTGATGTAGCCGCAGTATCGTTCCATCACAAAAGCCCAGGCGGCCCACACCGGTCCTGTGGCTTCGATGCCATCAGCGATGTGCAGCAGGCCGTGAATCGTCACAGGGCAAGCCGAAGCCCGTGACAGATTTCGCTGATAGAATATCCTCGATGCGCATCAGCTGGTAGGCAGGCCGGGCGATGGGTTCAACACTCACTCCTCGTACTCGAGGACCCAATCCTGAAACCCTCGCCTGATCTCATTGACCTCGCTCCTCTTCAGTTCAAATGAGATGCACTTGTGGACAAGCCGTACGAGTTTGAGGAAGTGGTCGTAGTAGCACCGGCGCGAGAAGCGATTTCGAAGAAGAATGGGTGCGAGATACATGGACCAGAATCCCCACGCCTCAGCCGTCATGCTCGAGCGCTCTGTCTCGATGTTTGGCATCCGTGAACCGAATGAGGATGGGATCGTGTCACCAGATGCTGACCCGGCTTTGCAGATCTCAGACCAAACTTCTTTCGGGAGTTTGTAGTCCTCGACACCACTGTCCAGGTCCTTGAACATCCCAGTGTAGTGCCTGACGAGGTTCGGGATCAAATTTTCGAAGATTAGATGCATGAAATCAAGGGGGAACGAGAACGGGAAGTTGAGACTGTTCAGCGATGCGAGGAGAGGTATTCCCTTGATGCTGGAGTCCTTTGCGAGGCGCTCAGCTGCGGCACTGGTGCTCGCGTCCAACACTTCTCTCCCTTGTTGGATGAACCTGTTGTGGTGACGCATTGGAAGGTTCGCGGGGTCAACCGACCCTTCAGGTTGATACAATGGTATGTAGTAGACTTTTCCGCCTTCGGCACGTATCCCAAGGATCTCGCAGAACCGACAAGGGTGCAGTCCGTTGTGGCCTTTCATCCGTGTCAGCTTTGAGATGCTGGGGTAATCTCCAAACCCCAGGATGAGGTAGACATGTTGCCAGAACCACTCCTCGGCCCACGGATCCAGAGTCATGGCACCCTTTGCGAGCTCGTCAAGTTCATCATGGAGTGGAATTAGGTAGGAGTCCAAATTCTGGACAGTGCCTGGAATGACACCGTAGCAGAGGATGCGGTCACGGCGAGTGCGAACCTTTGGAGGTAGGTTATAATTGATGAGGATGACCGGCCAGACCGAGTGCTGACGACGGTTGAAGTATGTGACGCCATCGAGTGAGATGCCGAGGGCAACATCGCGAGGGTCCGAGAAGTATTTGTGGGCCTGGGTCTGGCCATCGACTACAACTTGCTTCTCCAGGAGATCGTGATAGATGGACGAATCAAAGATGTCACGAATGGCTTCACCATCACCGCTTGTATGGGAGTAGGTATGTCGGTACTTCAACTGTCTTGCGACGGTCTTGTCCTTCACACTGGGGGCAAGGGGTGATGTACTGACCTGGTACATTGCAAGTACATTGTAAGGTCTGGGACAAAGAACTAACACCATACCAAACTGGTCCATG
>Ga0307511_10005350_pt1 | contig 13060 bp, 16 predicted proteins | sample 13_EM_MG_FD_200266 | JGI IMG/M metagenome (GOLD analysis project Ga0307511, IMG submission 200266) | Populus trichocarpa ectomycorrhiza microbial communities from riparian zone in the Pacific Northwest, United States - 13_EM | ecosystem: Host-associated > Plants > Roots > Unclassified | place...
TCAATGTATTATTCAAATCAGGAGCCGATTTTTCTATTTATCCGTAGTGCTCCATAGTCCCGTATTTCTCAATAGTTCCGAATATATGAGATAATTATACTAAAATATTATTGCGGCCGTCAGATTGATGGGTGGGCTGGGCCCATTGATGAATGGGCCGTATTGACGTATGGGTCAGAACATGCATAATATCTGCTTATCTTTTCCTCTTCTCCTCTTCTCTGCATTTCACTTTGTTATCACATTCAAACCCCTCAGGCAGCATAGCCATACTCCCAAACCGAAAATACATTGTTACCCTACTTCATGGTGACGGTCCTATCGATTGGCCAGATGAACCAGTTCACGGATACCATAACACTAGTCTGGGTATACATACTTTCTGCAATAGCAGTAACTGCATATTGTGGGTGTACATCCTCCATATCTACAGTATATAGAAGCTCCGAATGTGGATTCTCAGTATTAGTCGGGGACGATTATTGAATTCCCCGGTACTACTAGAATTTGTACCGTAGTAAAGTTTCCTATGAAGGTGCGCTTGTTCCACTAGATGGCATCCTAGCTTCCCTATAGTAACCACTATTCCTTGATACAGCCTTTCCCTCTCAAGGATATAGGTATAAGGTACTATTCGGTGCTCGGGGTGTCCTAGATATGGGCTTGTCATGCAGCGTGCTCCGGATCCATATAATTACTCAATCTGGTTTATGCCAACAGGGCAAAACATTCTGCTACACTCAAAACTCCCTACAAAATTGTTTTTTGACCGACCCTATCCACCTCTCGTACCTTTCCCTTGATCAGTAGGAGACGGCAGACATTGAACAAGGGGAGAATTCCGGAAAAATTGCCTCAAGCCCTTCAAATGATGTAGAACATGCTGATGGGGCTAACAACTCATCACCTTCATCTCTGATGATGAATGAAATGGAGAAGAGGATACTGAGTTTATTGCTCTACATATAACTAGGTCAGACCACCTCGTGCTGAATATGGATTCGTATGGAAAGATGGATGCGCTATCTGGAATTCAGTGAAGTTTGGAACGATCATAATACCTTTTGACTACATCTTGTGGCACGATTTCTTTTTACACTAGAAAAATCCCCTTTGTTTCTCACAGGATTTGGGTAAGGCATAAGGCGGTACTCGTACTTTCTTATACGCAGATTTCTACGGTACCTTCAATTCCTCGATTTGTGACTTAAGTGAAGCAGGTTCTAGACTTATGCAACAGATACGGTAGATATTGTTTTATAGCGCTGTCGGCAAGTGGAATGACACAATGCTACAACAGACGTCACACTTTTGCAGTTGTGATATGGCCAAACCCGATAACAAACGGCTATATGCAAATACTAATGCAAAACTACAGCCTGAATTGTTAACCAAGTATGGTGAACTTAACCTTTACCCAACTAAAGACTTCTAACCAGCTACGGACCTTATGGGCTTGGGGAATAATATTCCAGATACTCTGACTGCTCGGTAAACTACAGTTAGATTAGCCAATGCTGCATCTACAACTACTCGTGTTTCCGTTTAGTTCTACCCTAATCGTTACTGCCGATGCTTCAAGAATAATTTAAAATGCTGAATTCATTGACAACAGACCATGCCTGTGTTAACTTCTCAGCTCTAGCTGAACGAACACAAATTGGACTGTTAGGGGAGAATCCGATCAACTTGTAAATAGATGACTCTATTGCAGTCGCTGGGATAGGTATACTGTTATTAATTCCTTTTTTTGGAGTAAATTAGTACTCGTAAAATCAAGTGCGTTATGCCCCAAGTCGAGTAATTATTTAAATTCCCCGTGAGCGGCACAGTGTGTATGCGGGAGGCATGTGCTGCCTGCGAGCGATCCAGTGCACATATATATTATTAAACACGATTGTTAGATTAACATACATGTATGCCATACATCACCTCCACATTTGCAATTTCTCATGGATTTATCATTGGAGTACAAGCACATGCGCCAAGAGCCAATCGGGGAGAAGCTTGTATCAATGCATCAAGATACAGTACTCTCTCGATATATGACGGGCGGCTACGAGTCATTCTTCCGATATATTCAGAGAAGAAGTGCCCACAATTTCATGCTTTGGGTGGTCGACCCATATTCTTATACCGAATTTCTTATATCGAGAGTCTACTGTATATACGATCGATATCAGTCCTAAGTAGCATAGCCACTTGTACAAGAACCAGACAAGTACCGCAAGAGAAACTCAAGTGGCTCGAGGTGGGCTTCTTTACTCCACATTTTTTACTTATTCCTGCTGTCAACAGGAAATCTAATTGGGGCGTCAGCGCTGCAGTTATGTTGATTGCAATTGCCCACGGCGCATGGTCATGAAGGTGCGACCTGTTGATCAACACTGTGGCTGCCCTATAAGGTGACAACAAATGCCTTGATTGGATTGTGATGGCGTGAGTTGTAAAAATATAGCAGGATTGATGCAGCGGCAGATTCCCACTGGGGGCCTGACGGGTCACATGTCCTGGCAGCCGGGATGTCAAACTTACCCCAGTATAGATGTACAGGTGAATTTATACATGGTTATGATATATATATTATGATCCCTAATCATATCTATGCTTGCCACCTTCACAACCAACTTCATACCCGAGCAATTTTGAGGGTATATATAAGCTATATCAATATCAACCAGGCTAATCACTGTGGTGCACGTGGTTCTGGATCCTAGAATGGAGTCGGCGGTAACCTCCACGACTTTTGTCAGGTATATTTTGGGTAAGGTGGATAATAGCTCGACAGCATGGCAGCGGGCATATGAGTCCTTACGTCTACATCCCACACAGCTCTCCTGCCTAACAGTAGATCCATCTGAACGTGGAAGGTTTATTAGTTGTTTCGACAGGCATGCGGAACGCCTTATCCACTTCCTCAAACATATTCCAAGTTCCTCCAGTAGGCGTGAAACTGCGCCAGCAATCGAGAAGCAAAGGAGCATTGCAGCTATCATTACAGGTCATCTGGTCTCGGATTTGCTTTTGCCTAGCTTCAAACAGTTATGGGACAAAGATTCTTTCTTCGAACTGGTTATAAACACGTTGAAATTTGCGCATGCAGAGCACCTACGGCATACCGCAGATCAGCTTATCCGGTGTCCCGCTCTACTAGCAAAGTTAATTTCATCTGAACAGAGCCGCCAGCTTGTGCGACCATGGATTCGAATTTTAAGTACGCAGGAACCGAACACATCCACATTAGAGGCATGGACAGGTATCATTGCAGATTGCTGCTCAACGTGTCCTCAACATCGGGGTTTAGAAGCGATATTAGTACAATGGGCAAAGGTTCAACTGGTGCGAACATCATTGAGGGGGGCTGGATTCACCCTTCAGGACCCGGGGGTGCGCAACCAAGCTAGGGCTACAGTATCCTATGACGTCCAAGAAGCCATTAACGAATTGCTCCCACGTGTCAAGGGGAAGCCATCTTCTGGGCCAATAACAGTGGCAACTTTACGGTATATCGAACTTGAGGTTACTACCTCCATCTTGTCAAAGCTGTGCGATTTGATGCCATGCCGTCGATGCTTTGCGCATGCGAGATCTGGCAACCTCTCGAGCACGTATCAGGGGGCAAACGTAAGCGTTGCATCTTCGGCAGCCAAACCTTGGATGGCACAGGACGTGGAAGCGGATGAACAGGGCTTAGAGGACTTGTTGTTCAGCCAGGGTATCGGTCTGTGGAAGGTTGTCTTGTCAGCCCAGGCGTTGAAAGACCTGCAGAGCTCTAAACCCAATGGTAAGTTAATAATAGTGCTGGTCGCCCACAATTATGTAGGCGATGGACACTGATGGGCGTATGAGGCCTCTTTCACCTTGTATGGGGAAAGCTTCAGGACCTGTCAACCGGGGACTGGATCAGGAGGTCTGTAGCCCGGCCTCTCGACATACCTACAGAAAGCCTAAGTCCCAAAGTTCGTCTATTCATTGCCTGTTATGGCGCCGGCGATACTGGGTGGATCTTATGGCAGGTTGACTACGCGTACGACTCCCGAGTCCGTAGTTCTTCTCAAATTGTGAAAGGTATGTTTGATTCCGGTCACGCTTATATTAAGAGACTAATCGGTATTAGTATGGCGAATTGGGACACCTCAAGAGGTACTCTCCGCGAACTAAACTTCGTAGCAAGACATCGATATCCCATCTGAAGTGCCTACTGGTAATGGGTCCATACTAACGCTATTCAGATTGACCATGCTGCTATAGTCGTGGCTCGAACACAACATCAATGGAGCGACGCACATGTTGCAAGGTGTAGGAAAAATGAACTCGATAAGGATCTGAGAATCAAAGTCCCCGCCCTTTTTGCCGACGATCTACCGCAGAGCGAGCCAGAGGGTGGTCTAGAGGATGTGGGAGAACTTACAAACGTGAACCTTCTTATATCGAGTATGTTGACCCTCCCTCTAATTGGAAGTGCCTCCAATATGTATTGACTCATTTTGGTGTAGATAAGTTTCATGCACTTACAAAACGTGTTTTCGATAATATTCTCTATGGAGACCAATACGCAGCGTTTCCCTACGATCCTAACGTAAAAGAGGTGGACATTATTAAACATTTTGAAACTGCAGCTTTCATTCTAGGTCGCAGTGGCACCGGAAAGACTACATGTCTGCTATACAAATTACTAAGCCGACACATTGCTAGTCGTGTGGATGCTACTGAGGACAAGGAGCACTGTCAGGTCCGTTTGTTTATTTTGACAGAAAATAATGGTCTACGATCTGATTGCATTACTAGATCCTTGTGACCCGATCCAAAGAGTTGGCGAAGAAATTACAGGAGGAACTTGAAGAACTTATTAGGGCACAGCTTATAACCACAATACATACTCGGGCACCCGCGCCGGAGGGGAGGGTTGTTAGGGAGGAGTGGGATGGCTCATCAGAGGAGACTGACAAGACCCTTTTCGAATTAAGCCGGTACCGGTCCCCACTAGTGTGTACATTTGCTCACTTCCTGCGACTTGTGGAAAACACCATTATGTAAGGCCTGTCATTTTATTTAGCAACACAATTACTAAGACTCAGTCGTTTAGGAAGAATGATAAAAATAATTATGCAATTCCCACTCGTAACACAATTGTGGAGTTCGTGGATTTTCAGTTCTTCAAGCGTGTCTACTGGCCCAAACTTGCGTACCAGAGTTCTGTGGGACTTCATGTCGATGCTGGTATGGTATTCTCGGAGATCATGGGGGTTATCAAGGGCTCCGCCTCTACCCGGAATGGGTTGAAGCCACTTTCCAGAGAGGCGTATATCACACGAAGCCCTAACCTCGCCCCCGTCTTTCCAACACCAGATGGAAGAAGGTTCTTGTTTAATTTATACAGCCAATACGAGGACAGGAAATCCCAACGAGGTGATGGGGACGCCATAGACCGAATAATCAACATCCTTCATGGGGTGAAACGCTATGGCTTGGACGAAAGACTGAAGGAGGTTATCCAGGAAATCTATGTGGATGGTACGTAATAGTATTCCATCCCACCAAGAGTCTTTTTATATCAGCAATGAATGAACTCACCTGGTTAACTCAATTCAAATTCTATAGAAGTACAAGATCAACGTCCACTTGAACTCGAGCTCATCCTGCATTTGGTCAGAAGCCCGCGTGGAGTGCACTTTGGTAAGATTGAAGATCTATCCACCCGGTGTACCCTGTGGTTAACATTCGAGCAGCAGGGGATAGCGCACAATGCATATCTAATGACTCCGCTTTTCGCTTTGCAAATGTGAAAGCGTTATTCTTTGATCATTATGCAAAAACCGAATATGAGCTCTCTAAGCCGACACTGTTTGCATTGTCACGCAATTTTCGATCACGGCAGGGGATTCTTGCGTTTTCTTCATTCATTATGAGTTTGCTTTGGAAAGGTATGAATCTGGATTCCTGACCCGGCAAAGAGATGTGGCTTGCACTTCCTCACGCATTCACCGAATAGGATTTCCCACCATGGTGGATAAACTCGACCCAGAGATCGGAGAGCTGCCTGGGCCCAAGCCCATTATTTTCGGTCCGTAACATGTTTGTCCCACTTTTCTACAGGCTTACTCATACAGTTGAAGTTGGTGCCGCGGTGACTGACCTCCTGATGGAGGTTAGCAGTCTTGCCTACGTTGGTAGTGACAGTTCATCAGCCTCGAAAGGTTCAACTAAGCAGGTGGTTGTCGTTCGAGATGATGCTACCCAGTCTTCTTTACAAGAACTCTTGGGAAACAAGAGGATGGTATATACGATTCTCGAAACGAAAGGAATGGAGTATGACGATGTCTTCATTTACGACTTTTTCCAGTCAAGTCCCTGCTCGAAAACAATGTACACGCTACAGGAATTATTACCCGACAACGTCAATGAAGCCTATGCTGAAAAGAATATGGTATGTAAATTACCTCGTGGCCAAAGACCAAGCACTCGTGGCTGACTCCATGACTAGATCATGTGTTCTGAGCTTAAGGTACATTACATGACAGATGAGGTGTGATACCAGCACTCACCTATGGCATAGAATCTCTATGTTGCAGTTACTCGCCCGCGCAATAGGCTGTGGCTGCTTGAAAGCTCCCAAACCAGTGCCATAGATTTATTGAGAAGCTTATCTCGACCCTTAGTTGAGATAGAGTATCTAGATCATGGTCTGCAATCGGTGAGCTCACGATTTGTCAAACTGATGTCAGAAAATTACTGATATTGAGGTGGTTGGGTTAGCTTCCTGAAGTTGCAAACAGGTTGCGTCCTATTTCAGGAACTACCGAAAAGGACTGGTATCGTGCAGGCATCCAAAACATGGAGAACGAACTTTACGACAGGGTGGGGCCCGATACTAAAAAGGAATTTCCTGTTTCAAAATGACTTATCATTGAGAGTGCAGGCACACCAATGTTTCCAAAATGCCCGCGACTCTGACAATATGGATTGGGCCCAAGCATGTATTGATCGCAAAGCTGGTCGGGAGCAAAGAGCATGTGGAATCCAAGGCTTCCGCAAGTCGTTTGGTGAAGCCGCTCGGCTTTTCGAAAGACTCAAGAAGTTTGCCGAGTGTATAGAGTGTTTCGAGGCTGCGGGTGAATATGCTAAAGCTGCCCGTAAGTGGAAGATCGAACTTAAGCTTTAATATTTCGTGATAATGAGGCTGACAATATTTGAATCCGCAGGCATTTGCTCAAACCAAGGACTTCATGAACGCGCAGCAGGTCTTTTTGCGAAGGCAGGCGCACCGCATGTCGAAGATACAGCATCGGAATATTATGCGGCAGGCCTTCCCAAAGAGGCTCTCTGCCACTTATTCGACAGCGGACATTATGAAAGTGTGATCAATGGATTGACAGGGTATGCTTCCAGTTACCACGATAACCGTGACATCCAATGCATTATATAGAAAATCTACTAAATCGTGGTTTCCAGCCATATGGAAAAAATTGATGATGATACAAGGAAAAGGTTTGCCACCGGGTGTAACCAGCACATACGGCAGCCGGGAGCGAAAATATTAGACGATACAAAGGAGAAAGCCTTTGAACTTTTCCGCTCAGATGAGGAAAAGCAGAAATACCTTGACATCCATGGTCATGATACCGAGCTAGTAGCATTCTGTGCCTCTAGGGGAGAATTCCAATCCATAATTTGGCATCTTGTATTAAAGGGAAACCTCGAACTCGTTCTAAAAGAATCACTCCTAACTCAGGAAAATCGACCGTGGCCGCCCGAGGTTGATCGCGACGGGTTTTTAGACGAGGTTTACCGGGTACTGAAGACTCGGAGGCTATTTGAGGCACTGTCTGGTAGTAACGACGTCCCTGAGTCCATATTCACAAGCGAAGAAGAATTCAAATCAATGCCTTGGGCTGAGCGCTGGTATGAACAAATGAACACTTGTCGGGGTATACTGGAGAAAGGTGCCTTCCTTGGAAAACAGTCCCTCGATCCAAGTACAGCAGAATTTATTTCTGGTCTGGTAAGCTCCCCCTGGTCTTCTGTCGATAGTAACCATTGCGATTAACACATGAGAGTCAGTTGTTGGCAAAAACAGACTATTTCACAGTGAAAACCACAACCCTATCCCAGTTACAGTATATGCTCGAGTACTTGCAGTATTACGCGGAGTTTCTAAGGCCTCTCGACCTCGCACATGATGCTCTTCCCACCTTTTCGGAGGCAACAATCTGCTGGGCGCTGGGACGAATAAAGGAGCCCTGGAGCCCCGATATAATATATTTTTGCTCACCATGGTCAGGTTCGGCAGGGCAGCAGGGAGTTTATGCTGAAAACGAAATGCCTCGAATTCTAGTCCAAACACACAAATATCTTTCTTCGCAAGTCCCAGTTGCTTCAGATAAGATACTAGCAAAAGCAAATGGCATTCCAATCCTGAAGGCACATAATCCCTGCCGGAAGTGTGTATCTCAAGGTGAATCTATTCTTCCTCATCATAGTAGCCAATTTGCCGTTTTCTGACTATTGCGAAGATTGGTCACCGTCGCACGTTATCACGACGTGTGATGACCACGAATTGATAAGTAGGGAGGTTTGTAAGATGCAGTTTGAGGTACGTTATATATACCTTAATCATACTTAGTATAAGAGGCCGTGGCTTCCATAGGGAGCTAGCTGCTAAGACCAATGATTTACGAATATATATATATATAGATGTATAGCTGATTTGGAATGTGTAGGAGAGGTTGCGGTGGTGGAAGCTGCGAGTGGGCCTCAGGGGCACGTGCTTCGGTAAGGTCCCATATTCTGCTCTCAATCGTAAGCTGGCAAATTCTAACTATAACCTACCTATACATGAGATACAGCCTATGATCTTTTGTTACCGGGGTCACGCTCTGTACTTGCTACACAGACAGACCTTAGCAGCCAACTACAAACTCACTTCTCGTATCTATCTGCTTTCGTCCAAGACGCTTCGGCCATGAGTCAGGCCCGCTATAAGATTTTGAACGAGCGTGGCTACAGACCCCTACTCCGTTCCAGTCAAACTCTCATCATCAAATATCTCTCTTCGGAGATAAGCCGGCTGCTGGGTGAGGAGGGTGAGGAGGGAAGGCTCAAAAAATCAGGGAAGCAGACTGATTTGTCAAAGCAGGGGGAAGAAGCTGAGGAGGGAAGGCTTAAAAAGTCATGGAAGCAGACTGATTTATCAAACTTGATCAAAGGATATCGGTTGCTGTGGATATTCTCCTCGCCAACCCCTACATACCCACAACAAGATAGAATTCTATCTACAGAAGAGCAGCTTCATAAAACTCAAATCTCACGAGTCTATGAATTAACCATCATAAAATGCTATGATGAATTCAAATGGCTGGCGCAAGGCCAACTAAGTTTTCCAAATACGGTAAGCCTTGTGTCAGATAATATGGCAAACCAACCACAAGCTCATCTCATCTACGCCAGCTATCGATTTTGTGCGGATTTCAGAGGGCTCTGGATGAATTCAGTCACAGTAAGAGGTGTTCTGCTTACGACCCTGAAATCTTATCAATATACGAGGAAATTGCTACGTTGCTAGTACGGGTCCGAATTCTTTGAAACACTGTGAATTATGCTAACCCTCAGGGTAGCTTTTCCTTGGGTGGCCTGAAGAGGTCATAATACCAAACTCATGGAGAGAACTGCATCTTAGCCACTGGACAGAGGCCCTGGTGCTTTCATCCATATCGCCTTTTGAACGCAGGGCATATCAGTATTTGCTATACCACCTTGTACTAAACTTCTGCGAAATGATCACGCTGTTAGAGAATCAAGTAAATACAAAGCTAAATCTAACATTACAGGATCTCCTCACACGTCGGAGCGTAGATTTCTTATTAATTATCTTGCTGAATTTCAGAAGTCTCCTTCCAAGCCTTAGCCTCTATTGGGCACTTTATCCTAAGGTTCGAGAGGTGAGTTTGGATTCCACCATTGAGCGCACTATCAACAGGTTCAGCTGTTAAGCTTACAATTGCTCGGGGTGATGATAGGTGTTGTTAACCCCTGCCTTACGCGCAAAAAAGGTATTCTTCGGACCTTCACACGACTTATTAGCCTCAATATTTCAAGCCTTCAAAGTCTACACTGGGAAGGACAATTTGTGCTTAAATGTGTGGGAAACTCAACAACGTAACTGTAATGAAGACAAAAACTTCCTTCCAAACCAAATACACTCACGTCCGACATGCGCATCAAATTGTCAACCTGTCGCGAGTTGTGTGGATATGGATGTGGATATGGAAGCTTGCTTTCGAGATACCATTGGACCAATGACATCGTGGAAGCTCAAGGTTAGATTTTTTACATTCCCGGGTTCCGACTGCTGACACTGACTAACTCAATCGGGGACCTAGATATCAGAAGAACAAAGGGTGCAACTTGAGGAGGCAGCCCGGGTTCTTATTGAGAGGTGAGGAGTCAGAACCATGAATACTAACCTCAGATAGAGATAGAATTGGTGTTGCTAACATGCATCACTGGTCGTGATAGATTTAAATTGGCCCAGGAACGTGAAAGTCATCGAGGCAGTGATACCGAAAGAGAGATCTAGCTATAGACGTCAGGATATTGATAAAATGGAGCACTATGGGGGCCCCCTGATATCAATGGCCATGGGTAATGCACGATACAGTATAAGCTCAAGGGAGACATGGTTGCGCAACAGTACTTAGTTAGTAGCCTATAGGGAGTGGGAATGAATATCCTTTGTATTCAAGTACTTTGAAACTGTTTCCATTAAATCCGGACCTCCAAGCTACCGAATTGGGGTACTTCTCCGTAGAAATACTATATGGGAAATTTTTACTCTCAGGTGTGTACCGGTACTCGGAAAGCAGTTTGAGGGGTGGCTGCCAACTTGAAGTCTAATTTATTCAATCCCTTTCAAAAATTCTGGCAGCATTCCAAGTTGCCTCCATTCTGATATTGCATGGGAAAACCTACGGTGGACCGGAGAATGCAGTCTAGATCTGGAGCTCTCCTGGATATCGATGTGATGAATAATTATATTAGTTGCTACCGCGTAATAACTCTGGAGGGGGGTCTCGACGTCAATGTCTCTCGTGAGTTTGAGAGCCGACTATTCTGCAAGATATTTAGCGAATATTCAAATGCCCGAACAGAGGGTGTGTTCGAATGATGCGAGCGGTGAGTCTTGAATCCAATGAAGGACGTGTTATATGAGAGAAGAGGTAGAAGCTTTGTATTGATCTAGCTACTGTAATGGAGTGAACTGATGTGATATACAGAAGTAGCAGGCAATACAGGAGCTATATATACATGAACGAGCATTCAGGTGAATGTGCACATGAACGTTCACATGAGCGCACATGGTATCATGTGAAGCTCAACAGGATATGCATGAGACTAAGTGAATAAGCTCATGGCGAGTGTGCAAGGTAATGACAGTATAGCTAGGTATGGGCGGAATGACATTCTAACAGGATGAAACCCAGACAATGGGAGGTGATGGAATTCAAGACGGTCGAACTTCTTTATGTAGGACCTTAAGGATGTTAATGGAACCAGCTGCCACCGAATGTCAGATTAAGGTGGTGGGCTTGAACTATAGGGATTTGATTATCACTAGGTAATATACCCATTCCGTGAATGCTCCCTTTCTGAGTGACTGCCATATCTCAGTTGAGTGCGATAAATGGTTGTAGAGCCAGCTTACTAGCACATCCACCCTAGTGTTATCAGACTATCGATATCATAATGCCTGATAAAAGAATATATGCGATATACTTAAGCAATATTCTTGAGGTTTTGCTTTCACTAGCCCAGACTATGTACAAGTAGTCACCCCGCGATATTCCTAAATGGGTAGCCGCTTCCGAGTTCAGTAAGCTTATCGATAAGAAGTCACCGGAGCAGCGATTTGGTATCCACATCACTTACTTAGATTCAAAACAATCTCAACAAGATTGTCAATCCGAGGGAGGAAGGCTTAAAGGATGAAGATGAACTCGAGGATATTGAGGATCGAATTCTTGCTAATACGCTCCCGGGAGCCAAGAAGCCTAGGAGCGCAGCTAGAGCCCTCCAATAGGGAAGTGCAAATAAATTAGTGAAAAACCCAAAACCATAACCTATAGGAGGATATATATAGTATAGGCACGGAGCGCGACTGGGATAAACCAGCCGAGCGACCCCCGCTGTTAAATGTTTGAACAGGTGGCTTTAATGTGAAAAATAGCAGACTAAAGTAGAAGCCAAGTAAGAGGGTATGGCAGCGATGGGATAATTAGTTAGTCGGGAGATTGAGGTTAGTAGCTCAAGGTAAGCAAGTGGCATTTCGAAGCAGTCCGTGTTATTCCAGTGGCAATTCATAATCTCTACAATAGTCCCCCGAAATGTACGTAGAATGGGGCTTTTTTTCAAGCTATATGCCTGACTAAGTTCGATTATTGATAGGCATATCTCTTTGTTGGTAGTTACGGTCACCCTCAATCTGCAACGAATAAGGTCCTAATAGTTTCAAAAGTTCTCTTGAGCTATGGGTACTTGACAACATAACTGCACAAGCATGTAAATGAAATGACTCGTAACCAAAGAGATTCGTGAAACATGCTGTACATAAGTATCTCATGAATAACTCACCTGTGCATCCAGAAATCTATCTGAGTGGTTATCGCATGTATCTTGACTCCTAACTATTTTCTTCTGTACATCCGGGCATGATTGAACAAATACCTCCACTCTCTCAGATATGCAGAAGCATTGTAGATTCCCGCTTCCCTATTAGCCTCGCCGGATTCAAGCCAATCGGTAATCTTGGTAACAACCCTGAAAGTAGCATCCTTCTTAGAAAGGCGACCTTCTTTGTATATGAGACTATTTGCGTTCAAAAGCACTTCCTCCATTGCATCCTTGTGGAAGAATTCCCCAACATTCTTCAGGAGCAATTTCAGGGTACCCTCCTCATTTGCTAAGGCTAGTGGGTAGATCCGGTTGGAGACCCAACAGTACACGCCCAGCAACTGTGCTGAAGGGTAATTGAACGGCTTGGGTGGCATCTGAGCTGGTAACATCT
>Ga0307511_10005351_pt1 | contig 13060 bp, 13 predicted proteins | sample 13_EM_MG_FD_200266 | JGI IMG/M metagenome (GOLD analysis project Ga0307511, IMG submission 200266) | Populus trichocarpa ectomycorrhiza microbial communities from riparian zone in the Pacific Northwest, United States - 13_EM | ecosystem: Host-associated > Plants > Roots > Unclassified | place...
GTTATCACAATATACATCACCGCGGAATACAAATAGTGAGAGAATTGTCGAAGGTGAGGATAGCGCCCACCATAGCTGTTAAGCAATCGATTCTACATGCAGCCTACAAAGTGCTAAGTTGATATTTTCTGAGTTCTGACTTTATGTGTGATTTTGACCTCGCAGTGCTACCCTAGAGAATTTGCGTTAACTTGACAGTTGCGTCTTCTCTTGCGGATTAAAGCCTGAAGGTGCGGATAAGTCTAGAAGGGACTTTATATGCTGAAGGATTATTCGGAGTTCTGAATAAGTTCCGTTGTGGCTATAGAACATACGGCTCCTCTATTTTATAGTTGGAGTATCTGCTGTATAGTTAATAGAGCCCCCGTAACAAAGAACCTCGAACTCATTAACGTCATAGATGCCAATGTGAGTGATATAACCTATATATCATGTCGGATAATTGGCTGAGGCAAATAAGCTGCAAAGTATTTATTCCAGATCTCGATCACATCTGGTGTACAAATGTAAACACAACATCATGGAACTTTTCGGTCTAAGTAAGCTGGCGCAAGCGGATCTAGTAGATAAGGTGAAATACTTGTTGCATAACAATAGATTTATCTGTCGTGCAGATGGACTAGAGGTTGAATAAAACATCCCGTGTCAGTTTGAATACACTATGAAACTAATAAGAGCTTGGAAAAATATATAATATTTCTGCGTAACAGAAATTGTGGAAATCATATTCCATAAATATTTTGCTGAGATCAAGATTATGGGTCATTTTGAGGATACCTTTTTCTATTTAATAAATGAAGTATTTATTTGGCTGGTAACCTCCGTCATGCATCACTGTCTTAAGGCATAGAAAAGTTGGGTCTATGTTGAACCTGTGAGAAAAGCTGACTTCAAATATAAGACGACCATCAGTAAGTATCATACATACAACGCATAAAAGTCAAACTCTGACGAGTTAGGGAATATACAAAAGGTTTCTTGCAATAAGGGTAGCAGACATCCCTCGAATCCGGAAACTATTGCTATCCATGATCAAAGCTGATATACGCGCTTGCATTGTGTAACCCAACCTAAAGCAGACCTGGAATCTGACCAACTGCTCCAGGTAGGGGATACTTATCATTATGAGGTAGAACTCATGCAAGAGCTTCAAGTAGCTCCTTTAGCTTCTAAACTGAGTCGTGGTCATTTCTCCAATGCACAAGGTAGGGAGGCTGATAGTGCAGATAAATGAGAGGATACAGATACAGAACCCACGATTTTGAGTATAGAAGATAAAGACACGGAAACATCAAATAGGGAAGTAGCAACAGAGGAGGAAAATGCGTCTGACGGGTAAAGGATACAGGCTAACAATACTTAGAGCACTGAGGATAGGAACAAGGGCATCAGGACAATTATGTAGTACGGGTTGTACAGTGAGTGGATTAGATTTGGAAAAATATCAAACATTATGAAAATTGGAATTTAGAGAATCACGTTAACCTTGAATTGATATAAGAGACTGGGTACATATATAATGTCGCATGAAATGGTTTATGCAGGATGACGTATGTGGATTGTCATTATTAGGGAGAATTAGATCCGAAGTTAGGGAGTTATAAAAGACACCATTCCCCCAGAGTACGAAAGGACGAGGTATATCGGGGTCGCAACGTGGGAGACCTCGAGAAGGATCCACTGTGAAATATAGATGTAGGACTCTATTCTAGTGGCAGTACAAACCCAGACAAGCGAAAATAAATACACTATGGTGTAGAAGGCAAGGGGGTAATTGTTGGGAAGGAAGGAGGTAATCGTATTGGCAGCAAGAATGGCAGCAACTAGGCGAGGGATATCAAAAAGTTTTTAGATGAACGTAAAAGGCTCTGGGACATCGGTCAGGAACACAATAGCGTTGGGGAGATATATGCCAAGTACACTATGCCAGGATGAAGAATACAGAGTGGTTATATCAGGACCCTAGCCTATGAAGTGTTGGGGTTCATTTCTAGTGTTTTGCTCCCGTGTGTCTTGTGAGTCTGATGTAGGTGACGCAACCTAGTTTTCTTGCTGATGAAGAAATACCTCAGCCCAACAACTAGTTGATACAAGGGAATATAGGTGACTAAGGCCAGCCTTGTTACCAGAACAATACAAGGACCTACTGGCGGTGATAATCCAAGAGGGCAAGGATTAAGTTGAGGCACAACCGGCAGAAATTACGAAATTAACAGATGCATTGTTGCCTCAGGTAAAGACGATTACTGACCAACAAGCCACTCATAAAATCATCTATGTTTGTACAAAAAATACCTTTGATAAACTCACTACCCTTCGTCAACAGGTGAAAGTTGAAATTGCTGCTCTAAAAGGTGAAGTGGCTGGCCAAAAGGAGGCAGTCGCACCTCTAACGGATAAAATTAAAGCTGCACTGGCAATCTAGTGGAACGGTCTACTTAAGAAGTTATGTGAGCAAAATAATAAGATCATCGCAGAAGCGCAAGCTGAATTTGATCAAATTAAAGCTGACTTTCAGAGCCTTCAGGACTGGAATCAGAAGGCAATCTAACAAAAGCATGAAGATCAGTCAAAATTTGTTAAAACATCAAGGAGTCAATCGAGACTATAGACTGAACCACTACCACTATTAAGGGCAAACTAAAAGACCTTATTAATACCACCAGCAAGGGAAAACGAAGAATCTCAGCCAATGTAGAAGAAGAGATTTAGAGACACAGAACCCCTCCCTCACTTTGTGATAGACTAGGTAGGGGACTAGGTGGATCCATTCCACCACCATCTCCACTACCTTTTAAGTGTGGGCCAAGTTAGTAGAGGAATTCTGTAAGGAACTCGGCTCTACCAACGTGGTTATAGGGTCTTGAGCACGGCCAGTATGTCTTATCCAGAATTATAGGAGGTGGCTAAGAGGTTGTTGAGTATAGGATTGGTTGGGGATCAAGAGGTGCAAGTGGACAAGAATATTACTAGTGTAACTTGTGTATATCTAAGGTAGCTAGACTAGATTGTGCTGAACGAGAACTATCCTATCTAAGGACATGGAATTCAAATCTTTCAGAAATACTGAGTTCCTATGGCAATGAGTCTATGTTGAACGCATACTAGGCAATAATAAAGACTCATTATGATGCCGTATCATAATGAATATATGATGACTCATTATAGACACATCCAGTGTCATGATGATGCCTAACAAGGTAACAGAAACAAGGCTTCCAACAAGATAAACAATCAACAAGAAAATGGAATAAACTACTGCACAATTAGGTAGGTATAACAGGAGGTGGTGGTCAGCAAGCTGACATACATGAAACTAACCCATAATAATACCGGAATATGAGAGGTAAAAATGAAGAAATATGACAAGAAAACTACAAGGAAAAACAAAAAGACTAATCCCAATATAATCCTTCCTAATCCAAACCTGTCCAAAAAGAGTAGCTGCCAAAACAGATCAAAAACGTGCCATGATATAATTCAACAAAATCCACTAAAACTGCCATAGAAAAAACATATGCAGAGAAAACATATACTAGAAAACCAGTTCCTTATATGCTTCCCTTCTTAGAAAATCCTCCACTAGAAAATTAACCGGGAAATTGAAAAAATAGAAGGAAAAATATAACAAGACCAGGGTATCAAACTGTAAGAAAGTGATATTCTCAGTATACTGATCTATCACCACCTCACAACTTACCCTGAACCAACATCTACTATATAATTTCTTACTAAGTTATATAAATCTGTCTAGTTAATTATGTTGAAGAAGCACAAGTAATTTCTTTATTCTCACAAGTTAATTATGAGTCACTTATGACTCTACAATTTCATATGACTCATGTATGAATCTAAGGTTATGACTCACTTAATGAGTCAGAGATGAATTTCAAATTATGTATGACTCACTACTATGGCACAGCCATAATAGTGAGTCATAGCTAGTCTTTGCATGTAATACTTAAGAGCTGAAGGTCTGCATCCAGAGAAGAAGATCAGCCCTGAAGAAGACAGACACAGAATAGCTAGATATAACAAATATAAGAGTTCCACTGGTTAATTCTAGTCCCATAAGGACTCTTATTCAGAACTTGGTAATCCAATACTAGAAACCAAACATTTAGCCTTTAAAGTACTTAGTAGTCCTGGAATACTACTTCAGGGTAATATTCCACTTGCACCCTAAATATTTTAGGTCCTCATTTACATTTTTTTATCCTAAGAAAGACTGTTATCTCAAGGCAGGCTTGATCACCCTGGCCTATAATCTTATGCACAAGTAGTAAAGAAACTACTTACCAAAATACTACAACTCTATAGTGGATAAGAAACCATAGTAGAACCAAGCCTGATAGTCAGCAAAGACACAAATACACAAATAGTACAATAGAACCTGCATAAAAAATAGAACAGAAACCTGTAACTACTGCATGAGTATAAGACAAAAAGCAATAAACCCAGCAGTAAGGAAAAGACAAAGAAATAAGCATTATACAAAACAAAGACTTAAGGACATCTACCCAAGAAGAACTGCAAAAAATTACAGCTTCTATATACCAAAGAAAAACAAGGCAAAAAAGTGGATGGAACCTGCAATATACCTAGGTCCTTTAATACTATTGGGACAGAACAAACCAGTTGGTAAAAATATCACATTAGTATATATTTACAATAAACCAACACCAGAACAAAAGAAATAAGAAGAACCTGTTATCTGAACTGGTAAGACTCAGTATCATGGAAAGGCTCATCAACAAACCTAGTAGGAAATATTAGAAAAATAGCCAATAAGAACAAAGCAATTAGAAACTTACTTGCAACACTCACTGCATCCCCAGCAAGCAGAAGAGTAGTACTCCCCCAAAGGATACCTAGTATCCCAACCCTAAAGAAAACCCAAAGAGAACCACCAATTACACCTGTCCTTACACTCCCAGCAAGGACACCACCTATACCTCTCCTGCCAGAAAGAGTAAGCCTCCCTGGCAGTCCAACCCTTAAGCCTCTAAGAAGTACTCCTATCATAGGAAGGAGGAATACCCGTAAGAGTAGTATTGAGGCCATCAATAAACCTGACCTCCTTAACCTTTCTGATCCTACCAGAAGGATCAGACTTGACAGAAGAAGGCTTTGGTCTAGCCCCCATCTGCCCAAAGAAATAGTCCTTAGGACTATCATAGGAAACTGAAAAGGATTCCTGCTCATCAGGATCTACAAAAGAAGGAATAGCAGGAAGGAAACATAACTTCCCCAGGTCATCAGTGGTATAATTCCTGAATATAGACATGTTAGCTACCCCCAGGAAAGGAAAGAAAGGTGCCAAGAGTGGGACCAAAGGAAGAAGAAAGGCGTTAACTCCTGATGAGGCAAAAGCACTACTTAAAGAATTAGTACCTCCAGAAACACCAAAAAGGCCATACCAGCTGGACTAGATATCCCAAAAAAAGATAGAATTCAAAAAACAATCACACTTGAAAAAAAAGGAATAATACCAGAAAGAATAATCAGAACTCCAGTTACAACAAAACAATACTGGGAAAATAACCGAAACAAATGGAATCCATAGATGAATCAAGTCCAAACATATTGCCTCCTCAACCAATATGAACTAAATAGTGAAGAAATAGGGATAATCTTTTAAGCATGTTTGAACTATCTAACCTTCCAAGAAGCAGCTGAGTTGAGCAATAAGGTATTTGAAAATATGGAACTAAATGCAGGATTTAAGCATAGACCTCCTCAACCAACATACAACCCAATAAAAGGAATACCTTGGTTAGTAAAAAACTGGCCAGAAATAGAACAATATCTTATGCTAGGAACCCTATATGAACTAGGGACTCCAGAAATAGAAAATCCACATGACAGGAAGGAATTAGAATGGGTAGATGATAATCCATTTATTACAAAGCATCCACAAGAAAAAGCATCAGGAAGTGGATCAAAAGACAAACCACAAATACCCCCAAATAAAGGTAAAGAAAAAGAATCACAACCATAAACACCTAAGAAAAATAGACCCTTACCTCAAAAGAAGAAAGTACAAGTAAAACCAGAATCAGATCCAAATAGTAGCTCAAGCAGTGATGATGAATCTGGGCCTGATTCAGACAAATCTAAAGACTCAGACTCCGAAGAATCTGGGACAGAAACACCTCGGTCAGTAAGAGAAATAACACCACAACAGAAGAAATGGGAAAAGGTTACTGGCATAAAACAACATGTCAGTAAGATAAAAGAAGAAACCATCAAGAAAGCAACTAGGCTTTCAAAAATCAAAGATCCAGAAGCCTTTGATGGTAAAGCAGAGAAATGGAAGGACACAATTACCTTTGATGAGTATATGGAACAGTTGGTAAGATGGTTGGAATGGCAAGGCTTGGATGTGGATCAGGAAGAAGCCTTAGAAAGAGTGTATGGAACTTGCTTTCTGGTATATGTTTTCTCTATATGTGTTCTATCTCTGGCAGTTTTGGTGGATTTTATTGGGTTATATCAAGACACGTTTTTGGCCTGTTTTGGCAGCTACTCTTTTTGGACATGTTTGGATTAGGAAGGATTATATTGGGATTAGTCTTGTTGTTTATTCCTTGTAGTTTCTCGTCATATTTCATTACTATTACCTGTCATATTCCTGTATCATTCTGGGTTAGTTTCATGTATGTCAGCTTGCTGACCACCATCTCCTGTTATGCCTGCCTAATTAGGCAGTAGCTTATTCTGTTTTCTTGTTAGTTGTTTATCTCGTTGGCAGCCTTGTTTCCATTACCTTGTTAGGCATCATCATGACACTGGACGTGTCTATAATGAGCCATCATGTATTCATTATGATCTGATATCATAATAAGTCTTTACTGTTGCCTAGTATGAGTCCAAATGGACTCATTGCCTTAGGAACTCAGTATCTATTAAAGATCCGAATTCTACGGCCTTAGATAGGACAGTTCTCGTTCAGCACAGTCTGGTCTAGCTACTTCCGAAGTATACAAGCTACACTAGTAATATTCTTATCCACTTGTACCTCTTGATCCCCCAACCAACCCTACACTCAACCACCCCTTAGCCACCTACTATAATCCTGTATAGGACTTAGTGGGCATGCTTAAGGCCCATAACCACGTTGGTAGAGCCGAGTTCCTTACAGAACTCCTCTACTAACTTGGCCCACACTTACAAAGAGCAAGCTTTCAATTCACTGGTATGGCTGCCAGATGGTTGAAAGACTATAGTGAAAAAACCAAACCAAGTAAGAGGAATATTCATGGTTTTATGCTTTTCCTGAGGAAAAAGATCATCCCATCCACAGCAAGAGAAGAACTGTGGAAAAGGTATGAAGGCTGCCACCAAGCACAATTTGGACAAGATAGCCCTGTCAACACATTTGCACAATATCTGCAAAACTACCAACTCAGATGCAGAGACAATAAGGGTAAAGCCCCTATCTCAGACCATGCACTCAAAATGAAATTTGGAAATGGTCTGACCTCCCTAATTAAACAACAAGTTAAATTAGCAATCAATTGGTATATCTGTTCTGGCCCGCTCCCGGGCTGCATACCCACTGTGCCGCTCACGTGCAATTTAAATAAATCCTTGATTTGGTGTATAACGTACTTGAATTGATAAAGGTTTCCGAGTACTGATTTACAAAATATAAAAAAGAATTAATAAAGGTATACTTAACTGGAGCTCAGCAATAGATAGATATATTTCCAAGTTAATTTCTCCTCTAATAGCTAGAACTAAGAGGTTACCACCGACATGATCCGTTGACACTTTCGCATTCAATACATTAATCATTCTTGTAGTATCGGCAGAAACATGAGTATTTGTAGATGCCTGGCAAGCAGCATTGGCTAATTTAATTGTGGTTTGCTTAGTAGTTGTAGTATCTTGAATGTCATTCTCTAGGCCCATAAGCCCACAGGCAATTTAAATAATTCCTAGATTTGGTGTATAATGCACTTGAATTGATAAAGGTTTACAAGTACTGGTTTACCAAGAAAAAAAACAGAATTAATAAGAGTATACCTATCCTAGCGACTGCAATAAGTCTATCTATTTACACTCCGATCGGATTCAGCTCTAGCAGTCCAATTTGTGTTCGTTCAGCTAGAGCTCACAGTCATAGTCTGTTGGTACTTTCACATATAAATAAATTCCACATCGGCAGCAATGATTAGGGTAGAATTTTTCCAAGCAGAAACTTGATTAGTTGTAGATGCAGCATTGGCTAATCTAATTGTAGTTTACCAAGTATTCAGAACATTTGGAATATTATTCTCCAGGGACATAAGGTTGGTAGCTAGTTAGAAGCTATTAGTTGGGTAAAGGTTAGCAAATACACCATACTTGGTTAACAATTGAGCTATTTGTTATTGGGTTTGGGTAAAAAATATGACGTCTATGTAGCATTGTGCCATCCCACCTATCGACAATGATGTATATCAATATCTACCTATTGTATAAGTCTAGAGCCAGCTTTAATTTAGTTTAAAATCGAGGAATTGAAGGTATGGCAGAAATCCGCGTATATTACCGCCTTGGGCATTACCCAGATCCTGTGATTACTGTAAAAAACAATGAGGATTTTCTAGTGTAAAAAGAAATTGTGCGACAAGATGTAGACAAAAGATGTTATGATTGTCCCAAGCTTCACTGACCTCAAGTTCCATAAGCCGCATCAAGATCTCCCACTGACCGAAAGGAAGGGTGCGTGATGTGGTTAGGGTCAGTCAAAAACAATATCATCGGGAATTTTGAGTGTAGCAGAACGTTTTGGTCAATTGATATTTACTAAATTGAGTAATTATATTAATTGCCTGCGGTCGGCATAGCGGGTATGCCGCCTGTTGGCGGCTGTGCTTCCTGGGGAAGGCATGTGCTACCCGCGGGCGGCCGATGCCTTTGAGCCGCCCAGAACATATGTCATTTGAACAAATTGTCAACAAGGCAGAACAAGTACAAGCCACCATGAAACAGACCCATAAAAGGCCACAAATACCAAACGAAAATAGGAAACCCAGTAGAGAATGGTCAGCTGGAAAACCTATGGTAGTTATTAAATCGAATTACAAATTCTCAGGTGAGAAATAGAAAATTGCAGCAAAAGCAGCCAAAGCCAACGGAGGACCAGGAGGCCTGTATGGTAACTTCCCCAGTGCTAGAAAAAGAAAAGATGATTTGGCACATGTCTTATCTTTTAGAGAAAGAGAAAAACTCAAACAGGAAGGTAAATGCTATCACTGCAAACAAACTGGCCATATGGCATCACAATGTCCACAAAAGAATCCTATGTCCTAATCATACCAAAAGATTAACCAACAACAATACCAAAACAGGAATAGAAACCCTAAGGTCAAAACTGCAGCTGTTAATATGGAAACACAATCAGGGCTAATGCAGCTAATGAAAGCTCCCACAATGAGCAGGACCTTCATTATACCTGAAGCAAGAAAAGAAACCATGGCTGCAGAAATCACAATTAATGGATACAAGGCTCATGTGCTACTAGACCCATGTATACAAGGAAGAGACCTAATATCTAATAATTTCTGTACCCTGTTTAAACTTCCATTAACATAAATGGAAAAGAAACCACTAGAAACAGCAATCTAAGGAAGCAGATCACCAATGACAAATAAAACATGAGTGCTTATCAATGTACAAGGATATGAAGAAGAAAGAACCTTCTATGCAGCCAACCTTAGAAATTGGGAAACTATAGTGGATGAACTAGCACTAAAGAAACTAAAAGCAATTATGAACATCCATGACAATATGATAAGCATTCAACCACCAGGAATGGCCAGATATGACCTCATAATGCTACAAAAAGCTGGAAATGACTCAATAAGGTCTGCAGCAATGTGAATGTAACAAGCATGTGAAACAGCAAGTGAATCATCAGGACATCCACACTCATATGCAGAATCTGATAGAACATTTGACTCGGAATCAGTCAAAGTTTATGCATATGATGAAACAGATTATAAAGACTCATCAAACAATGAGTCAATAACTGACCTGGATGAGCAACTAAGAAAACTAGAAGAGGAAAGTAGATCCCTAGGTAGAACCCTACATGAAGCAACAGACAACCTAGAAGCAAGGATGGGAGATAATAATATGATCAGAGGACAACAAGCAGATATACACCCATGGGTAGACTATGACTTTGATAAACTCATGGAAAGCCTGGAAGCAGAAAGAAGAAGAATATTAGGGCAAGATGCCCTATACACTATCTGGGAATAAGAAGAAATCAATCCAGGATCATGGGAAACTTGGTCTGACTCAGAATATGAATCTGGACCAGACCCAGTCATGTATGAAAGTGGAGATCTGATCTGCAACAACCTAACCATACAAAAAGGATTTGATACCTACTCGGAGTTCCCACATCTATTCCCAACAGAGAAACCCACAGAACTACCACCATTAAGGGAACCAATAGAAATCATGCAACACAAAATAGAAGTAATAGAAGGGACAGAATGGCACCCAAACTATATCCCTAGCTATGATAGGTTCCAAGAACAAATTACAGAAAAAATAAATAAGGAACTAGAAACTGGTAGAATCATACCATCTAAATCCCTTAATACAATAATAATGTTTACACAACCAAAAAAGGATGGCAAGAAAGCAAGGTTTGTCCTGAACTGTATACCAAGGAACCTCAAAACACACAAGGATAGGATGCCTATGCCTAGCATTAATCAAATTATTAATTGGCTAGCCAGCAAAAGATTTAAATCCAAATTAGACCTAACAGATGGATATCACAATATTAGGCACCACTGTGATTCAGTCAAACATTCAACATTCTCATGTCATATGGGAAAGTTTAACTTACTAGTCATGCAACAAGGTGACTGCAATGCACCTGCAACAATGATGAGAGCAATGAATTGACTTCTAAGGGAATTCATTGGCAAAATAGTAATGGTATACCTAGATGATATCCTAATTGGAAACAATACATATGAAGAACACATACAAACAGTAAGAGCAGTATTAAAAACACTGGAGAAAGCAAAGATGTGGTTCAATATAAACAAATGCCAAATAATCCCACAAAGAATGGAATTACTTGTACATGTCTTACAAAACAATGGACTGGAAGCTGATCCTGAGAAAATCAAAAAGGTAGTAGATTTCAAGACACCCACTAATAGGAGAGAAATACAAAGGTTCATGGGGGTGGTAAATTACCTTGCAAGGTTCTGCAAAGACCTAGCAACCAAGGGGAGATGTCTATATGAACTACCAGGATCAACAAAACAATTCAAATGGACCCACCTGCATGATGAGTCATTTAAACAAGTCAAAGAATTAATAATGAGTAATGCAGTACTAAAACTAATCAACCCTGACTCAGATGAACAAATATACTTGCTAATATATGCAAGTAATGTAGGATTATCACACCAACATCAACTTCCAGGACGAAATTCTTTGAACGAACTTGGTAACCAGAGGACCCCTAACATCAGCTTTTGCATTATTTGATAGAGCGCGAGCTCAATAGCACTTCTATCTACTTTTTATTCTTTATTAATAGCAACATCAAAATTCCCCCAAGGGTAGAGTTTTCTGATCTTTCGACCTAAAATCCGGGCGATTTTGCTCTGAGTGCCTACGTGGCAACAGCCCCAATTTACCTTAGCCAGCTCCACCCACACCAATTCACAGAGATTCTACGAGTTTCCACCATGGCTGAACGCTTGTCACAACAACAGTTGCCTAGCAACCGTTGCCAAAACAACCTTATACCTGCAAAGAACCAACAAACAAAACCAATACGGGTATCAATTCTCACTTGTTTATATTTCCAAAATTATAAACTCGAGTCTCGTTGATACCAACCATGGTCAGACCTCCGAAAGGAGTAATTTTCGGTCCCCTTACCAATTGGGAAGCTGGAGGAAGTAAGGCACTATTCGAATATGATGGTGAAGGAGGAGTCAAGAAGGTCAAGCAGTTTATGCTTGAGGACATCACTAACTGAAACGTAATCTCAAGGTTCACGGATTTAAAGGGGCTAGAGAGGTGAACTGCCGCAGCTCAAAGAACCTTTACCAGGTATAAGTAAGGGACAGGGGAGGATGGCAGCTGGGATGAAAAGATTGTGAGATTGGAGAAACTTGAAAGGGCGGAGGAGGAAGTCATCCATGTTACTAATGAGACGACAGCGGAGAGGGCCATTGAAATCTTAGAAAGTAGCTATTTAATCTAAGATGCGACTCTCTTTGAGGACTTCGATAAGACGTCTTGCCAATATAAGCAGCAAGACTCGGCAGATAATATTTTGGAAAGAATAGTTGTCAGAGGGTAAACAGCTATTCTCAACACACCCAAACACCACGCAATGATCACTCCGGCAGTCCCCATGTCTTCAGCAGAAATCATGAAAAGAATAGCCGAAATCCCGGAGGACTCGGAGGATGAAGTATCGGACAACGAAGTAATCAGGAGAAAGATAAGGAGAAACGAGAAGAAACAAGCACCGGCAGGTACCTAGTTAGAAACTTTGAACAGGAGGTACGATATGGACCTTGATGATCCAGTGGTACCAACGCTGACGGCAGAGATTGTGAGCAATCTCTATTCGACAGTCGTTCTACACTGGCAGTTGGATGGACCTGAGGAATGGAAGAACGAAGATATTAAGGGAACAAGCGAGTATGAGAAAAAGACGGTCCTGGACTCTCAACAGTTGGAATCAGATTTCTCGGACATATCGGAAGATGAGGACGCTCCAGCACCATCACCAAATCCAGGACCCCTTACGGTAAATTGGACACCAGCTCCAAATTCAACCTGCGAGGCAATCCCCGAGAACTATTTTATCCCTACAGGGGTGAAATACGAGGACGTGGAGGACATCTCCATGATGGCTCCACCTGGGCCAGAAACCACCAGGAAGGTAGGTACAGGCTTGAATACTAGCAAACACGCCATCTACAAGGCAGATAAAGCATTCGTGGAACAAGCGGTGAAGGAAGCAATCCAAGAGGCGGAGAGGATCTTCAAGGAGAAAATGAAGAAACATCTA
>Ga0307511_10005352_pt1 | contig 13059 bp, 4 predicted proteins | sample 13_EM_MG_FD_200266 | JGI IMG/M metagenome (GOLD analysis project Ga0307511, IMG submission 200266) | Populus trichocarpa ectomycorrhiza microbial communities from riparian zone in the Pacific Northwest, United States - 13_EM | ecosystem: Host-associated > Plants > Roots > Unclassified | place...
ACCCAGCCAGCCCAGCCCGGTCACTGGCCCAAGCCTGTGACCCGGCTGGGCCACATGAGGCACGCGTGATCCAAATCACGCGTGCCTGGCCTTTGTTAATTAATTCCAAACAGACGGCAAAAATGAAGTAATGAAAAGCGGGGAAAACAGAGCAGAAGACCTACCTGATCCTTTTGCAGGGAATTTGCGCGTGATTGCTGAGGGCGACGCTTCTGCCTTCGAGTTTCTTCTTACTCCTTCTGCTTTGTATCTCACGTTGTATTCCTTTCCTGTGTCTCTGTTTCGGCTTGTTTGTTTTTGTTTCTTTACTCTGTTTCAGAACACTGTCTGTACTCTCTCGGCTGGTTTTGGTTTTCGTTGTTTTAGGCCGGTGCTAGTGAGGAAAAGGTCACTTCTGGTATGGGGTTCTAAACAAAACACTTAAGAGTTCACTGGTATCTTGGTATCAGTCCCTTTTCGGGTTTCTTTCGTCTCTCTCTCTCTCGTCGGTTCTGCTCCTTTTCTCCAGTTTTTTTCTTTGGTTTCTTTCTTCTCCGGTCCTGTGGTTTCCCTTGTCTTCCCCCCTTTCAGTTTTTACTTGTGACCTTTCGTTCTCTGGCTTTTATAGCCAGAGAACAATCCGTTTCTTCCAACCATTGATTGCAGGTGTAATGGTGGCGGTGGGAGTCCGTTGAAGAAGATGAACAGCGCATACACAGACAGCGCCGTTTTGGTGTTTAATGCTTATTTGCGTTTTGGCCCTTTAAGTTTTGTAATCAAGCCCTTAAATAAACTTTAATTGGACCCCTGCATTTCAGCGAATTATACCAAACAGTCCCTGGACTTTAATTTTGCAATTTTGACCCCCAAATTAACCCCAACTTTGCTATTTATTCAATTAAGTCCATGATTTCATTAATTTAACTAAATCCAAGTCCAATTAAGTCTCAAAACTTATCAATTATCCAATTAAAGCCTTGATTGGATTAATTAAATTAATGTCAAGCTCAATTAAGTCTCAAAACTTATCAATTCTCCAATTAAAACCTTGATTGGATTAATTAAATTAATTTCAAGCTTAATTAAGTCTCAAAACTTATCAATTCACCAATTAAACCCTTGATTGGATTAATTAGATTAATTCCAAAGTTTAATTAAACCTCAAAACTTCCAATCATGTTGCCCTTAACCCAAATTTTAATTCATTCTTTATTTATTTCATTTTACTTGCTTTTCATCATTTTTTTTTTTCATCATCATTTTTTTATATCTTTTTCAATAAATAAAATAATAATAATAATTAAAATAAAAGGGTCAAAAATTAGGTTATGACAGCACCTATAATTGACCCTAAAACTTCAATTTTCTTACGATTTGGCTCATAATTTCAATCAATTAGCTTGATAAAAATTAAAATTGATCTCTTAAAATTCCAATCTTCTCAATTAAGCCCAAATTAAGCTTTCAAACTTAATTTTTCACCAATTAAGCCCCAAATAAAATTAATCTGACACATTTAAAGTATAATTAAGTCCTTGCACTTAATTAAATCCTTCAATTAGACCCAAATTAATTCTTAACCATAATTAAAATTTAATTTGGCCCATGATTAAATCAAATTGGCCTATTAAAAATTTAATTATGTCATTGGACTTAATTTTATGGAAATTCGTCCAATAATAATTTAATTTGACCTTGAATTTGCATTTTTTTTCTCTATTTTTGGGCATAATGGGGTACAATTAGGCCTTGAATTTCCTCCAAAAATTGCAGCTTGATTTTCCGACCTTCTTTCTCCACGTTGCCAGCCTTTATGTTATTTTTTTGATTTTTATTTTGAAAAAAAATAAATTTTCGGGGAATAACCCGGAATCGGGTTATGACACTTGCCATAACACTTGAAGATCTTCAAATTGTTGTCATCCTAACTGGAATATCTAGTTGCTAATAGTTAACACATGAACTTCCCCTAAGAGTCTATAGGCTCCCTAACTCTTTAGCGAACAATTCTCATCGAGAACTTTCTTCGCACTCCACTCATGTGTCAAGAGTATATACAACGAAACTATGTGTAACTCTTTAGTTGGTTGAGCACTCTTGCTCCATTGCAAGTGTTGCATTCTTTTTTGTGTTTCTCTCACTTTTAAATGTCATTTTTTATATACATATCGATGTGATAAGGATAAGAACATTATCTTCAAGCTTCTTAGTTTATTACGTTCTTAACATACTGCTATTTGTAGTTTACAAAAACATTTCCCTAACCATTATCTTCGGATAACTTGTATTTATCTTCTTTTAATAAAACCTATATGAACTTTTTATTTATCCAAACAAATTGGATAATTACAAAAATAATCACGCTATATCCCATAAGATAAATTTCATTAATTCTTTAACTAATTTGGATGAACTATCATAAATAAATTTATTTTAACAACACAAATTATCTTTCACTAATGAAAGCCAAATATTTCGACATTTAGAATCTTTTTTTTTGGCTGATTTGTTACAAAATATAATAAGGATGGAATAACATGCAAATAATTCAATAATAAACAAGTACTTCATAAAAATATACTTGCAAATACAATTGAAATAGTGTTATATAGCATAAAAATATTTAATAATATTTATGCAACAACAACCTAACAATTCCTAACATGTTTCATGCAAACAATTCATAATATTTTTAAAAAATACTTTATATAGTATGTTGCATCCTAATAATTCATAATATGTTCAAATTATGTATTTAAGAAATTATTTCTTTATCTATCATTTAATATGACATTTACTTTCAGATATGATCTTAGTATTTTTCTTTTAATATTAGCAGTCATTTCGTTAATTATTAGATATAAACTAGCTATGCTGGTTATTTTTTTTTTATTGTAATGGATATCCTATGAAAAAGAAGTTCATGTCTTTATAGTTATTACAAATATTTTTTTTCAAATTATCGTCACTCTTTAATCCATGAACTATTCTTTATATATATATATATTTTGGTCAAAACACCAAAAACATTTATGAATCAGAAAAGAAGTTTCCGGTAAAAAAATGTATTTTTACTCCATTATTTTATTCATTTTCTTTTCTACAAATATTTTTTTTACCATTGTACAATTAATTAGAAAATGGATTTTAAAAAGTTAAATATAACAATGCATGAGAAATATATTATTCATTTCTTTTGTAATACATTCACGTCAAAATTATCAAAGTATTATTTTTTATTAAATTTTTTCTTTATGGTTATGACAAGTTGTTATTTAAAAAACAAATTTTCTGGTAAAAAAAAATATAAAAAGGGGAACACATTAATATGATAAAGTGATTTTAATTAAAGAGATGCCTTTTTTATCCTTATTTCAAATTGTTTAATTTTTTTTATATTTATTCTATTTGCTTTCAGTTTTTATTGAATAAACAATATAGCTTAGAAAGCTACAATTTTTCTTGTTAAAAAATATATTTATATAAAAAATAAAAAATTATATTAGAAGATAATTTTTTTTAATAGATATTGGATTATTACTCTTCTTAAAAAAAAAAAACTAAATGTCATATACAACCTTTAATATATAGCCCTTTAGGATATACACCATGTGAAAATTTATTATTTAAATATTAAATAAATAATAGGTCATTTTAATTTAAAAATAAAAACGTAATTAACACATAACTCCAATTTCAATCACTAATAAACTTATAGTCTAATGATATTTAAGTTCTTGAATTCAAGGTGGACAAAAATAAAATTGCAAGCCCAAGTTTCCATTGGGTTAAAATGAACAAAAATCAGTTAATCCACCGAGCCAGTGGGCCTTATCTGCCTGAGATAGTGGATTGTAGCAACTGCGTGGTCAGGACCATAGTCATTAGCCCACTGTCCAACAGATTGTAACCAGGTAGCCCATAGGCCCATAGGGTAGCTAGATCAGCCACGATACTTGATGAAGAGACACATAACGCCGTTGGGAAGTCGGATAACGGCAGTTGAATAAATGAAACGGAAAGTAAAGGTCATGGTGGATCGAGGACCAAAATGATAATTTGTCTAAGGATAAGATAGGCAAGTTATCATAAAGAGAAGAGACAAGTTCCACTTCAGTTCAATTTATTACAAGTCTACTTCTACTTCAAAAGTGGCATGCTATATTTATCTATAATATTAAATTAAATTTAAACCAAGTCGTACTGTTCATAAAATAATAGTAAAATAAAAGGAAGCTAATTCTCTTTTTCTTATGCCTCTATGCTAGCATTAATTTCGTAAATTGGATTTAATCAAACAAGTCTGCCTGTGCCTGTCGTTGTAGACTTTTCTAGAGAGAGAAATCGTGCGGTGAAGCTAAGGATCTGAATCTGTAGAGAAGAATGGTGAGCTATCATGCTTTATTTTAGTGCTTCCACCTTCCACTTCTCTGTTTCCCTTTTTTTCCTCTTTATATATATATTTATGTATATATATTTCTTAGATTCGGTGATTCTCTGCTTTTTTCTCGAGATAATTACCGGAAAGATGTCTGAATTTTAAGTCTTTGATTCGAATTTCCAAGACACATTCGTCGTGTTATTTTTAGGTTGCGCAGGATTTCATTTTTCTGACCTGGGATGGTCAAACTTTTGTTTTTTGTTTGATTTCTTGAACTTCCAAAGCTTTGCCCTTTGTGGGCTGCTAAACATTTTGGATATTGGTGTTTTGGTGAGGATGAAGTGTTGTTTTTGTTGCAGAGTTTATGTGGAAAGTTGTGATTTTTGTTCTTGATTTGATGATCGGTGATGTTTGAGAGTTGAAGAATGGATATTTGATCAGTTTTGGGGTTTGAAAAGGTTAGTATTTTTTGCTCTCTAGATTTTTTTCCGAACCTGAATTGTAATGTTAGCCCCAAAACTTAACAAAATTTAGGGGCCAAAAAGTAAATTAGGTGATAATAGTAGATAAGGCAGAACTCCACGGTGTAGTTTATGACGTTCGTTCGATGAACAGAAAAGCTCTAGCATCTTCATATAATATTATGTTTTTTGAGTTTTTAAGACTTGGTTCTTAAATTTCTTCATGAGAGATGAACTTTTGAGTTTTTATCTAAAATGTGTGAGACCCATTCCAAGTCTTTTCTGTTTAGAGATATGGTTTGCTTGTCGAATTTTTGGTTTAAGCTTCTTTATTTGGATAAATTTATACAATACAGGAAGTTAGATTTGAGTTAAGTGACAAATGAATTTGCTTCTTCTTTTCTCTTTTCACTATTGCATAATTTGTAATTAAAGAACGGGTATAGTTCTATAAATATTTCCTTTTTGTTGAGAATCTTAATTTGAGCGAGAGTGTGCTAAAAGAAAGTTAGATTTGAATTGATGGCAACTTGGATTTAAAGATTAGTTTAAAACCCGCCAAAAGACGTTTCTGATAAAAGTCTGGTGTTTTAGGTGCTTTGGGTCCATGTGACTCTTTTCTTTTATAGGAATCTTCTTTACTTGCTTTGTGCCTTTTCCCTTATCTCTCTTCTTTCTTGGTTAGTAAGCATTGTAGTTATAGCTGAAATTTAAAACTATTTTGTTTGATTTTCTGTTGTGTACAATTCTTGGTTAGTAATCTTTCATCCGCATAAGCGTAAAATTGCTTTATGCAGCATCCATTTTCAAGTGTTCACTAACTTGGGGCTGCCAGTGTATTAGAGAAAATGTCATTCCGTAGTATAGTTCGTGACATGAGGGATGGATTTGGGAGCTTGTCGAGGCGGAGTTTTGAGGTCAGGCTGCCAGGTCATTTCAGAGGGAAATCTCCTGGCTCAGCATGTGAGTTGCTTGACCAGCCTGTGGTCATTCAGGATAGTCCTTGGGCTGGTCTTCCGCCAGAATTACTGCGAGATGTGATCAAGAGATTGGAGGCAAGTGAGAGCACATGGCCTGCTCGCAAGCATGTTGTTGCTTGTGCTTCTGTGTGCAGGGCTTGGAGGGAAATGTGTAAAGAAATTGTAAGAAGTCCAGAGTTCTCTGGGAAGATCACCTTCCCTGTTTCCCTGAAGCAGGTGAGGTTCGTACATACTTTGTTCATACTTTGTCTTGCCTCTATAATATCTTTATACGAGGTCATTTTCATACTTGTATAAGGTTGTTTTCCTTTCAACCAAGTTCTGTCAATGCAAGGTTCTATCTGAGAATTAACATGTGGATGCACAAAGTTATTTTGTATGGGGTTTGCTATGACACAGAGTGATAATTGACAATTTTTTCGTTATCCATTTATAGCCAGGGCCCAGGGATGGAACCGTCCAGTGTTTCATAAAGAGGGACAAATCAAACTTAACTTACCATCTTTTCCTTTGCCTTAGCCCTGGTGAGCTTTTCTCTTGACATTTTGGCATTTGACTGTCATCACTTTTATGTGACCTGTTTTGTAAATAGTGGTCTTATATTGATGTATGCAGTTAACTTACCAACCCTAATCTCCTTCTCTCTAGTTTCTTGTGGTCTTCATGGATGGAAGTAATGAATGTTTTTTACCTCCATGCATTTGGTTGTGTCATGATGCTGTGGTTTCTACAGTGATGCATAGCTGCGCTGCTTGTCCTTGTTAATGACATTTAATCATGTTTCTAAAGTTGCATTAATGGTGCCTTCTTATTACTGTGCCAAAACTAGAAGTTGCTTCTGTCAGTTGTTTAACCAGCTAGACACAATTTTTTTTTTCTGATTAGTTGCAATTCATTTTCTATGTTGCAAAGAGACCAATTTGATTGCGGCAAGTTGTTTTCATGATCCAGATGCCTGATTGATATGCATCTGATGTGTTCTCTCTCTCTCACACACAATTGTGGCTTTTGTTTTCTTGAATGTTTATTTTAAAGTAACATTACTCTATATTATCTGTTCAGTTTTCTTTCTATTAAGTTTGTCCTACTGGCCTGGAAAGACAGTTATTCAATGATTCACCTTTTTTTTTTTAATTCGTTTGTGCAAGTGACTTGCATTATGATTTTATTGAAAAGGAAATTTCTTCTTTCCAAAAGTCAGTTGTGTAAATGGGTAGCAAATTCTTTTTAATGGCTATGCATACGAAGTTCTTCTGTAAAATATCTATCAAGCAAACTTTTGGAAACTGTCTACCGAATCTGCTGTTCTAAGATATCCTCTTGATCTTCTTTGAATTGTTGCTCCAGTTCTATTTTATCAATCTAAGTTATTACTCCCCAAAGATAACAAAAATCACTATAATACTCTCATTCAGCAACTAAACTGTTTGATACAAAGTTTCCTCAATCTACTATAGTATTCTAAATTAATATGCTGTTTATTAATTTAATGCTTTGCAGCTTTGCTTGTTGAAAATGGAAAATTTCTTCTGTCTGCAAAACGTTCTCGGAGAACTACTTGCACAGAATATGTAATTTCCATGGATGCAGACAACATATCAAAATCAAGCAGCACATATATTGGAAAACTAAGGTGAGAGTTCATTTTCTGTATGATATTTGATTAGTTGCTAATGCCCCAAATTTATGCTACAATTGTCATGCTAGTCTTGCATTGGATTGTGGTAATTTCCTTTAGTTATGACTTGAAGACAATATATGTTTAATTAACATTTCATTTGGGTTCAAAACTGGCCTAATCCATGCAACCTCCATTGTCTAGTAGACCAAGGTGTACTTATTACCTAGCTATATAGTCAATAATCTCATTGCATAGTTTTTCTGTAAACTTGAACTGTATATTTCTTTTTTGTTTTTATTAGGAATATATTCTGTTTCTCTATTGTATAGGATTAAGTGTGTATGGGTGACACATGCTAGCATGCATGTGTATGAGTATGCTACTATAGTTTAAATGTCAGCTTAGCCATGTCATTTTTTTCTTTTGTGATACCTGAAGCTAGGCTAAAGATTTGGTTAAATTTTTCTTTCTGTTTCTCCATGTGAGGGGGTGATAATTGTTTGCTCTGCAGATGCATCAGAAATGTAACTATTGATTGTTTCATGCATTATATAAATTTTACTTGATCAAGGATCTTAAAGATAAGAGTGATGAATTGATTTAGACCTTTCTAGTGAGGTCAGGGTGTCCAAGATATTAGTAGCCTGATATGAACCATTTATCGCAAGGGTTTGTTAAGCATGTGAGTTGGTGCTTTCAAGACTTCCTACCTCTAGGTATCATTATAAGAAGTTCTGTAATGGTCTTTAACTTCAGGGCTCGTGAGATTAGTCGAGGTGCGCGCAAGCTGGCCGAACATCCATGTTAATAAAAAAAAAAAAGTTCTGCAATGACTAATGCACAAAAGGAAACATTAAATGCACAAAGTTCAACGAATTGCTGTACTTATGTGTCAGAATTGTGTTGAAATGCTTATTGTTCTTGTTTCAGGTCAAATTTTCTGGGAACCAAATTTATAATTTATGACACGCAGCCCCCCTATAATAATGCTCAGCTTGCCCCACCTGGCCGAAGCCGTAGGTTCTACTCAAAGAAAGTTTCTCCAAAGGTTCCTACAGGCAGCTATAACATTGCTCATGTTACATATGAGCTGAATGTGCTTGGCACCCGGGGTCCACGAAGGATGCACTGCACCATGCACTCAATCCCTGTATCATCCCTTGAGCCTGGTGGTTCTGTCCCAGGCCAGCCTGAGCTCCTACCTTGCTCCCTTGAAGACTCATTTCGGAGCATTTCCTTTTCGAAATCAATTGACAATTCAACTGAGTTTAGCAGTTCCCGGTTCTCCAACATTGTTGGGCCTCGAGAAGAAGATGAGGAGGGAAAGGAGAGACCACTGGTCCTCCGGAACAAGTCACCAAGATGGCATGAACAGTTGCAGTGCTGGTGCCTTAATTTCCGTGGGAGAGTGTCGGTTGCCTCTGTCAAGAACTTTCAGCTTGTTGCTGCAACGCAGCCTGCTGCTGGTGCACCAACACCTTCGCAGCCTGCTCAATCTGATCATGACAAGGTGATTCTTCAATTCGGTAAGGTTGGCAAAGATATGTTCACCATGGATTACCGGTATCCTTTGTCTGCATTCCAGGCTTTTGCTATCTGCTTGAGCAGCTTTGACACTAAATTGGCATGTGAATAGAAAAGAAAATGGCAAGAGATATAGAACTTGTAGTTTCCTAGATGGTATCTTTCTATGGCTTTCTAGGATGGGCGGTTGTGTGCAGTCAGTCACTGTACAACTTATAGTTGACTGGAAGGCGCAGAACATCTCCTCACATTTGACTGGTCTTTCCTTTCCCACTTTCCCCCCCCTCTGTTTCCATTGGCTTAGTTTGTTTGAATGATTCCATCGTACACTTTTCTGCTGTTGTTAAATCCGTTGCTTTTCATATGACAAAAATATGTCCGTACGTGTTAACCATGAAGTAATTTGACTCCCAGCGGCATCTTTGTGGGATGAGACGATAGTGTGTTTCTGTTAGAATATATGTCTAGTAGTCATTACTTTGATACTTTGACTTTGCTCATAAAGTATATTTATTATTTAATTTTTTTTATTAATGAATCTAATATTTAATTAATAAATATAAAGAAAAAATAAATTTTTATTAATTTAATATTTAATTAGTAAATCTAATATTCTTGATATAAAAATATTTTATAAATAAAATTATAAAATTGTTATAATTATGAGATTTTGATTGTATCTAAGTATTTTTTTTCCTAAATATTCTTGCTTCTTCTATTAAGGTTGTATATTAATTAAAGTCATTGAGATTTATAAATGTTATGTTTTTTTATAAAAAGAAACATAATATAGGTATTTGTTGAAAGACAAGTACACTCAAGGTAATCAACAAGTTGAGATTATTAAATTATTTTACATATGGAATGTCACATTTTAATCCCGACAACAAGTTGTTATAATCAATGGTAACAAGCAAATAGATATTGGATATAACATAAATTATATTAAATTATTTGAGTAATCAAGAGATGATTCTTCACTCAAGGTAAATTAGAAAAAATATTTTATATGTTCTCAAATAGTATTAATTGTGAAATCCTTACATAAGATGGAATTATATTTGAAAAGAGTTTTAAATTTTATTCAAATGATTAATGTCTATGGTATTGAGAACAAATATGATTTAAAAAAGGTAGATATATTTCAAGTTATAATATCTAAATCAGAACATTTATGATGAAAGAATAATAATTACACTAAGAAAGTACTCATTAAAAGATTGAGTCAAACCACTTATGATTTTTTTAATATTTAAAGGATCATAACACTTTGCTAGATGATGCACTTGATCTTCAAATATATATCAATCAATTGGTGAATTGATAATAAATTAAATTATTTTATTTATTTAGAATTATAATTTATATTTAGGTCAACTTATTAGGAATCTAATGGATCACACACATTAAGAACTATTGGTTAGAAATTAAACTGAAATAATTAATCAAGTGTGACTTGTTTGTGAATAAGTTTTAGAAATTAAGGACTAAAATATAATTAATATAAGAAATTATAATTCTAGACCTAGAAAATCAATTAAAGACTTGAAAGAATAAATTTTTAAAAATTATTATGAAACAATATATATGATATTATTTAATAAGCAAATTGATATTTTATTATTTATATGGTTATCAAGTTTTCATATAAATAAAATGACATGCCTCATATTTTGTGTAAAGAAAAACTATGTAAGTTATACATATAATAGAGAAACACTTGCAAGCGCAGAAAAGAAAGCTAGTATTCAAAGATATAGTAACCTCTCTCTTCTTAAAAAGTTTTCATAATATTTCTTATTTTTGGTTTGTGTGGACTATAGTTAGAAGACGAGATGACTTTTGGTTTGCGATAATCTAGTCTTGAAAAGGATGGTCACACCCTAGATTGTCCAATGAGACCCTTGGAACTCCTTAAAAAAAAAATAATTTATTGTTTCCGCTGTATTTATGTGTTTTAAAAAACCTAACAATGATATTAGAGTTGATAGTGATATTAGACTTGATTGCATGGTTTGATTTTTATTGGCGTTAATTATGAATTAATTTTATGTGCAAAAGTTATTTTTCTCAAAAGTAAATTGTCATTTTCTTTTAAAAAAAAAGGGTCTTGGTTTTTGTTCCAATTATAATGCGATCCAAATTACAACAAATGATCCAAATTAATGTAATTGTGTTTTTTATTGTTGAATGAATGTAATATTAAACATGGTATGCATGTTCTGTCTTTTTTCTATTTTTTTTATGGTTTGTAAAATTATTTTTTCTATTTTATTGTTTAATTCTCCTCGAATGTAAATTGATGTTTCCTTTTTAATTATATAAATGTTATGTAATTTAAAAAATAAAAATTTAGATAAAAAAATTATTTTATAATCTAAAAAAAAAACAATGAAGAACAATACAATTTTAATGCTTGTAAGGACTTAAACAGATTTACAGCAACTTCCTATATTTTAACCCCCTAATTCCCATCTATATCTAAGAAGAGAATTAGTTCAGTTATATCCATAATCATCCTTATAAATGTGATTTTAAATTATACATACATAATAATAAATATCCCATCCATGCCTGCACTCTGTACAACCCCATGTGAAGTCTCTAATCCTTACTCTGCCTGCCGGCTGGAGGACTAGCTAGTCATTTGCCTTCAACCTCTCCTTTGTCAGAACGTTTTTAGCTGTCACCACCGCAGCCACACATTACAGCCCTGTAACTGATGATTCTCCTGAAGTCTTCTGTCAAAATGGATCAGATCAGTCGGTTTTTCAGCTTAGACAGGCAACTAATATGAGCTGAGCTGTCCTGTTTGGCACTTCCAGTTCTTTCCGTACCATGGGAAAAGAAAGGTTAAGTGACCGGCTTTTATGCGACTTCAGCCCTCCACAGACAATGACCGGAATACTTTACTGTTCATGAATCCTTGTAAAACAATTCAATAACATAAAAAAAATTAATTAAAATTAAAAAAATTAAAATTTTGAACAATTCCAAACTGCCTCTATAGCAACCTTAGTTGAAACACCTGCTCATAACCGAGAACCAGTCTCTGAGTGGTGTAATAATTAGTCATGTTTTAAATTTATTTATAAAAAATTATAAATTTGACTTTTATAAATTTTATAACTAATGAAGATTTATATTATTGTTAACTATAAAATTTATAAAATTAATAGAGATACATACAAACTGACTCGAATATTTATATTAATTAAATAATAATAATAATACATCAAGTGAACAAACTCCATGTTAGCCATACTTACAGAATCCTTGAAATGTTCGGACCTTTTAAAGTCTAGGGTGCCATAGCCCCTCGTACGCTCTTCCTAGGCCCGCGTTCTGGTAATAAAGGTTTGGTGTATACATACGATTTCAAGAAAAACGGAAAAGGAAGATGGAAAAAAAAAGGAGTACACAGTATGTTTGGTAATAGTTGTTTTTTAAATAACTTTTCATGCTAAAATGCATGTTAATAATTTTTTTTATTTTTTAAAAATTATTTTTAACATCAGTATATTAAAACGATTCAAAACGTACAAATCATATTAAATTTTAACAAAATAAAAAATTTAAAATTTTATAAAAACACGATTTTAACAGTATTCTCAAACACTTCCAGATGGGTGTTGCTACTACTAGTTTCTTTGTTTTTATCAGTGTTTTGCTTTTATCGGGCCAGTTAATTTAAGCACTGTACGTTTTACCTTCTCGGGGGGAGGGGAGCCTATATTGACACATGACAGGGAGCCTACTAGCCCAAGTTCCCTGATGTATTATGTGATTGACAATTGGCTCAAAATGGGAGTTTTTTAAAAAAAAAACTTTAGCACAGTTATTTTTTTAAAATAACATAATTCTGAGAGATTCCCTTAAAAAATATAGCTAAGACAATTTTAAAATTTAAATTTAAAAAATTTTATTCTTATACAAGACCAAGTAATTTATTCTTATATAAACTATGTAATACAAGAATAAGTTTTTTATTTTTATACAAACTCTATGAATAAAAAGAGTTATATTTGACATAAGTTTTGAAAAAAAATACAGTAATTTAATTAAGACAAAATCACAAGTATATATCTGTTTAATGAAAATAAAATATTATTA
>Ga0307511_10005353_pt1 | contig 13058 bp, 11 predicted proteins | sample 13_EM_MG_FD_200266 | JGI IMG/M metagenome (GOLD analysis project Ga0307511, IMG submission 200266) | Populus trichocarpa ectomycorrhiza microbial communities from riparian zone in the Pacific Northwest, United States - 13_EM | ecosystem: Host-associated > Plants > Roots > Unclassified | place...
ACCTTCTTCACAACCGAGTACCGTGCCGTAAAACTGCCGTGCCAGAGCCAGATCGGTGACCGGAAACGCAACATGGAATGGATTAATTTTTCTCATCTGAATGCAGGGAGATTTTCCTGCTTTTAGGTTTATTAAAGCGTATTTTAAGATCAATACATTGCTTTCCCAAACCATAATTTCTTCATTTAAATGAGATTAACTCATGCAATTGTCGACCGTCACAGAGCGGCGGCTACCCTCGCTCAACGCGGTGCGAAGCTTTGAGGCGGCGGCGCGCCATTTGAGCTTCACGCTGGCGGCACGGGAGCTGTCTGTTACGCAAGGGGCGGTGAGCCGCATGGTGCAGGCGCTGGAGGCCGAGTTGGGAATAGCGCTGTTTCGTCGAATCGGCCGCACGCTGGAGTTGACACCTGCCGGTGCGGCCTATCAGCCCCACATTTCGCAAGCCCTGGAGAGCATTGCCGCAGCCACCCGCTCGATCCGGCGACTCGAACGAGGTGGTGTGCTTCGCGTCACTGTGTTGCCGACTTTTGCCATGCGTTGGTTGGTGCCACGCCTGCACAGCTTTCAACAACGTCACCCGGACATTTTGATTGACATCATTACGCACGAGGTCTCGTTGGACTTTGCTGCCAGCGGTGGCGATATCGGGATTCTTTATGGCTTGGGTCAATGGCCCCATACGGAAGCCACTTTATTCATGCACGAAGATGTGGCGGTTTACTGTAGTCCGGCACTCCTCGAGCGCGGTCCCGCCTTGACGGGTCCCAAAGACCTGAGTGCACACTGCCTGTTGCAACACACCACACGCGTCCAAGCCTGGCACAACTATTTCACCACTCTGGGTCTGCCTCCTCCCGATATGAGCCTCTCCCCTGGATTTGAACATTTTTTCATGCTGATTGAGGCGGCTGCGGCTGGAATGGGACTGGCTCTCTTGCCTCAGTTCTTGGCGGTTGAAGAACTCGTCAGCGGGCGCCTGGTTTGTCCGTACGATGTTTCTTTGCGCAACGAAAACGCCTACTACATCACCCATGCAAATGGCGCCGGGCGAAATCGAAGCATTCAATTGTTTAAGGAGTGGTTACTGGCGCAAGTCCCCGGCTGAGTAAATTATGGCGCTCACGCCAAAGGACGGCTTTATCTACGCCTACGACCGCAGGACGAGCCAGCGCCTGTATCGATTGGCGGTGACTACACAGGAGAATACGTCTGTGCCCATGTCCGCAGCGGGCGTGAGGTTCTGCCCTGGCACGCAGGGTGGCGCGGAATGGAACGGGCCTGCCTATGATCCCCAGCATGATGCCCTCATCACGGGCCAAGTCGATTGGTGCTCAACAGTCCGCTTCGACGCGGATGACCAGATCAAGTCGATTCCTGCGGCCCAACCTTGGACCGGATCGTCGAAGGACGGTTTCGGCCATCCGGACCCGCAGTCCCGGTGGGCAGGATGGCTCACTTCGCTCGACGCGGTTTCCGGCAAGCAACGCTGGAGATTTCGCGCACCCAACCCGATTATGGGGGGTGTAACACCCACGGCCGGTGGTGTCGTGATCTTCGGAGACATGGGGGGTGGCTTCGGTCATCGTTCTGATGATCGCCTGCTTGTTCTCGAAATAGTGATACAAGTGGTCCTCGCAGATGTCCGAAATACTGGCGCCGCGGAAACCATCGTGCGCCAAGCAGCGTCCGGCGGCCTCTAATATTTCCCGCCGCCGCTCCTCATGTTTCTGTGCGTCCATCTTGCGCAAGGCATTCCCTTTTAACTAGAGCGATCATTCTATTTCGGTTGACGGCGCAGATAAACTGCTGATATAAATAGATCGAGCGATCATTCTAGTATTCAATTCCGGTATTTATTCGCAGGGCAGCCCTTGGGTCGGGTCCGGCGGTGAATGGAGGCCAATTCGATGGGCTGCAAAAAGAACGTTTGTACAGTGTTGGTGCAAGCGGCGCTGGGTCTTGCGGTTATGTCGCCGGTTCGCGACGCATGCAGTGCTGAAGAGAACGCCGCCGAAGGTAGTGACTGGCACGTTGCGCTCGGGGCAGGCGCGGTCAGTCTCCCAAAGTACCCTGGAAGCAGGGCGAGGAGGGCAGAGCCGATGCCGCTGATCAGCGTTCGCTACAAGCGCTTTTTCATCGGTGGAGTACCAGGTGCCGGTACGCCAGCTGGTCTCGGCGTGTATCTGTTGGAGGACAACCATCTGCAGCTCGGAGTAGCCTTGAGCGGCGATGTCATTAAACCGCGCCAGGAAAGCTATGACAGCCAACATCTTCGGGGGTTGGGCGACATCAACGGAACCTTCCGAGGGTCGGTGTTCGGCGGCTATACGCTCGACTGGTTTACCCTCCGAGGCAACGTTTCTTACGACCTCCAAAATAGTCACAACCACGAAGGAATGCTTGCCTCACTCGAGGCGGTTGCACGCTACAACCCAACGCCTCGGCTCAGTCTGACAGCGGGTCCGACTGTGACTTTTGGCAACCAGACCTATATGCAAACTTTCTTCGGCATTGACGCCCTGCAATCCCAAAGATCAGGGTATGCCGAATTCACGCCTAAAGGCGGCGTTGCACTCATCGGCCTTTCCGTTGGAGCGGGGTACCGTCTGACCTCTCATTGGACTGTCAGCGCGCATGTGGCGGCACAGCGGCTGCAAGGCGATGCGGCGCGCAGCGTCATCGTTGAGAACAAAAATCAAAATGTCTACGCGCTATTTGCCAGCTATAGGTTTTGAAGCCGCCGTGGCTCACTTCCACCAGCGATAGAAGTCCGGCATTTCGGAGGCCTGTGCTTCGAACAGCGGAGCGCGTTTCTCGAAAAACGCCCGAACGCCTTCCTTGCCGTCCTTCTGACTCGCATAAAACACCGCCAGCGATTCGATCTTGTGCGCTTCCAACGGGTGCGGCTGTGCGCTGTTGCGGAACATCATTTGCCGTGTCAGGGCAATGGCGACAGGCGAGCGATTGTCAATGAAGCGACGCGCCAGCCCGTAGGCTTCGGGCAGGAGTTGTTCGGACGGGTAGATCGCCTTTACCAGGCCACCGCGTTTGGCTTCCTCGGCATCGAACAAATCCGCGCTGTAGGTCCATTCCAGCGCCTGGGCGATTCCGACTACGCGAGGCAGGAACCATGTCGAGCACGCTTCCGGCACAATTCCAATCTTGCCGAAGACGAAGCCGATGCGCGCCTTGTCGGACGCCAGGCGTTGATCCATGGCAAGCGTCATGGTTGCCCCGACTCCCACGGCCGGTCCGTTTATGGCGGCAATCACCGGCTTCTTGCACGCAAAGATAGACAAAGTCACGCGGCCGCCCGTATCCCTGACGCCATGCAGAATCGCCGGGTCGTCCAGCCGGTTGTTCATGTCATCCAGCGTTGGACGTTGCGACTCGTCGAGGCCAAAGACATTCCCCGGCCCCGTCAAATCCGCTCCGGCGCAAAATGCGCGGCCTGCCCCGGTAACCACGATCGCGCCTACCGCGTCGTCTTCGCTTGCCGTCCCGAAGGCGTTGACGAGTTCGTCCACCATTTCAACGGTGAGAGCGTTGAGTTGTTCTGGGCGATTGAGCGTCAGGGTCAGAATGCGGCCGGCTACCGACCAGTCGAGCGTTTTGTATTTCATCCTGGTCACTCCGTTGTCGCGCTGGCCGCGCGCGCAATTGCCTCGATTCCGCCGAGCGCAAAGTGCGCCATCTGGCGCGTATTCTCCTCGACCGCTTCGGGACCCAGCCGCAGAACGGGGAAAATGCGCGCCGTACTTCGCTGGCCGACCAGGAACAGGATTCCTAAAGGGGCCACGATGTTGATGCAACATCGTGCGACGGCCGCGTGCTCGGCCGGCAGACCGGTCAGCTCGCTCACGATCCCTTTCAGTATGGCCGCGCGGGCGCGCATGTCCTTGCTGCGGATCTGATCGAAGATCGGACCGGGAGACAGGATTTCCTGGATCAGCAATCGCATGGCCCAGGTGCAGGAGCCGGGTTCGCAGCGGACTGCGACCAGCAGCCGGATGAACGCCGTCAGTTTCAATCTGGGGTCCGCCTCCCGGGCAACGGCTGCGGTGAACTCTTTGGAAGGCGCAAGCCGTTTACGGGCTTCCTGCAGTACGGCTCGATAGAGATTGGCAATTCCGCCGAAATGATAGACCACTGCTGCCGTGTTGGCTCCGCTGCGGCGGCAGATCTCCTTACCCGTGGTCCTGGAAAAGCCCTTCTCGGCGAACACTTCGCCTGCCGTTTCCAACAGTTGCGCGCGCGTGCTGCGCCCTCGGGTGGCGGTCGGAGCGGCCCGAGGGGATCGCCTGCGTGCTGGAATGACAGAAGCGACATTGCGACCGCGCATACGCCCCCAACGTGTCACAACCCGGTAGGAAAATGCCGGCCTAGATTGCCACCACCGCGGCCAAAGTCAAATGCAGGTGTGATTCCGCTGGCTCGCTGTTGAGGGAATGTGGACCCAACAGCGTCTCGAGGTCACGAAACGCCCAACTTTCGTCGATCGACATAGGGTCAGTACGCAGCGAGCCTCGCCGGCCTCGGCACGCGCGGCGAAGTTGCTTTTACATTGTCAAACCTGCTCGACGGCGGATCTGGCTTGAAGTCGGTGGGCCTGCGGGTATGATGAAGAAGAGACACTATTGTTGGATATGATCGGTCTTGACCGTGAGCGATGACCGCATGCGTGATTTGCCCTTCCTGCTGATGGAGGTGAGCCGGCGATTCGTACTGCGCTTCGAGGCCCATGCCGGCTCAATCTCGCTCAATCTCCCGCGATGTAAAGCTCTGGTCTGTCTGGAAAAAAGCGAGGGTATGAGCCAGGTGCGGCTGGCCGCGCTGGTCGGCGTGGACGCGATGACCATGGTGCGTATCGTCGATCGAATGGAGTCCGAGGGCCTGCTCGAACGCCGCCCTGATCCGGCCGACCGCCGCAGCCGCTGCCTTTATCTGACCCCCAGGGCCAAGCCGCTCCTGCACGAGATCCGGCACCTCGTCGATCTGAGCCGTGCGGAGGTCTTCGCCGGTATCCGCGGCGACGATCTGCAGGTGTTCATGGATGTGTTGGAGCGTATGGAAGACAACCTGAGCAAGCTCAATCGCAACGAAGGTCCGCAATGTTAAGCATTGTCCTTGGCGGGCACACCCGGATCGCAGTCTGAAACGGTGTGCGCCTGGCTTTCTTGACTGGCAAAGCGCCGTGCCTCTAATATGGCAGTGGAGTGACAGTTCAAACTAGGGCTTGCGACGGCTGCCGCGGACGGCCGAACCGTCCTGGACTAGTGCCTATTTCAGTCGAGCGCCGGATCTGACACATGAGGGGCCGGGCATATCGCCTGGCGCAAACTCCATTTCCGTGCACATCGATTGCGGTAGAGGGCGATGTGGTAGAAACAGCTGAGTATCGCAATCTCATCGGTGGAGAGCTGTGCGCGGCGAAATCCGCTCATATGCTCGACTCGATCAGCCCGGCCACCGGCAAGGTGTGGGCGCGGATCCCGGCCAGTGACGGGACGGATGTGGATGCGGCCGTCGCGGCCGCCTCCGCTGCGTTTCCGTCGTGGTCCTCACTGCCGGCGGCTGCGCGAGCTCACCACCTGAAACAGGTAGGCAAATGCCTCGCGGAGCATGGGGACGAGCTCTCGCGCCTGGAATCGCTCGACAACGGCTGGCCGCACGCCGACTACGTCATGAAGTTCGGAGTTGGAAGGACATTCCTATGGGAGCGCGCGGCCGCGTCCACACTCGAGGCAGTCACAGGCCGAAGCGTGATCCTGGATCGCTCCATGATGGGCTACACGCGCCGGGAGCCCTACGGGGTGGTTGCGGCAATCATCCCCTGGAACGCGCCGCTTGGCATCATGGGCAACAAGGCATCCCTGGCGTTGGCGGCCGGCAATACCGTGGTGGTCAAACCTGCTGAGCAGGCGAGTGTATCCATTCTGCGCCTCGGTGAGCTCCTGGCCAAGGTGCTACCGCCGGGAGTTTTGAACATTGTTTCCGGGCTCGGTGAGCAGGCTGGCGAGCCCCTGGTGCGTCATCCCCGCGTGGGCAAGATCACCATGACCGGGTCGTCCGAAACGGGCAAGCGCATCCAGCGCGCGGCGGCCGATACGCTGACATCCTCAGTCTTCGAGCTTGGCGGCAAATCGCCCAACATTGTCTTCGCCGATGCCCATCTCGATGTCGCCGCAGGTGTCATCGCGCAATCCATTTTCACTCCCAATGCCGGGCAAGGATGCATAGCAGGATCGCGCATCCTGGTACAACGTCCGATTCTGAATGACATGCTGAGCCGCATCCAGGCCATCGCGGCGAAAATTGTACTCGGTGATCCGTTCAACCCAGTTACGACCATGGGGCCCATCGTCTCGCAGAAGCAGTACGAGCGAGTGACCGGGTACATCGAGATCGGCACTCGGGAGGCTGAGCTCGTATTCGGTGGCCGGTCTGGGAGCGGGCTCGTACCTGCCCTGCCCGGGGGATACTGGGTAGAGCCAACACTGTTCATGACCGCGGACAACTCCAACCGCATCTGCCAGGAGGAGATCTTCGGGCCGGTTGCTGTCGTGATCCCTTTTGAGACCGACGATGAGGCGATCGCGATCGCCAACGACAGCCGCTATGGCCTTACCGCAGGCATCTGGACGCGTGACATGGCGCGTGCACACCGTTTCGTGCGCGATCTCCAGTCAGGGAATGTGTGGGTGAACACCTACAATCAGACTCGTTACGAGCTGCCCTTCGGCGGCATCAAGGACAGTGGCTACGGCCACGATGACGTACTGGAATTTACGCGAGAGAAGACTGCTGTCTTTGCGACCTGATGAGTTGCACGCGCGCGGGCCGGGCGGACGCCGCGGAGGCGCGTGAGCGGCTGATGCCATTCGTGGCCCGCAGCTGTGCCCGCTCGCGCGAAATGTATGCTTCCCGGCGAGCTGTCACGACGGACATCAGGACTGCGTCCAGGGTGTACGCCGCGCCGTGCACCGAGCTTCAGGCGGCCAACGGAGCGGGCTTTCTTGACTGGCCCGACACTCTGTCTCTATTATGTCAGTGGAATGACAGTTTGTTCCACCCGCGAGATGACATGAACAGTGAGCTCGTCAGCTATCCCATGTTTGAGGTCAAAGGGATCGAGGTGGATGAACGCTACAAGGATGTTCAGAAACGGGGTTTGCTGCGGATCAAGCTGCCTTTTGGCGAGCCGTGTTGGCTTGCGACGCGTTACGCCGACACGCGCACCGTTTGGGACTATAAGCTTTTCAGCCGGGCGCTGGGCCTGACTCACGACGCACCAGGCATGTTCCCAAGCGAACGGATCAAAGACCCGAAGCTGATGATCAACATGGACCCGCCGGAGCACAGCCGGATACGCACGCTGGCAGCGGCATCGTTCACCCCTGCTCGCATCCAGCAATTCGAGGGCTGGATTCAGTCAATGGTGAACGAGCTGCTCGATGAGATGGTCGCGGCGGGGCAGCCCGCGGATTTCATCGCCATCTATTGCCTCAACCTGTCGTTGCGAGTGCTCACCCGGATACTCGGGATACCGGCAGCGGACGCGGCGAAATTCCGCAAGTACGTCGATATCTCATCCAAGATCGGCATCGACGAGAAGGAGCGGGGGGCCGCCAGCACGCAGACGATGGAATTCGTCAGGCGGCTCATTGCCGAGCGGCGCTCTCACTCCAGCGACGATTTATTGGGTGAGCTGGTCCATGCACGCGACCATGACGACCGGCTGGGCGAGGAAGAGCTGGTTGCATTGGCCCTCTCGCTGTGGAACGGGGGTTTCAAGACGACGAGCTGGCAACTCGGGACGACCGTCTACACGTTGATGGCCAATCCCGAACACTGGCGGGAGTTGCTCGAGAAGCCCGAGCTGCTGCCGGCGGCCCTCACTGATCTGTGGCGCTGGATTCCGAGCTTCAAATACGGCGTGCCCTTCGTACGCTGGGCAAAACAGGACGTCAAATTCAGCGACGGCACACTCGTGCGCGCGGGGGAGGCAGTACTACCCGAGCTCGCGGTGGCTAACCGTGATGAGTCCGTGTTTCCCGATGGTTGGAAGCTCGACTTTCACCGGGACAAGCCCCAGCCCCATCTGTCGTTTACCGTCGGCGCCCATGCATGTCTGGGGCAGCACCTGGCGCGCCTGCAAGTCAGGTTGACTCTCGAAACGCTGCTGCGCCGTTTTCCGACACTCGCGCTCGCCGTTCCGGCAAATGAGATCAAGTGGGACAAGACCTCGTTCATGCGAGGAGTCGAGTCACTGCCGCTGCGATGGTGAGTCGTCGCCCTTTTTCGCAGTGTCGCCCTTTTCGCGGCAAGGAAAGAGATAGCCAGTTATGAGTGAGTTGTTCAGTGGCCGGTCCCCGGAAACCCTCGATCTGTTGTTGCGCCGGCGTTCGTCTTCGGCCAAGGCCATGGGCGATCCCGGGCCAAGCACCGAGCAGACTCGGCTGATTCTGCAGGCGGGTATTCGCGTGCCTGACCACGGCAAGCTCGCTCCCTGGCGCTTCCTCGTGTTTGAGGGTGAGGGCAGGGCGGAGTTCGGCGAAGTTTTGGCAAACGCACTGGCTGCGAGCAAATCCAACATCAGTGAGGCGCTGCTGCGATTCGAGCGGGGCCGTTTTTTGCGCGCACCGCTCGTCATTGCCGTCATCTCTTCGCCGCAGCTCGACAAAGCGATCCCCGAGTGGGAACAGCGGCTATCGGCCGGCGCAGTCTGCCAGAACATGCTGATCGCGGCTATCACACTCGGTTTTGGAGCTCAGTGGATTACCGAATGGTGCGCATACGATGCCGGCATAAGCAAAGCGCTCGGACTGTCGGCCGATGAGCGTGTAGCGGGCTTCTTGTATGTAGGGACTGGTCGCGAGCCGCTGAGCGAGCGCCCGCGCCCGAATCTGGACACGCTGGTGCGATATTGGCGCGCCACGGGTTCGGCGTAAGTCTGCTCAGCCGACTGCATGGAAAGGTTGGGAATGCAGGTTCGTGCCTGCTCCCGAAAGAAGAGTGTCTCATCAATTGGTCTGAGGGGGATTTGATGAACAGTCGGTGTTGTGGGGCGGCGCTGCTCGCCGCGCTCAGTTTAGGACTTGTCCTTGCGGCCTCGGCGAACGCCGAGGCCGCCAACGAGGGCGCAGCGACGCCACCCTCCCAGGGAGCGGGGTTGGAGGATCTGACCGAGGTCGTGGTGACGGCGCGGCGCATCGAGGAGCGGGCACAGGACGTTCCGATCTCCATGACGATCTTCAACCAGCAGCAGTTGACGGATCACAACATTCAGACGTCGGGTGATCTTGCCGCGTATACACCCTCGCTGTCGACCGGTGACTTCTTTGGTCAGGAGGAGGTGACCTCCTTTTCCATTCGTGGATTTGTGCAGGCGCTCGGCACCACGCCGTCAGTGGCGGTGTATTTTGCTGATGCGGTGGTACCGCGCGGCGGCAACATAGGCGAAAACGCAGGTTCGGGCGTACCGCCCGGCAGTTTCTTCGACCTGCAGAACGTGGAAGTGCTCAAGGGACCGCAAGGCACGCTGTTCGGACGAAACACTGACGGCGGTGCGGTACTGTTGGTGCCGAAGAAGCCGACGTCGGAGTTTGAGGGCTATGTGGAGGGAGGCTACGGCAACTACGCGATGGAAGAGGTTCAGGGGGTGGTCAATATTCCCGTGAACGACAACCTGCGAGTCCGGGTCGGGGTGAATCACGAAACACGCACCGGTTATATGCAGAATATAACCGGGATTGGGCCGTCGAATTTCGGCGACATCGGTTTCACCGCCGTGCGCCTGAGTGTGGTGTGGGATGTCGTGCCCAACGTGGAAAACTACACCGTGGCTACCTACAATCTGTCCAACACCAACGGTGCGCTCTGGCAGATGTTTGCCTGTAATCCGGACCCGCGGGTCGCGCCCATCGGCGCGATTTTCTGCCCCGCCACCCTCAAGGCGCAGCAGAGTGCGGGTCCCTACGCCGTGCAGAATGACCTGTCGGGTGCAAAGTCCTATTTGCGGCAGCTGCAATACATCAATACAACCGCCTGGCAGGCCAGTGACCACCTGACCGTCAAGAACATCATCAACTACGGGCAGCTGCGCACTGAGCTCGACAGTGCTATTTGGGGCGCTAACTTTACCGGCACTGGAATTCTCGGCTTCCCGCAGGGCGCGCCGATCTTTAGCGTCATTACCTCCCCACGCGATGCGGGATTTCTGACAACCGACCAGTACACCTGGAGCGATGAGCTGCAGTTTCAGGGCGACGCGCTGGGCAGCAGGCTCACATGGCAATCGGGCGCCTACATCGAGCGTAGCGGCCCGAGCGGCAAAATCACAGGCTCCCGCTCCGGTAATGTCGTGACCTGCACGAACCTCGCAGCGTTGGATTGTCGAGGCATTGGGCAGTCTCTGGATGAAATCGCGACCTCCCACAACAGCGACGTGGCCGGCTATGCGCAGGCTTCTTACAACATTCTTGACCAGCTCAAGTTCACGGGTGGTTTGCGCTACACATCCGATGAAAGCGGCGCCACAACTAATCAGCTCCGTCGCGTCTTCCCTGTTCCGAATACGCCGTTTACGCTCTGTGTCAGTCAATCGGCGGCCCTCGCCAATAACTGTTCTCAATCGTTTCAGCAGGACTCACACGCATTGACCTACCTGGCGGGTCTGGATTACATGCCCGTTCAGGACCTGATGCTGTACGCCAAGTATTCGCGCGGTTACCGCCAGGGAGGTGTGGCCACTCTGGTTTCCGACGGCTTCCACACGTACAAGCCCGAGCACGTCGACACATATGAGATCGGAGAAAAGACCAGCTTCCATCGTTGGGTCGACGGCGTCTTCAACGTCTCTGCTTTCTACAACAACTTCACCGATCAACAGTTGTTCGCCGTTTTCCTGCCTGGTCCGACTGCATCGGTCGGGCTGCCTCCATTGCAGGGCATCATCAACGCCGGTACGTCGCACATCTGGGGTACCGAGATCGAAGCGGCGATTACGCCGGTGAAGCCGATCACTCTCGGAGTGAGCTATGCCTACATCAACACGAAGTTGGTCTCCACGGTGCCGCAACCGCCGCCGGCCCCGGGTTACCAGCCTGTTAGTTACAGCTCAGCGATAGGGGGCGTTCTGCCTTTCACGCCCACACACAAGCTCGCCGCGAATCTCACCTACAGGCTGCCGGTGCCGGATTCGCTCGGCAAGGTATCCTACAACGCAACATGGACATACCAGAGCAGCCAGCTGGTGACCATAGCGTCACCTTTCGGTGTCATTCACCCCTACGGTCTGTTGGACATGAATCTCAACTGGAGTTCCCTGTGGGGCTCTCCCGTTGACCTGGAGCTTTTCGCATCCAACGTCACCAATCGCCTCTACTACACAGGAGGCGATACGCCCTATGCCACGCAGTACGGCTTTGCGGTGCGCCTGCTGGGCGAGCCGCGAATGTATGGCGCGCGCGTGCGTGTGAAATTCGGCAAGTAAATGCCGTCAGACGAAAGGTGAGACAGCGGCCGCCTTCGGGGGCTGCTACGGCCGCAATGGCCGGTGCAGCTTTCCCGGAGGGTACGTCGTGCGACGCGACGGGCTCAGGCGATCGCGCCCTTCGCCTTCAGCTTCTCAATGCGGTCCCAGTCCATTCCCATCTCGAGCAGTACCGATTCCGTGTGCTCGGAAGCCTGGGGAGCACGGGTGGTGTGCAGCGCCTCGTGATTGAATTGAACAGGCCCACGCACGATTTTGAGCGGCCTGCCTCCGTCGGAGGCTTCGACTTCCACAATCATGTCGTTGGCTATCGCCTGCTCATCCGTCGTCAGGTCTAACAGGCTCTGGGCCGGAGCCCATTGACCCTTCAGAGTTTTCAGATGCTGGCGCCAATACGCGAATGACTTGCTGCCAATCGCTTTCACGACCAGGTCGCTGGCGGCGTTGGAGTTGTCGATGAGCTTGCGAGCATCAGCAAACCGCGGATCGTCAGCCGCCTCCGGGATACCCAGGTGAGCAAAGGTGTCCCGGATGAGAGCGGGCGTCAGGGTCAGGATGCAGAAGTTGATTGTCCCTCCGTCGGCGGTGCGGAAATTACCGAGGAACGGATTTACGGGGTTGCCGCCGCTGCTGGGCATTCGGTTGCGATTGAAGACACCGGTCTCCATGCCTTGTGTGAGTAGAGCGCCGCAGGCCCACCAGGCAGTGCTGAGCAAAGAGACATCCAGCTCCACCGCCTCGCCCGTGCGCTCGCGATGAAATAGCGCGCCGGATATTCCACCGGCAATGAACATTCCGCCAATTGAGTCGCCGAACGCAGGAATGCCCTGTGACAGCGGCCCTCCAAGCTCCGGCGGCGTCAGGGCGTCGCCGATACCGCTGCGCGTCCAGAACGCCGTCCCGTCGAAACCGCCGACTTCACGCTCCGGGCCCTTGTCGCCATAGGCGCTGCCGCGGGCATAGATGATCTTTGGATTGACCGCGCGGATGTGCTCAACGTCGAATTTGTGCTTGGCGCGAGCGGCAGGCAGGTAGTTCGTCAGGAAAACGTCCGCCACTTTCGCCATCTCGTAGAGCACCTCCTGGCCTTCCGAGGTCGAGATATCGAGACCTACACTGCGCTTGCCGCGGTTGGGATGCTCAATCAGTGTCTGGCGGTTGGGGTCCAGCTTGACGCCGCCGAAGTTGAGAAAGCCCCGTTGGGTATCGCCGCGCGACGGATGCTCGATCTTGATCACATCTGCGCCCCAGTCCGCCAGAATCGCCCCCGCCGCAGGTACGAATGTGAACTGGGCGACCTCCAGCACTCTGATGCCCTTCATAACGTGCGTCATCTGAAGACCCCTCTTTATCCTCGATTCCCGGCTTGCTGCCCGCAAACAGGGGCGTCGCTATTCAATGATGGCGAGCACTGTGCCCACTTCGCAGGTCGCGCCCGCAGGCTGCAAAATCCGCAATGTGCCGCTCGCCGGCGATTCCACTTCGTTGGCGGACTTCTCCGCCTCGAGCACGAAGAGTGGCTGGCCCGCATTCACGAACTGTCCGTCCGCGGCGAGCCACT
>Ga0307511_10005354_pt1 | contig 13058 bp, 10 predicted proteins | sample 13_EM_MG_FD_200266 | JGI IMG/M metagenome (GOLD analysis project Ga0307511, IMG submission 200266) | Populus trichocarpa ectomycorrhiza microbial communities from riparian zone in the Pacific Northwest, United States - 13_EM | ecosystem: Host-associated > Plants > Roots > Unclassified | place...
CCCCCTGCATAAAGAGGCCCAAACACTGCATATTTGAGACTTTTGTATGGGTTTGGGTTGGATGATATACATTGCATTTGTATGCAGCGTCCAATTCTTTTTGCCACCTAGCTGTATCTCATGGTAAGAAGATAGGGATGCAAATAGTTAACAGGTGCCGTAGTAGTAAGGGATACATCATGACTAGTTACTTTTTCGCCCACCTATTTCAGTGAAATACGTACAAATTCTGCTGTTACCCGCCTGTTCAGCGTGCCAGTATGGGGTGTGCCCAGAGGAGTCGAGGGTGTCAAGCTTTGCTCCATTATCAATCAGCAGTTTGCAATTATTCAGGTAACCCTGGAACTCATGGATACTATGTTTAGGACCCACAGAATGTGACAATGGCGTGCGGCCAGAGGAATCTGGTGTATCAACTATTGCGCCTCGATCCAATAGCAGTTTGGAAGTCTCTCGCCCATTCCAATTGCCCGCAGAATGTGACAATGGCGTGCGGCCTGAGGAATCTGGTGTATCAGCCATTGCGCCTCGATCCAATAGCAGTTTGGATATCTCTAAGCCAGCGGGATTGCCCGCAGAATATGAGAATGGCGTGCGGCCAGAGGAATCTGGAGTGTCAACCATTGCGCCTCGATCCAATAGCAGTTTGGAAATCTCTTGCCCTTCCCAATTGCCCGCAGAATAAGACAATGGCGTGCGGCCAGCGGAATCTGGTGTATCAACCATTGCGCCTCGATCCAATAGCAGTTTGGAAGTCTCTCGCCCATTCCAATTGCCCGCAGAATGTGACAATGGCGTGCGGCCAGTGGAATCTGGTGTATCAACCATTGCGCCTCGATCCAATAGCAGTTTGGAAATCTCTAAGCCACCGGGATCGCCCGCAGAATATGACAATGGCGTGCGGCCAGAGGAATCTGGAGTGTCAACCATTGCGCCTCGAGCCAATAGCAGCTTAGAAGTCTCGAAGCCTTCATAATTGACCGCACAAAATGACAATGGAGTGCGGCCAGAGGAATCTGGAGTGTCGACCATTGCGCCTCGAGCCAATAGCAGTTTGAAAATCTCTAAGCCATTATAACTCTGCGCAGAGCATGATAAAGGCGTGCGTCCTTTCGGATCCTTCTCTTCAATATCAGCTCCCAAATTGAGTAAGGTGCGCAGGACAAAAGCGTTCTTTGACCCGACTGCACTGTGAAGCCTGCCACCAGATGACCATGTTAACCTTCCCCTGCGCTGATTAACCAATGGTGACCGTCGAGTTTCCCTGTATGGCTCCGAGTCATACAAGTCCGATAAGCATATTGGCAGCTCCAAAACCGAAATCTCGGATATTGACAAGTCGCCCAAGCTAATGTCTGATAGCATTGACCATCTATCCCCTTTGGTGGCTTTACTATCCTTGGAGAAAACAGATCCAGCATCGGAGTTGGCACTACCATATCGATTCCTGTAGCGTTTGTATGCTCTCGAACTGAAGAGTTCATCGGTGAAAGATGGGATGATTGACCGTACAGAGCGAATGGAGAAGGACGTTGCGTTCGTTCGAATAGAAGCTTGATCGGAAGGGACAGTACTTCGGCAAACCAATGAGGAGCCTACAGTGCTTGAAAACGTACTATCATGATCATTATCATGATCCGCATTCTCTTCCGATGTTGAAGAAGCGTAGATAGAGGGCACATCTAGTTGTCCTGGCCGGCTAATAAGCTCTCGCAACTGAACGGAGGTTTCAAAGTTTGATTCTGCAATTTGTTCCACCAGATCGTGCAATCTGTCCAAGCTTTCATTTGCCTCGGCCGCCCTATTACTGCATAGTGATAGGAGCATTAGTATATCTATCAGCCTATGCAACTTGAGATAGATGTACGTACCATTGGACTACAGTCAACATGAGATTCAAGCTCGACTTGTACCGCTGCAAGTCCTGGAGCATCACGCCAACTTCTTCCTCCTTCCACAAGGCCCACTTGATCCGATCTAGCGTGAACTTCACGCCCTTTGCAGGCATTTGTGTAGCTGGATCCACCAAGCCCGCAACGTCACCCAGCTTGTTTTGGAGTTTTGAGAAGAGCAACACACACCCACTCAAAACGGTCATCAAGCTATGGAGCGAGAGCATTGTCAATCTGGTCTTACTAGGTCTTTTTTTTGTGGTACCGTTGACTAGTAACTCCACCTGCACGAAAACTAGGTTAAGGTGGTCCATCTCTTCTTTGATCTGTTCCATGGATGCCGGTGCATCTTTGGCGGAGTCGCACAACTGTTTGGCAAGCACCCCTAGCTTCGCAGATACTGCAACGAGCCCAACTACCGCGGAGATAACGGATAATGGGTCAGACATGCCGATTACCCTAATTGTGCACGGGATATCGATGAGATTAATAGTATAATGTATTGTCCAAGAGTTGAAACCAGCTCGAGCTGAATTAGTAGTGCAGCTGGCGTATTGTCGAATATTCGAATGTCAGACAAGTGCGGGGAAGTGTATCGGAAGAGCCTCCACCTACCACGTGTCCACCTTACATGCAAGATGCATATGCAACGGACGGATGGCTATGAAATATTAGGTATTTTATTATTTGCATGCTGATGAACCAGGCCAGGCTCAGGCTTTATTATGAAAATAATTTCCAAACAGCATAGATGTACGCCTATCCACACCAAAAGTCGTTTCCTCTTTCAAGATTACGAGGTTATCAACGGAAGAATTTTGGAGGGCAATAAAGACAAGTGTATTGGATTCTTGCAGCTATCTAGATATCGCTATAGTCTGAATACTATGGCTCTAGTGCTCTGCCTATTTCGCCAGCAAATTCCCAGCTCTTTTATCCTTTTTCACCCTCGACGAGATGAGCCCCATTTTGCCTCCCAGTTCATCCTTTTCGTTCAAACCGGCCCCAACCGGCGTCCTGCATATCCAGTGCCCCCTCGCTTCAGAGTATTCGAACACCTCTTTCATGTATTCAGGATAGCCTTTATATATATATATATATTTCTGTGGTAAATCAGTACTCGTATTGATGCTAAGCATGACAAGGGAGCGGTCCCCGGGTGGGGAGGCTCGGCTAGGCTATCCAACCCATGGGTCGTTCCCTGCCCCGTATCTACGTACAAGTGGGTCGACCGCTCCCGAGGAAGGTTCCGCCAAAGGTTCCAGGCCGCCTCATATTCTAAGGCTGACCGGGCGTATAGACTGGGGGAAAAAAATTCTACGTACAACACCAGATACCCCCCGAAGAAAAACCATAACTCCGCTGCGAGTGGAGAAATAACACACGCTCAGCTGGTGAGAAAAAACTCAGGACCGCCAATAATCCGACTCCAACCAACTCCGGCGACAAAGGCAAACTCCTCGCAGATGAAAAAGGGAAAAAATCAGGTATCAACGATTCCAATCATAACCAGTGGTGCGGAACAGTGTCCTACCCATCCGCAAATGTGCAACCTCCACTCTGTGCTTCATGTAAATAACTAAGGAGGATGCTACCCCTCCCCACTTGTCCTCCTTCAATAACCACCTTATTGCTCAAATTTTGTCGTTCTTGCTGTCCTCTTCAATCCATCTCCGCATTGTTCCAGGCTTGTACCAAGTTGGTGCCCCGTGTGAAACCAGTGTCCGTGTTGGTGGGGTCCTTGCTGACTCAGTCCCCTGCAGTTCCTTTCCCTTCAATTCTCCAAATCGTGCTTGCTTCGGGGGTGCCCTCCCTGTGCTCAGTGGCTCCGGAGATAGTGGTGCTGGCGCTGTTTGTCGTCGCGAGAGACCTGCGGTGGCATGCATCGTTGTTGCCGTAGGTGCTTTACACTTCCCCTTCCGCTTCCCTTCTGTCCGGCTCTCCTTGAGTGCGGTCGCCTGTAGCTTCCTCCGCATACGTACGGGTGGGCTGGGGTGTCGGCGGCGGGGGTTTTGGTACCTACGGCTCCTTGTTACTGCTCCCATTCTCTGCTCTCTTACCTTTGCTAGCTCCACCGCTAGTTGGTTCTTCCCCCGCACTCCTTGTAGTAGCGCTTCCCCCCTGCGCCGCCAATCTTCTCCCCAACTCTTCCAGCTTCGGCTTGTGAGCTCGCTCCGTAACCTCTGGCTCCACTCTGGTAGTCCGCTGCTGCTTGTAGAGCTCCTCTAGCTTCGCCTCGTATCGTTGCTTCCATTGCTCGTGGTGCTCCTCGTGAGCCCGCTCCCGTTGCATCATCTGTCCGATTAGTCTGTCAGGGGTGTTCCTTTTGATTCTTTGGTGCATGTCGTGGTGTGGGAATTATCTTTTCTCTGAGTGGCTGGCTCTTCCGGTGTGGGTGTACTGGCAGGAATATTGTCGAGAGCGGAGAACCGGAGGGGAAAATTTAAGAGAGGTCGAAAAGTTTCAAGCGAGGGGGGAGAGTTCGCGATAGTTTTTTCCCCCGAGGTCTGTGTAAATATTCTTGTTGTGGGCTATCTCGTAGTGCCGTCCGCTTGTCTGTAGCTACTCTGGTTGTTGTGTTCTGACCAACCGCTGGTTCTGTCAAGGTTGGTTGTCGGTGATTATGCATGCGTGTACCGGTATAATCACTACAAATACGTCCGGGACATCCTGCGCCGGCACAACATGTCCGCACCCCCGTGGTGACCACTTGCAAGCTTAATCTACCACTATGCATATGCTTAGATACCAAGGAAAATAGGTACTCTGCGATCCACATGGTGGCACGGCAGGTGCGGAAGAATAAGAGATTCATATATACAGTGCCATTCAGAAAGTGTCCATGACGCAGAAGAGAGGCTATTCTACATAACAGTCCCTAAACAAGAGTCTTCATAATCCACCCAAATCACACTACAAGTGGCCCTCGCGTGAAAAAAATGTTAAAAATTAGGCAACCCAGATAAACACTGGAATGAAATTGTAGGTTTAAATTTAAGAGAAGAGCATATAGTCTCTTTTCTGAATGTCTCAGCTAGGTGCAAAGCTCTGGATAGACACAGTAGGTGGGTTGTAGAATAGAATCCATTTCCAAAAACACTGGAATGGAGCTAAACTCGACTTTTCAGTTTCCGAGGATTTCAAAAGTTCACCAGAGCAGCTGGACAGGTCTATGAACTTGGAATTAGAGGCTCCATAGCAAGCTCAAACTCAATCGCAAAAGCTGCCCGTAAATTCACAAGATAAGTGCAATTGTGCAGGTATGGAGGGCACTTATGGTGTAATTTGGTGTGATTTGGGTGGATTACGAGAACTTTTGTCGAGGGTAAAACTGCCAAGTCCAAGGAACACGGGACAGCTGACTTGCGCACCTATCACCCAATTAAACTGCAACTGCAACTGCAGCTTTCTGTAACCATGCATATCCAGCTGAAACTTGCTTTGAGCTTGCCGTAACGTGCAGGGACTGGGTGTGGATGGGTTTTTTGGGATGGGATTGCGGATCGGTTTGCCGATTAACGAGATGGGGCTGATCAAATGCACACACACGTCCCCAGACTGCAGCCACATACACAGTCCCATATACTAGGGTAAATGCAAGCACACTGCTAGCAGGGAAAAATAGGCGCAAGCGTGTGCGATAATAGAGGGTTACGGTAAAGCGAGGGTGCTGTGTAGGTCACATGTACTAAGCTTAAGTTATATGAGGGTGGTGGAAATAGTATATTGGGAAAAAAACGAAGAAACAATAGAAAAACGATGAAATAGAATTAATGTTACCTATATGCCTAGATCGGTTGTTTTTGTTTCTCCTGGAGCTGCTTGTCCGTGTAGATGTTGAGGCACCGACAAATATGGACCAGGTAAAACGGGCGAAGTGAAAACGGAAAGCTGGAGATTGAAGAGCTTAAAAAGGAGAAAAAAAGACAATGAGGAGGCGGGGGGGTCATTTCAAGAATACAAACAGTACAAACGAACTCAGAATTCTTTTTTAAAAATAAAAAGATTAAAAAAAATGAACCCAGAAACGAAATTTAGGGAAAAGGCAGGGAAATCAAAATAAAAAAAGAGAGATCAACAAAGCTCAACTAACACTCTTAAAGATCGTCCTGCACTCTTGACCTATTCCTAAATATATGTATGGGGTATACGTATCTCATGGTAAGAGGATAGGGATGCAAATAGTTAACAGGTGCCGTATAGTAGGGGATACATGATCATCGCTATTTACTTTTCTCCCCATCTATTTCAGTAAAATACTTACAAATTATGTTGTTACCCTTCTGTTTAGCGTGCCAGTATGGGGTGTGCCCAGAGGAGTCGAGCGTGTCAAGCTTTGCTCCATTATCAATCAGCAGTTTGCAAATACCCAGGCAGTATCTCTCAAAGTCATATCCGCTCTGTCTCGCACCCGCAGAATATGACAATGGCGTGCGGCCAGAGGAATGTGGTGTATCAACCATTGCGCCTTGATCCAATAGCAGTTTGGAAATATCTCGCCCATTCCAATGGCCCGCAGAATATGACAACGGCGTGCGGCCAGAGGAATCTGGTGTATCAACGATTGCGCCTCGATCCAATAGCAGTTTGGCAATCAGGAAGCCATAATCATGGGTCGCAGAATATGACAATGGCGTGCGGCCAGAGTAATCCGGTGTATCAACCATGGCGCCTCGATCCAATAGCAGTTTGGAAATCTCTAAGCCATTCCATTTGCCCGCAGAATATGACAACGGTGTGCGTCCTTCCGGATCCTTCTCTTCAATATCAGCTCCCAAATTGAGTAAAGTGCGCAAGACAAAAGCATTCCCCGACTTGACTGCACTGTGAAGCCTGCCGCCAGATGACCATGTTAACCTTCCCCTGCGCTGATTAACCAATGCTGACTTTATGCTTGGCTGAGTTTCCGTGTACGGCTCCGAGTCATACAAGTCTGATAAGCATATTGGCAGCTCCAAAACCGAAATCTCGGATATTGACAAGTCGCCCAGGCTAATGTCAGATAGCATTGACCATCTATCCCCTTTGGTGGCTGTACTATCCTTGGAGAAAACCGATGCAGCATCGGAGTCGGCTCTAGGTCGGTTCCTGAAACGTTTGTATGCTCTCGAACTGAAAAGTTCATCGGTGAAAGATGGGATGATTGACCGTACAGAGCGAATGGAGAAGGAGGTTGCATTGGTTCGAACAGATGCTTGATCGGAAGGGACAGTACTTCCGGAAGCCAATGAAGAGCGTACAGTGCTTGAAAACGTACTATCATGATCATTATCACGACCCGCACTCTCCTCCGATGTTGAAGAAGGGTAGATAGAGCACGCATCATGTTGGCTAATAAGCTCTCGCAACTGAACGGAGGTTTCAAAGTTTGACTCTGCAATTTGTTCCACCAGATCGTGCAATCTGTCTAAGCTTTCATTTGCCTCGGCCGCCCTATTACTGCATAGTGATATGAGCATTAGTATATCATATTAAATTCAACCTTGGTAACTAGGACAGGTGTACGTGCCATTGAATCATAGTCAACATGAGGTTCAAGCTCAACTTGTACCGCTGCAAGTCCTGGAGTAGACAAAGGCTTTTTAGCTCTCATTGCCCCGTACTTACTGTACATTGACGAAAATCCAAGGCCTGCTCACATGGGGGAACGAGATCATGATCATAAGGTTACTTTATAGAAAAATTTCGCCAAGTTGCTACATGTGTTTCTGCGTATAATATACATACGTATATAGAGAGGCAATTTTTCATAGAACTCTGGTAGATATCTCATCCGCCGAACCTACATATGTAGGTACTTGCCCTAATCATATGCATATGTATCCCCATGAAGGTATGGAGGTAAGGACATGTGAAGTAGTATTTATTGCTTTTGTTTTCTCGTTGGGGGAATTTATTGGTCGGTTGGTTCAATGGCGGCTTCGCTGGCATGGGAGACTAGCCGGGGCTTGTATTTCTCCGTGTAATGTTTGAAACTTAGTGACATATATTCTTGGTGTGACACATATACTCTCTCTTGCAACTTACCATTTCGCCAAATTGCCATTCTATATTACACATTGGACTTCTGTGGAGACCCAAGTTCCCTGAAATTTAGATATTGCCAAATTTCTTTGCCATCACTCACCTGATACCTCCCACCTCCGCCTAAAGGAAAAGGGAAAAACATGATGGCATATAGGGGCCAGAGGTTATTTGACCAACTATTTATCTGTAGCTAAAGCCGCGGTGATACGTCCGTCTATGATTTTCATCTACGCAACAAAGCAGTCAAAGTATTCTTGAGCACAACCAAAAACGCAGTAATTGGCAATTCAGAAAAAATAATCCCGAAGTACTTTCCCTAATCTGTCACACAACATAAAGTAAACTATTGCATGAGGGCATGCTCGTAATATCCCACTGTATTTCCTTGAACAGGTAATAATTTGTTGTGGAATGTCTTCCCTATCACCTTCATAGTGCACTGAAGGTGAGTATGAGTATGAGATGAGTATGTTGATTGCCTAAATAAGCATTTGGGATTGTTAAGGGATTTATAAAGGTTAGTTCCTGGCATTAGGACTGGAGATGAACGAGTGATTGTGCTCAAAAATCTAACGCAGAATTGAGGTGGGGGAGGTATCAAAAGGAAATAGATTCCGGATCGAAGAAGCGTTGCTCCCTTGCTTTCCAGTTCATCGACCCTGGTAGCTAGAAATAAGAGTATGTTGACCTGATGGGCAAACTAAGATATAAATACTGAATATCCAAAACGAGGCCGGCATCTCTAATAAATTGAATGGGTTCTGTAGCACTAGGCGCAGCCCTCTGATCGTCGGTAAACTCAATGTCCGTTTTTCTGTATCAGATACCTGGCTGTTGGGAACTTCGGAGGTTTCACTCTCGGAGCCTCCAGTGGGGGGTGGGAACCCCGATGGCATGCCTGCGAGTTGGCGTCGGGGCGGGTATTAATAGATGGTTTCGCAAAGCGCTTTTTGATAGTGCGCTTATGGTAATTTGTCCTGCACTAGCAATGTTATACTGGGGGCAGGGTGAACTTGTCGACGCCCCTCTTGGGTCGACCCTGTAAAAAATTTACAGGGAGGGGGCACCGCCCACGGGAGAAGCGGGAATGACTTTGTCTCCGTGGAGGAAGGAGGCGATCATCGCCACTTCACGGGGGAGTAGTAATGATCCGTGCAAGGAGCGGAACCCTCTTGTACCCGGCCTTGTGACCCCAAATTTGAGCCTGGGATCCAGGTGCTCACCCGTTTCTCCACTAATAAACTCGGACGCACCAACCCAGGATTTATATCCATGGCGGATGCTCCTCAAGGGCAAGATCACGTGGGAGGGCTAGACACACCTGATTGGAGATGCGAAGGAGAGGATGAAGAGGAGAGATATGACGCTATCTAGACCTTCTTTCAGGCCGTCTGCAACGAGAATTCTTAGAGTGCTTCTCAAATCTTGTTCTACTGATGTTTCCCCTTCCTTTTCCCCTTTTTTGTACATACTGCGTGGGCAGGCCACATTAACTTGACCCCCTTGAATCCATCAGGGCTTCCGGATGGCTCATCGTGACCCCCCCTAAGAGGTCGGACATGAGTATAGAATGTTTTTAAAAATTTAAAAAAAAACATCTATATCCATGCCAATTAGGGTTGAAGGAGGAGAGTGCAAAATAGCAAAATAGGAGGTCAAATGGAAGGGTTCTAACCTCGATAAAATGAGGACTGAGGTAACGCTTCTCCATCTGTGCCTCCCTCAACCTGGTTTCCGGGTGGCTTGTCGTGGTTCCTTTACTGGAGCCCCACGTGTGCTACTTTTTTTAAAAAGAAAGTGCGCCTTTGAGGGGTCGCTTTGGTCGACCGGGGGTGAGGAGGCTTCCTACTAGAACGCTTCGGCCCCCCGCGGCCCCCTCAAGCAGCTGCCCCCCAGCGGCAGCATCTCCCCATCGAGTGTAGGGCTCGAAATGCTTGATATTCAAGACCAAGTCCACTATCCACATATCCACCTGGAGACTGCGAATATAGCTCATGTGAGACCCCCCCTTTGTTGATAGTAAGACTCGCGATGAGTCTTCCGGATCCTCTACCATACACCGAAGGGTGGGGTGGCCACTCCGGCAGTGCTGACTGTCTCCAATCCACTGCAGAATCTTTTGGGGCCTAGGGTTGCAAGCGATCAACCTAGCGCTAGCCAACAATATGAGCGGAGGAGGTGGTGGTCGAGGACGGGGCGGTCGCAGAGGAAGGGCTATTGTTGGAGGAGGTATTGTGCCTTGTCGCTGAAGGCGCTCATTCTGCTAGTCTCGGGAATTGACTGTAGACTCTCCACGGTCTGTAATACCCCCCTCTTCGCCCTGCTAAGATCATGATTTAGTAGAATTCTACATCGTCCATAATACCAACGGAGACTAGTCTGCAAGTTCCCACCCTTCTCCAGGAGAGCGGAGCTACTCATCTCGAAGAGCTAAAGGCCTCTCCTGGAGAATCCCTAGTACCTTCCGACGCAATGCCATACGGCGCTAAAGTGAAGTGGCCAAACAGCTGAGGAGGTGACTGAGACCTCAACTTGGCAAGCTCCATGCTGTTTAAGTACCAAGGGCTCGCCGCATGACATTAGGTCAAATCGGCGTATAGACTTTAAAAAAACTTTAAAAAAAGTACCAAAGGCACTCCGATCCCTGACACCACGATGCTACACAGCACTCATGAGGTGTACTCTGTAGCGGCTTGGCATATGAATGTGGTCGCGTGGTAATGATCAATGTTGCGGAATACATACTGGTGCTGGAAAACAAAGCAGGAGACATGCGGCGGGGTAATGCAACAAAACGGCTGTAGGGTAGAACTCAATGGATTTTCGGTGGAATTGGAGGGTAAGGGCACGCTCAAAAGCTGCGTACGAGTTCGGAGAATAATTTATGAAGTGAGCGACTGTACAGTACCGGGCATGTCATGAAAAGTTCTCTGTAATGACTGGGCCGGAACATATGTATAATCACTTGGTATCTTAGCATTTGCACTGGCGGGTTAGTTTGTAAACACATTTTAATTCACGCCATCCAGTTTACATCTCTCCCTCAACACAACTCAATTCATTAGATCTTCAGCATGTGTCGGTGCCGCTACCTCGGATGAGTGTCGGGAATGCCGCCGGGAATGTTGTGAAGGTATAACATAAAACCAGTAAGCCAGGGGGTGGTGCGCGGGAGGGGGGCTATATGTATACAAACCAAAGCCATGTAACTGCGGTAGCTATAGATTGTACGTAGCTGTAGCAGACATACTGTATGTATAAGCTCCATCGCATGGCCAGCACAAACATGTAGGGTAGACTGACACAAGTGAGCGAACGCACCAACAACAAAAAACTCCAATTGTAGAATCAACATCAAGTACCTACTCTGTACTTAATCCGATCCTCAACCTATGGCACTCTCCACCAATCCTGCTCGGTCCGAAAAAAACTCAGGGATCCGTGTGCAAACTAAATATGTGTCGTACTGTATGTTGCTCGCCTCTCCAATAAAACTGCAACTGCAACTGCAGCCTTCTGTAAGAATGCATATCCAGCTGAAACTTGCACGTGCAGAGAGACCGGGTGGATGGGGTTTTTGGTATGGGGTTTTTGGTATGGGGTTTTTGGTATGGTTGCGTGAATACAACAAATCCAATACGGTTTGCCGATTAACGAATGGGGCTGACCATATGCACACGCAGATACTTCAGACTCATTAGGTACGTAGCCCCATATGCGCAAACGCAGGCGCAGTGCTAGCAGTGAAAACTAAGCGCAAGCGCTGGGAGAGGCAAGCCGGATACCAGAGGCGTGTGGGATAATAGAGGGTTTAGTGTTGGTAAGCGAGGGCACTCTAAGCTGGTTTTTTTTAAATTTTATTTTTAAAAATTCATTACTCCTATTCGGTCCCGTTAGGGGGACCACCTGGAATCCCGAGTGGATTCAAAGGGGCCAAGTTAATCTGGCCCGCCTGCGCTTGTATATACAGAATATGTGATCGCTTCCCAGATGACTATGAATGCACCAAGCTGAAGTTATATACGGGTGATGGTAGGCCGAGAAATATAATATTGGGAAAAAAGAAATAAACAATAGAAAAACGATGAAATACAATTGAAGTTTCATGACCATGAAGTAACTGAAGCAGTTCATGTTACCTATGTGCCTAGATCGGTTGTTTTTTTTTCTCCTGGAGCTCCTTATCCGTATAGATGTTGAGGCACCGACCAATATGGATCGGGTAAAACGAGGCCAAGTGAAACCGAAGGCTGAAGATTGAAGCGCTCAAAAAGGAGGAAAAAAGACAACGAGCAGGCGGGGGGGTTATTTCAAAGATACAAAGCAGTACAAACAATCCAGAAACGAAATTAAGGGAAACAGAAAGGGAGATGCGTATAATAATAAAAAGAGAGATGATCAACATAGTCCAACTAAAACTCGTATAGATCCATCATGTGTACCAAGATATATGTATCGGGTATCTCATAGTAAGCAGATAGGGATGCAAATGAGAAACATGTGCCGTGGTACATAGGGAACACATGATCATGGCTATTTGCCTTTCTGCCTACCTTTTGAGGTAAAGTATTTACAAACCATCTCGTTACCTGCCTGTTCAGCGTGCCAGTATGGGGTATGCCAATAGGAATCGAGCGTGTCAACCTTTGCTCCATTATCGACCAGTAGTGTACAAGTGGTCAGGTAGTCCCTCTCCACGTCAATTAGACTATGTTTCGCACCCGTAGCATATGACAGCGGCGTGCGGCCAGAGGAATCTGGTGTATCAACCATTGCGCCTCGATCTAATAGTAGTTTGGAAGTCTCTAATCCACTGTAATTGCCAGCGGAATATGACAATGGTGTGCGGCCAGAGGAATCTAGTGTATCAACCATTGCGCCTCGATCCAATAGCAGTTTAGAAATCTGTGAGCCATACGCATTGGCCGCCGAATATGACAATTGCGTGCGGCCAGAGGAATCTGGTGTATCAACCATTGCGCCTCGATCCAATAGCAGTTTGGAAACCGCGAAGCCACGATATTGGCCCGCGGAATATGACAATGGCGTGCGGCCAGAGGAATCTGGTATATCAACCATTGCGCCTCGATCCAATAGCAGTTTGGAAATCTCGAAACCATGCTCAATGCCCGCAGAATA
>Ga0307511_10005355_pt1 | contig 13058 bp, 14 predicted proteins | sample 13_EM_MG_FD_200266 | JGI IMG/M metagenome (GOLD analysis project Ga0307511, IMG submission 200266) | Populus trichocarpa ectomycorrhiza microbial communities from riparian zone in the Pacific Northwest, United States - 13_EM | ecosystem: Host-associated > Plants > Roots > Unclassified | place...
CTCCACCTCCACAACCACAACCACCACTACCGCCGCCATCGGCTTCACCCCTCAGTACCAGCACCACCGCCGCCCTTCTAGCTCCTCCCTGACATCCAGTCGCCGTACCTCCCTCCTCACCCCCCCTCTCGACAACCTCTCACTCTCGTCCTCCCCATCCGGCCCACAACGTCTTCCCAGACAACCCAGCTCCGACTTCGCCGAGCTTCACAATGAGCTTGAGATCGAGCAAGAAGCTGCTGTGAATCGCCTGCTCAACATGATTCGGTTACAGCAAATACAAAACCAGCATCTGAGCTCTGCTCAAAGCGAAGACGGAGCGTCCTCTACCGGAGCGACATTTGACTCAGCAAACAGCACCAGAGCAAGGAGCCCCGGCGGGGTTAGTGTTAGGAGGAGCGGGCTTAGTAGGCAGAGCTCGTTTAATCAGACTACCACTTCTCAAAACCGTCCAGTTAGTAGGGCGAGTTCCACGCATACGGCTGGGTCGCCTTTGTTGCAGCCGATTTCTGGTGGGGAGGATCTAGCTTCGGGTGGATTTTTGTTGGGGACAAGTGCGAGTAGGGATGAGACGGGCTTTTATATGGCCGAGACGCAGATGTTGTGTAGGGAGAATGAAATGTTGAAGAGGAGGATTAGGGAGTTGGAGAGGCAAGTTAGGGAGCTGAAGACGCCTGGAGGGGTAATTGAGGGTAGTGAGGAGTCACCGGTGGTGGAAAGCCCCGGGGGCAAGGTGGTGGGGAGTGTGGGTGGAGAGACGACGGCTACGAGCACGGATAAGACCCCGGCCGAGGTTTTGAATGAGGAGGCGCAGGCTGCTCAGGCTTAGTATTAAGCTCATGCCATAAGGGAGCGTGAGTTTGTGCAGTAGGAAGATGAAAATACGAAATGGAAAAACTTGGAAAGTTGGAAGATATCATACCAGTATTCCGCAGGTGAAAGGATTCTTATGGAAACTTGGAGAATGGCGCGCACGGTTGCTTGCAGTCCATCTGGCTGCCTTGTCCTGTTGCTGGTTTTTTCTGTTTTTTTTGTTTTTTTGACTGGGTGATAAGGGAGTTTTGCTTTAGCAGTACTTGTATTAGACTGAATCGATGGCTACTTGCTGTGCATATAGCTCTCAACAAATAAGGCTAGGTTATGGTGTGTCTTTTTACGCTGGTTGATTGTGTTTCAACCAGTACGTAGTGATGCCCTTTATAAATTCCTAAATCAAGCTTCTTTCACAGCATAGAAATGAATGTATTTTCACTCTTGATGGTACCCCTCAAGAGCTACAACCCTAAAACCCTCGACCTTGGATGTATAGTAGCTATGGATGCAGTTAAGTATACTAGATCTACGAGGGGTCGTGCAACCAGACGAGGCATCCCGTCCGCTCTTCTATACTAGGGCCCCTACACAGCACTAAATAGAGGACTATGCCCCATCTTCAGTGAGTGGCCCGGAAACTTCCTTGGATACAAGCCAAAACCGCCTTTTTGGGAAGCTAAGCTAGTCCCACTTCAGTAGTCTAGCTAGAATATTAATTGCAACATAACCAGCCTGCACCGATTAATCTCACTAGCTTATGACATGTTTCATGGCTCTAAAGTATTTTATCTCAATTATATGCCTCTCCTAGCCGACGCAGATAAAATAGACGTCGACCTCAAGAAGTATACTATATTATCCGGCCATCTTCCTCCTCTTTGAAGCACCACTGCCACAGCGACGACATCGATCTACAGCATCATCTGTATGACCAATAACCCCTTTGATACTTCCACTCTGGCATGCATATTAGAAGAGTATAGAGCGAAAAACTTTGACAGCACGGGGGGCAAACTTCGAGACATGTGTTAAGGCATGTCTGAGGTTTATCCACCAGCGCTTTGTGTCGGAAGGCCTTGCATATATATGTTGGACTTGGACATATTTCGTATTTGCTGTGTGGAATACACGACAGTATGCAGCCCCCCTACAGTAAGCTACGTCGGGACCAACTGGGTGCGTCGACGTCTGAATGCATGTAAAGAAGCTGAAGGATGCAGAAGTTGCAGAGCGTGCACTCACGGGGACCTAATTTCTGGTGCGGCCAGTAGTGTAAGCAGCCGGGCTCGTGATTAATGGGTGGGGTCACTTTCGGGGAGAGTGTGTAGAGGGGGTGTAGATATCAAGGGTTCTATAGCGAACTCAGCTGCAGGGTATTTCAAGGAGGTAAAATTCGGGTTCTTGGCCTATATATATAAGTAATTCCATGGCTATGATTTGGGCATAGAGGTAAAGGAAACTCTGAGGCACTCGTTCAAACATTACGCCATATACGTGATGCACTAGTGACCTCCTGCATCAACAATCAAATCACTTCATAACCTTGCCTCCCACAGACCAAAGCAATGGCAACTGGGGCCTCCCTTGTTGCCAATGAGGCCTCCTAAAACATGTAACAAGCCAATCATCAGTGCACCGAGAGCAAATGCGCTGCTATATCGAAATACATTGGTAGCACCTAGGACGGGCTAGCGACTGTCTCAGAATCTTTAAAACAAAGTGGCAGGATTTTATGCTGCCCAGAATGTAAGTAAGTATACAACGAATACTAATATCTATCTATCTGTGTATAGAAGAGCTAATGAAGATTAAGAATACGCAAGAAAGTCTGATACGCTGCTGTTGATAGCCGAGATGACTGGAGAAATAACCTCAAGGATCCTGGGTGACATGCGTCAAAACTAGGCATAGGAACATCACGGATATTTATATTGTAGTCCATATAATTAACAATCTATATAATTAACGATCTTGGTTCATTACTCCACGTAAGCATTGCTGTTTTGGGCGAGTGCGACTACCCAATATAGTATCGGCTATTGCCAAGACCACCAAGATAGGCAATGGAAAGTTCAGGGTAACTAGCCCAAGCATATCACTACAAGCCCAAAGCAACTATTTCACCTTTGCTGTAATCTCTAGCTCGTCTAACTGTACCGTTAGTTGTGTAAACGTTGGTCATGAGCAATCCACTCCCCCCGCTCTAAGTAGTACGTATAGAGTTACATCTGTGGATTCTATTTATATCAGAAAAAAAAAGCAAAATGAGTTCCCCCCAAGTCCTCTCCCGAGGAGGACTTGGGGCTACATCTCGCCTGCCTCGATTCCCCCCGAAACTCAACAGAGTCGAACACCGGCAGGTTGGTGTGTTGCTGGGGCCCACTCCCTGTGGTTTGCCAGTGGGTACTATACCACTAGGCCACAGAAAAGTGGGGTTGATAATGTGCGATAACAACGACAACAAGTACCGCAGTTCTAGACTTGGGGCTTGGGGCCGTCCCGGGATCACCATAGCTCTCAAGTTCACCTGGAACATTAAAACATCCCAGCCTCCACCAGCGGACTATAGGCAACACTACGGCTTTTGGAAGCCAACAAATAGGACAGCAGTCAGTGGTAGGCACAGAAGCCCAATACGCCTCTAAGTTGCTTGCAGCGCCGTTTATCGTCCCAATGTATCAGGGCGAGCAGGTGCTGGGAAACTGAATGAAGATATACCGCTGCAGTAGAAGCTGGTAGCCCGCTATACCCCTCCCCGTAAATTAACTTATACACCGACTAGTCTGTATATAGATTCTCCGTCTGGATTCCAAGTTTATATGGAAATAAAGGTATGGGTTAGTATGGTGCTGCTTAGATTGTGGTACCCGGCTACAAAGCTACATACGGCATGGGGGCAATTTGGCGAGACTGGGCAGTTTCGTTCCTGCGGTCTCATCAATTACCCTGAACCCAGCTAGCCCCAGTCTAATTTTACACGCCCGAATTAGTAGTCTGTTGCTCAAAATAGCAAAGTCAAGATACTGCGTTATGGTTAAAGCTATGCATCTACTCGCTTCAATAATTTGAGCTGTCCCACCAGCTACTCGCCCATTGGCACTGGAACGCACCTGGATCATGGGCATTCGCATTCAAAGTGATGCCTCTGCGTAAAGCAACTCCAGAACCCACTTCCCCAATTACGAACCAGTTTACAGCTCGTAAAAGGCAGGCCACAGGAGATGTCGTCCTCCGCTCGGTGCTTCGAAAAAGCTATGAGCAGCCTGATGGTGCCATTCCTCCAGGGCTCCTCTTACGGAAAATCTCCTCAGCCTCAGTCATCCCAATAAGCTCTGCTGGCGAAGAGCAGAATGGAGAATATACTGATGAACTAGAAAAGCTTGAGATACGAGTGGGAGAAGTGGTAGCGAAGCAACCGATAATTGTCAGGAAGACACCACCACCACAATCACGCCGTCCGTCGTTTGAACCAGAAAATATTGCTGGGGTGCGGGCTCATCCAATTCCAGGGATTAATCGGTATTATTCCTTACCAAAGGGGCGGATACAGGCAAGGCCTTTGCTGCAACCGAACGCGATTACTTCGTTAAATCCGTTTGATTCAGGGTATTCGAGGTATCCTGTGCAGTGGAACCGGAGTTTGGGGCGTCGTGGCTATCATGGATATCAGCAGCGGAGACCGCTTGTGAGCAATTCTATGAGAGGCTCTAGAGGGTAGGCAAAAAGGAGAGGAGGGTCATCGATTGATCTGAGTAGCTTGTATAGTGGAGATAGGGACATTGAACTTGCCTATGTGGATGGAAGATATTCGGCCCCAGATACTTTTCCACTATATCTGGCTCAGAGGGAGCTTGACGATGACTTGCATAACCCGAGCCCAGCCGTTGGGAGACAGATTAGGCGATGAAGGAGTATTTGGAATGGGTTTAAGTTTGATAGGAAGGGGTTAAGGACGATATTTTGCCTTACCTTTATAATAGGGGGGATCATTTGCCTGATCATCGTACTTCCGGTCGTGAAGTACATGCAGGATCAGAAGAAAAGAAATCCACCAAATGTGGGTGATGGAGAAGAAATAGCACAACATGAATATCCAAAGGTCATGGGAGCTATAAGAACTGAGTTGATTGATCCGGATACACAAAAAGCCGCTCATATAAGGGCTTCAATCAATAGAAAGCAAATGAAGCTGGTCTTCAGTGATGAGTTTAATACAAATGGGAGGACTTTCTATGAGAACGACGACCAGTTTTTGCAGGCACAATATATTCATTATGTGTATAGTTCTCCTGAACTCACCTTGATGCCCAGACCACTAATATGCAAGTGGTTTAAGGCAACGGGAAATTCGGAGGTACGCACTTACCCTGAAGGGGGCACGGGTGTTGACATATTCTTACGGTGCAGTAGTGGTATGACCCAGATGCCATTGAAACAAAAGATGGCACACTCCGAACCCGTTTTGATAAGTTCAGGAACCACTATAAGTCAGGGATGCTTACTACTTGGAATAAGGTGTGCTTTACTAGTGGTGTATTGGAGGTTTCAGCATCCCTCCCAGCACCAGTTGCAGCGGGGATGTGGCCAGGTGAGTGTTTGTGCGGGTTTCAACACTCAATACAACAACTAACAAACGTGCGCAAGGATCTGGACTATGGGAAATCTGGGTAGGCCAGGCTATAAGTGAGTTTCACCTGAGCAGTGTTTTGCAGGGGTTGCTAAGGTTTCCAGGGGTACGACAGAAGGCACATGGCCATATGCGTACAACGAATGTGACACTGGAATCACTCCTAATCAATCCAGCCCTGATGGGATATCTTTTCGTACGTACTAACTCCGGCTGAGAAGATATAATGGCCTCTATCCGACCTCACCCAGTCCCGGGGCAAAAACTCCCCTCCTGTGTCTGCAAGGAAGACGAAAATATGCACCCTTCGGTTGGTATAGGTAGAGGTGCTCCGGAAATTGACGCACTAGAAGCATCGGTGGACATGAACATTAGTTTGGGGACGGCATCTCAGTCTTATCAGATTGTAGGTATTCTATGTATGCGCAGTTGCGTGAGTTTGGGGCTGCTTACACTGAGATTATAGACACCTTTTGACATATAGTACATGCCCGATTACAATTTTTTGGCAATTCGAGGCCCGACTATCACAGCAATGAACAAGTGGGCTAGTTAAGCCCTTTTGAGAAATTGGGACTACGCTAAGCTTGAGAACAGATATACGGGAGGGCATTACCAGGAAGCGATCTCCGGTACATTACCAAGCGTCTTGGAAAGCTGGTAAATTCTACTAACACAAATCACACAGGCTATACTACACTCAACAGAAGGTGGTATGGCGGCGAGCAGGTTATCTGCACTCCCTTGAAACAATTTTTTTACCCTGCTGACAACCCACAGTTTCAAAAATATGCGTTTGAGTTTGAGCCTGGTGAAGAGGAAGGTTACATTGCATGGTTTGTGGGAAACCAGGAGACATTCCGGATGACTGGTACGTATACTGCCTTTCTTTCAGCGACCGAAGCGAGTTTGTCAGTCAGAGATCTAGACTAATAGGCTATACTCCCTACTCCGGCCTCTCAAGGGAACGCAATCCGCTCAAACGGAAACATTGGTCAACGACAGATCTCCTACGAGCCTATGAGCATTATCCTCAACCTAGGGATGAGCAAGGATTGGTCGTACAGAGATATTGAGAAACTCCGGTAGGCAAAAGATCTCAAACACTAGTGCAGTTCTAATGTATCATGTCATCAGCTTTCCAACAATCATGTATATCGATTACGTTCGGTGGTACCAACATGAAGGAAAGGTCTCGGTGACCTGTGACCCGAAGAATTACCCTACGACGGAGTATATTCGGAAGTATTGGCGGGCTTATACAAATCCGAACATTACGGTTAGTTTCGCTCATGTTTATGGCTTGTGATATCTGCATCTTCCTGAGAGTATGGGGCTGTGAGGTTGTTTAACATACTCTAGACTTGGGAGGCTGCCGGGTATCAGTGGCCGAGGAATAGCCTTACCGGGGATTGTTAGGGGAGTCCGGAATGGACGAGTTGGGTTGTATGGAAATAGACTCTGGGCCTGTATCCTCACCCTTGTTAACGAATTATTTATAATTGCTCCCTTCACCGGAACTGAGCCTCTTTGTGCGGTGGTATACGTACCTAAGATCTCCTGTTCAGGAAATCATTAACAGATGGCTCCCGTTAGTCTGAGCCAAAAAATACGACTCACCTGTTATTGAAGAAAACTATAATCTATATAGCGTCAAATGGCTATACAAGCACATAATCACGCTAGTAAAATATTGCAATTCGATTCTCTATTGTGGTATAACTATCCTGTCCCCGTACTAGTAACCGTGCAGATGGGGATATACGTGACAGGCCTTACGCAATCCAGTCAAACCCATAAGCCACCCAGGCTACAGGATGGTGTACTGTTTACCAAAACTTTAACTCGCACGGGCATCAGAGCAGAAGTCATGCTCTGAATTCAGGGTAACTGAAATTTTACTCCTGCCCCAGGTTTGTCCAGTTACCAATTTCTAACGTCAACTCGAAGGTTACAACTTGGGAATGAAGTGCTCAATATATCAGCCTCCGAGTCCCTCGGAGCTCTGTAATATATAAAGATGGAAATATGACCCTAAGAGCGGCTCCACGGACTTCACACTAGGTAAAACATCTGTTAAGGGAGGAAAATCGACGTTCTGTTCACAAAACTGCTCAATTCGTCTCGTGTGCTCCATAGAAAGAAACCCAATAGTACATGAATGGATCCACTGCCCAATGACCAATGCAATCCAACAGAAAATAGTACTCAAGAAATCCCAAAGACCCATGTTCCCGTTTCCTATCCAACAATACCAGCATAATTCCCCCATTTACCCATTACCCCCATTATTCCAATACACCTAGCCCCTTTATACCCATTATTTTTGTCGTGGTACTGGTACTGGCTCAATGTTCCAGATCTGCTCGGCATACTCAACAATTGTTCGGTCAGAGCTGAAGAAACCTATGTTGCCCCATGGCGATTAGCGTTTCCATGTCACTGAATTCCACAACATTAAATATACATACCCATCTTTGCAACTGCAGTGATGCTGCGCTCTGCCCAACCATCCCTGTCGACGTAGAGTTCATCAACCAAACTTTGAGCGTCGATATATGACTGAAAGTCATCGGAAACCAAGTAGTAGTCACCACCCTCTGCAATCGAGTTGATCAATGGCTCAAATAGTTCTGGAGTACCGAAGGTTCCCTTTTTGATAGAATCGAAAACAGCCTTCAAACACTTGTCAAGCACTGGCTTAGGCTTGCCGAAATGGTGCTGGTGACGCAGCTCGGGTACGCTATGGGCAAGGTGACCGAAGGTAAAGGCTTGCTCGTCGCCAATTTGCTCGACAATCTCAACATTGGCACCATCGACAGTTCCGATAATCAAACCACCGTTCAAGACGAATTTCATGTTACCTAGTGTTGTCAGTGGTGTTGTTCCGACTTCACAACGTAGGGCAGGTAAACATTACTTGTTCCACTGGCTTCAGTTCCTGCAGTTGAAATATGCTCGCTAATATCAGAGGCCGGAATGATCATCTCTGCTTTGCTGACGTTGTAGTCCTCAATAAAGATAACCTTCAACAAATCTCCGATATCTTTATCGCAGTTTACGACATCCCCCACAGCGGTGATGAGACGGATGATTGTCTTGGCCTATATACTGGTGTCAGAGAGTAACGGGGCAGCGAGGATTCGATCATCATACCATCCAATAACCTGGAGCCGCCTTCCCTCCAAAAATGGACACCCTGGGGACAGCTTTCTTTCGCTGCTCGGGCTTCATGGCCTTTAAAGTGAGGTATCGGTGAATGATTCCAAAAATGTTCATTTGTTGACGTTTATACTATAAACTATTAGCAACTAGCAAAAACTAGCAAGTGTGGGGTATCTAATCTACCTCATGTATACGCTTGACTTGGATGTCAAACAAAGAAGCAGGATTGACAGCAATTTGCGTTGTTTCCTTAATATACTTCGCCAGTCGGACTTTGTTTGCATATTTGATGCTCATCCACTACCGCAGTTCAGCAATTGCAACCTGTCATTATGGATGGGAAAATCCTTACATCCTTTCGGAACTGCTTGTCATCTACATGGTCCATTAAGCCTTCCAAAAGTGTCAAATCCTTCAGGAAACGTTCACCACCTAGCTTCTCACTAATCAAGTCCGAGAGTTTAGGGTTGGCCTGGTGAAGCCATCTTCGTGGAGTGACTCCATTAGTAACGTTGATGAATTTATCAGCGCCAAAGACAGTGACAAAGTCCTTGAAAATTGTGGTCTTAATGAGATCAGAGTGGAGCTCGGCTACGCCGTTGACTTTGTGAGACCCAATGATTGCAAGGAATGCCATCCTGATGCTCTGAGGCTGGCTTTCCTCAATGATAGACACCTTCGCGAGCAATTCACGGTCTCCAGGGAACTTTTTCTCAACACTTTGCAAGAAGAACAAGTTGATTTCGTAGATGATTTGCATGTGGCGTGGAAGCAAGTGTTGCATGAGGGGGACAGACCACTTCTCAAGAGCTTCAGGAAGAACAGTGTGGTTGGTGTAACTGAACGTACGGGTCACAACTAAAACCTGTGTTAGCTCTGTCTCATAAGACGGTGCATATGTCACTTACTTCCCCAGGCCTTGTCGTACGATAGATTCTCGATATCGATCAAAATTCGCTGGAGCTCGACAATGGCAAGGGTAGGGTGGGTATCATTCAACTGGATGGCAACTTGGTCTGGAAATTGGTCCCATGGCCTGTGGGTCTTCTTGAATCGTCTAATAATGTCGTGAAGTGAAGCAGATACCCAGAAGTACTGTTGCTTCAATCGCAGCTCCTTTCCAGCATCGATACTACGGGGAAGTCAGAAAATGTAAATAACCTGGCTCGGTTAAGGAAAACTAACTTATCATTGGGGTATAATACAGCAGAGATTGTCTCCGCTCTTTGTTGCTCGCGAACAGCACTCTCGTAATCACCAGCATTGAATTTCTGGAAGTCAAATTCACCACTCGCAGGCCTAGACGACCATAGCCGGAGATTGTTGGTATTTTCGGTATCAAAACCAGGAACTAATTACAGGGTTAGCAGGCCACACCTGGAGATCTGCATCAAAAAATAACTTACTGGGGTAATCGTAGGCAACAGCTTGGACGACTTCACCACCTTCCCAGATGTTTCGTGTTGTTCCATCTTCTTCGCTACCCCAAAGTCAGCCCCAGTAAGATTTAGGAAATTCCAACAGGGCTTTACATCTGCTTGCGCACATAACCGTAGAACATGATGTCTACGACAATATCATGTCTAGGGAACTCCCATGGGTTGAAGTCCAACCAATAGTCAGGAACCTCAACCTGGTGCCCATCGACAATCTCCTGCTTGAAAATACCTACAAAATGAATGAGCTCGGCCAATACGCCTATATTCACCGACTCGGAGGCATACCATATCTATACCTCAATCCATAACCCCATCCTGGATAGTTGAGGGTGGCAAGACTGTCAAGGAAACAAGCAGCCAGACGACCCAGCCCTCCATTTCCGAGAGCTGCATCATGTTCCTGGTCGATAACGTCCTCAACTCTGAACCCCAATTCGCCCAGACCATCTCGAGCGGTTTGCTTGACACCAACGTTGAGCATAGCATTGTCAAGAGTTCTTCCCATGAGGAATTCTAGCGACAAGTCTAAGGGTCTCCCAGTTAGAGGTCTCTATAATGCAGTATATAAGTTGGGTGATACTTACAGTAGACCCTCTTCGAGTCAACAAAGGTGTGCTGCTGCTGTGTCTTGTTCCAAGCAATAACAAGTCGGTCACGGATAGCGAGGGCGGCACCAGAGTATGCGCCGCTAATATGCTATTAGATAAAACCTCGAAACATGGGATTGAAGTTTTCTCACAGCTCATCGCAGTTGTACATAGATCGAGCAAGAGTCGTCTCAACATGTCGAACCACCTCCCTCTGATTATTCAGTTAGTTTCAGTGGCCCCCCTCTGGTGAGCGGGGATATCACTTGCCTGAAACTCTTCCTTTTCCGTGAATTCAGCAGCAGCCTACTCAGAAGTGATATCAGTCAAATACCCAAGGGTTACAATCTCAGCCGAGCTATACGCCTCATACCAGTTTACGCCATCTTTGAGGAAGTTAGCAGCTGTCAGATATATGATGACAATGCTCTGAAGAATTACTCACGTATCTCTCAGCGGTTTTGGAATACTAGCTTCCACAGCCTTGATTTCTCGGGACCCATAGCCAGTGGCAGTCCTTCGATGCTTCGGACGCTCCTTAGGTTCTGTTATCCCCGCTGCTGGTGCTGGAGGAGTTGCTGAGATCGGAGCAGACATTCTCGAATCGACACCTGTGTTATTGGTAGGTTGAGTCTTTACACGTCTCGTGGAGATACAAGGTCCTATTCTTGTACTTGGTATAAGCACGGCTCGAGCAAAGAGAGGTGGAGATGCAAGTTGAATGACAGAGATATGAGTGAAATATAAGATGGGAGAAGACCAACCGCAACTTTAAGCAGGTGAGTTCAAAACCGAAAGCGGGGAAGACAAGAATGAAACTGATCAAAGAATTACAGGCAGGAAAGGGGGTGGGAGTGGACTGACTGATAAGAACTTCCTTTTGGGAGCTCGAGTGGGGAAGGTGCTGGTGGGGAGGATGGGGTGCTAATTTGCTGTAGAGGTGCTTGGGGCTTAAGTACTTCTTCCTCAGCCGGCGGTGGATCGAGAGATATATCTGCAACCTAGGGGATTGGAAGTACTTGGAAGTACTCCATATCTGCAGGACTGCTCAATCTTGCTTGATACGTGTGTCCAGCCAGTGAGTGAGAGCTATCCAGCTGGCCAGCCTAGTAAACAGACTTCTATCTGGCGGCGGCCGAGCTCAATTCAGGTACGTTATAGTGCGAGAAGCCTCACCAAACGCCCACTAACAGTTAGCTGCTTTAGCCATGAGCTGCCCGATTCTGCAGATGTGATCACTCTGGCTTAATTGATTCCTTACTATTCTAACTAGGGCGAGCAAGAACTTCAACAGCGGCAACTTGGGTCCCAGCGGGGAGCTGATCATGAATGAAACTCAAAAGGCCATGCCCCCCAGCCGTGAGTGCTTAAAGCTGGACAACACCTATATAACGGTTGGTATCCCTACTTAAGCACCTCTCTACCTCCATAGCAATTCTTTCGCAATTCATTTCAATTCCCTCTCCACTCGAGATCGTACCTTCACCACTATGAACAAGTTTAAAAACACGACAGGATGCATACCTACCCCTCTACCCCACCACACCACACCAAGCAAAAAGCACATCCCACCTGCCAAGACTTCAACGTATCTGGTTTCAGTGGCCATCGCCAAACGCCTTGACGTCGGTAGTTCCAGCCGACCTCATATCATACACATCAAAGAACCCCACGCAAACGCAAAAGAAAGATATCAGCCATCGTCAATTACATACTTTGATAGGTACTTAGAAGTACTTTTACTTTTGCTCACAAAATTTTCAAACATAATCAAGTTGATGCCCAATATAAGGCAGTATTCCCCGCACCACTAATATTGAACATGCGACCGAGCTACCCGTGAAAGGCAGATCATATTGCCATTCCCCTGATTATGAGGCACTTTGGACCCCTAGAAATTGCCTCGTAGGGCCCAATCAGGAGGCTATATGGGGTAGACAATGCCTTCCTTAACATGTCAGCAACGCAATGATGTATGCGAGGTATGTGCTGCAGCTTGCAAGGTCAAGCAATAAATTAAATTAGAGTGGCAAATCATTCTCGGTGCCCATTATCGTTTTTTATTGCCCTCATGCTCGTACATTAATTGATCATCTAGAATTCACTACGCTTCCATCAATTATCCCATACTGCTCGCCCCCCCAAATAAAGGTGAAAGAAAACCCCAAAAGTTACACACTGTGGAAGAAGTAAAGCAAAACAACTAAACTTAGGAAAGAAATAAGCTACCTCCCACGATGAAAAAAAGAAAAAAAGGAGGGGAACATAAAGTGTGCATATCCGGCTGGTCGTTAAATAAAACAAGCTAGGTTGTAAAATTTTGAGAGGATAGGATGTAAATAAAGAAATAGCAGTCTTATAGCAAATAAACTGACTCAAAAAGGTCCCTAAAACGAAGAAAAGAAGCCGTATTGGGGGGGGGGGGTG